>Ga0315274_10002584_pt1 | contig 27232 bp, 30 predicted proteins | sample YL17G02_20_MG_FD_203700 | JGI IMG/M metagenome (GOLD analysis project Ga0315274, IMG submission 203700) | Sediment microbial communities from Yellowstone Lake, YNP, Wyoming, USA - YL17G02_20 | ecosystem: Environmental > Aquatic > Freshwater > Lake > Sediment | place: USA: Wyoming | collected...
GAGGAGAACCCGAAGATAGAGCTTCCCGTCAGGTCACTCTCAAACATATACTTCGACGAGAAAAAAGGCCTGATTAAGCTGGGGAGTAACGTAGGGACCAGGTATTACTTCAACACAGCCCATACAAGGAAGTTCATGCAGACGCTCATGGTTGCGGCCGAATGCAAGAAGATAATAAACCAGGGGGTCACCATCTCCATCAGGGACCTGTATTATGCTCTTAAAAGAACGCTTCCCGGAACCAAAGAAAACACCTTCGAGGAGCAGGAGGAATCGGACCCGATCATAGAGGACATAGAGGCAGCACTAGATATGACGAGGGAGAGGCTCCATCTCAAGGCTGACAGGAAAGGATATCTCGCCGGGAACATGGTCATCCGGGACGCCGGCGACGTGATAGACTGCTCAAGGATGGGTTCCTCCGGATGGGCGATACCGAGCAACGTGGAGCAGGAGATCATAAAGCTGGAGAAAGTCGAAGCCGACTTCGTCCTGGTGGTAGAGAAAGACGCAGTGTGGCAGAGGCTGAACGAGGACAAGTTCTGGAAGAAGCAGAACTGCATAATCATGACCGGGAAAGGCCAGCCGGACCGCGGCACGAGAAGGATGATAAACAGACTGCATCGGGAGCACAAGCTGCCTGTTTACGTACTCTGCGACGCCGACGTCTGGGGGTTCTACATTTATTCAGTCATAAAGCAGGGTTCGATCACGCTCTCGTTCCTCTCGGACAGGCTCGGGACGCCCGATGCGAAGTTCATCGGCCTGACCACACAGGATGTGGAGACGTTCAAGATACCTTCCAACGTAACGATCAAGCTCAACGAGCAGGACAAGAAGAGGGCCAAAGAGCTCATGGATTACATATGGTTCAAGCCGCGCGACTGGCAGAAGGAGATAAAGCACATGATGAAGGTCGGGTACAAACTAGAGCTCGAGGCTCTGTCAGCCAAAGGGATCAAGTTCATCTCGGAGAAATATCTCCCACAAAAACTTCAGGACAAGGACTTCCTAAGCTGAGAACATAATCCTCTTTTATTGCTTTTTTCCCAAGAAAATTATGTATGGCGGAGAAAGATGAGAGAGGTCACTACAAGAATTTCATAAACAGCACAGTGCTGAGAAAGGTTCTTTCAGAGGAGTTTTCAGGGAACGGAATAAATGTGGAGATCGAAGACGGCCATGTTGGATATTATCTGATGGGCCCAAGAGGGAGGAACGGCGAGGAGATCGCCAAGGAGAAGCTTGGAGAAGGCGATGCGGGACACCCTCCTTACAAAGTTGTCTTAGACAGGATAAAATACATAGATCGCGAACTCTTTCTGGAAAGCTTTCAGGCGGACAGCCATCTTTATCCCGGAAGAAAAGACCGCGGCTATGTTGCGTTCAAAAAGCTCCCGGGGAAACCGAGCGTGAGACCACACCATCACGATTTACATGGAGTGAAGAGGACGTGAGCACATATGAGAGACGTACATAATATGAATAAAATGAAAACGTTCAGGGTTTATCTTCCGAATGACAGAGATATAATGAAGGCGGGTATTTCTCTCGGGCCGTATATTGAGAACGCAGATACTTCGGCAGATGCTTTCAGAAGCGTTCTATCAAGGAATTTGCCGGCGGACGTTGCAGAAAGGATTTATGATGAAAATGTATTGAATGCCACCGGACAAAGTCTAGCAGTCGGGAGAGGAGGTAAACCGTATTTGAGAAGCCTTTATGTAAAAAGATTGAAAACACGCAGACTAGCGCCCGAATGCCAGATGAGCCTTTTCTAGAACGGTTACGTTCACTACTTAATCCTTTAAATATATAACATTAAAATATTCTCTATCAATGCTCCGGTAGCTCAGCGGTAGAGCGCTCGGCTGTTAAGTGTCTGAAAGCGTTTGAACGCTTTCTCTTGCTGCAACCGAAAGGCCGCAGGTTCAAATCCTGCCCGGGGCGTATGGTTCTCGAAGCGGTGCTCTTCGGCATCATACAGGGCGTGCTCGAGTGGATCCCCGTGTCCAGCCAGGGGAACGTGATTCTGGTAATGATCTCACTGTTCGGATATACCACAGAGCAGGCGCTGAACTACTCCATATTCCTGCACACGGGCACGCTGATGGCAGCTCTTGTCTATTTTAGGAAGGATGTTGCCCGTCTTTTCAGATCACTCGGAAAATACAGGTTCGGCTACAGGAATGAGGAGAACAGGCTGACCTCGTTCCTCATATTCTCGACAATACTGACGGCGGTTGTCGGGTTCCCGATCTACCTTCTGCTGAGAACAACAACATTCGCCGGAGAGGTGTTCATAGGAATAATAGGCATCTCGCTCATAGCGACAGGACTGCTCCAGAAGAAGGCGAAAGACAAAGGAAGGAGAAAGGCCGGGAATGTGGATCAGAAAGATACGCTGCTGACAGGCATCCTGCAGGGGCTTTCGGTGATACCGGGGATATCGAGGTCCGGGATAACCACGTCGTGCCTTCTGATCAGGAAGTATGATTCGCAGAGCGCGCTGAAGCTCTCCTTTCTCATGGGAATCCCGGCTGTCCTTGCCGCAGAAATAGGCCTTAATCTTCTTGGCGGGATACCTGAACTGACCACGGCTGATATGGCAGTGAGCGTTGCATCTGCCTTCGTTGCAGGCATCATCTCAATGCATGTAATCTTCGGAATAGCGAAAAGGATAAAGTTCTGGAAGTTCTGCGTGGTGCTCGGCATCATCGCGCTGCTGCCGCTGCTGTTCTATCTGTAGCCTGGCGCAGAGCGAAAAGGCTTTTAAATCATTTAAATTATAAAAAACAATATCCAGTTAATATCCCGGGGCGATAGCTCAGTCCGGGAGAGCACTCGGCTGAAGACCGAGGTGTCGTGGGTTCAAATCCCACTCGTCCCATACGCAGCTTTTTCAGGAAAAGCTGCGGAGCAAAATGGAGTCATCGTCGATTCGATTCGCTCACTCCTGACATCCAAGAACTACCGATTCATATAAATTCTGATTTAATCTGAAGTAACCATTTGTTGATGATAGTTGATAAATATGTCAAGTTTTATCTTTTCTTCCAATTAAATAAACTCCTATAAAGAGAATGAATACATAAATAATTATATTGAATAAAACGAAATTGGATATAGGTGTCACTTGTCCAGCTATATATATAGGAGCAACAAAACCACTATCTCTTTGGTCATACATTGTTGCTTTGTCTTGGATTGTTTGAAGTGTGGGATAAGAAAAGATGCAATATAAAAGTCCAATAAAACCTAAGATGGTTAGCAAACCTAAAAATTTTGTTTTTTGGTTTTTCATAATAATATTATTATTTGTTATATAAAATGTTCCTGACTTCCGGTTCCTGGCTTACAGACTATTTCTGCATGCTGGTTATTGCGCTGAAGAGCTCCCTTGCGGATGCCTGGGGTCCTGAGGTTTCGAAACCCGGCATGCCCAGCCTTGTCCTTATCTGGCCGATGAATATTCCCGCTTCGAAAACCTTCCTGAAGTATTTAACCGCCAGATGCTCGCAGACATCCTTGTACTGGAGCGGCCCGAACGGGTTCGCATAATAGGATTCCGTGATGCCTTTTTCACCGGTCGTCCCCTTTGCCATCCTTTCGCTCTTCCTGAAAACATTGATTGCCTTTTCAACATCGTTAAACCTTTCGAGAATCTTGTGGTGCTCGTCAACTGGTTCATAGTTGTTGGCATACAGGAGGAAATCTATCTCATACCCTCTGGACACCTCTTCGTGAGTGGTTATCGGTATCACGACCCTCGCATTGATCTTTTGCGGGCTGTGTATGATTGTCCTGTCCATATTGCCAAGAGCGAATCCCGGCTGGAGGTCGTCCAGCCTCACGAAAGCCCCTGTCTCGGTCCCGTACGCTCTGATCTTCCCGTCCTTTCCTATCTCAAGGGATCCCATGTCATCGAAAATCACCGTCATGTTTCTTATGTAGTTTTCCCCGATGGCACGGAAAGCCTCAAGCGTTTCCGATTTCCCCGCGCCGCTGTCTCCCCACAATAGTATGTTTGCCGATTTTCCATTCTTCATGTCTATTCTTACCATTGCCCCGTGCACCGGAAGTCTCCCTCTTTTTATGGAGACCGAATTGTGCAGCGTCAGTATCATTTTCTTCAGGTACCCGAAATAGCCGAAATTGTCTCCACGCGGAATAGCACCGACAAGAATATCGTTCTTTACGTCATCATAAAACACCGTCGGCGGATCCCCGTATTTTTTCAGTGCCTCCGGAGGGACACCATATGCGTATATCGCATCCGGCTTTTTCCTGAGATCCTCTTCCCCGGCAAGGTCAAAGAGGTTTGCAAGCGATGCCCCGAGGCCCATGAAGCTCCTGTGGAAAAAGACCATGATTATTGTATCAAATACCTTGGCAGGATAGCACAGCCACTCCCTTTCCCCGAATTCAAGACCTTCCAGCGGGTCAGAATCTACCTTTTGTATGAATCCTACCCTTTTGTTCATCGGCGGGTCAAGCATGAGCGGCGGTGACATGTAAATCTGCCTGATCACTGGTATGCTCCTGACAGCCTCATATTTCTGCGGGCAATGCCAGTCCTTTTCCGACACGATCATCCCCAGCTGGCATCCGGCGGCAACCTGCCTGTATATCCTCGGGTGCTCTCCAGTGATGTTTTCACGTATGTCCCTGTAAACCATCCTTACTACGTGGTCTAGCATTCCCACGGTGTCATTGAACGTCCTGTAGGGCTTTTGGTCATGAGACGTCTCCTTCCCGCCCTCTGAATAGCATATGAAGAACCTTTCGTAGCTCCTCCAGAAATTGTAGAGGTGCTCGATGAACTGGTCAATCAGATATATGTCCCGGAAGAATGGCTTTGTTTCCGGGTTCTCTTCGACAACCTCTTCTTTCCTTTTCGCCGAAAGCTTCTGCAAAAGGGCCAGCATCTTGTCGTACTGCTCATGCTCTGAAAGCCCCGGAGGGAACACACCGAAAAGCGGGGATTCTGTATATCTCAGATGGTCTATGTATTTCCTCAGCAGCTCTTTGAAAAGGCCGCTTTCAAGAAGCTCAGAGCTAGTTCTGGGTACTTCCCCATGGCTGAATATTATAGCCTGCTTGCCGTGGAAGGCGAAACTCTTTGCCTTCTCAGGCTGCGAATCCCCGGTCTTTGAGTGCTCCGTCATGCTCATCAACATATGGTATTGTATGCGAAATTTAAAAGTATACATGAAACCTTAAAAGGCAAAAAGCGAACTTGTTTCTATGAAAAACGTCAGAGAGGGGTTAGCAGAGATCGCGGTTCCTGAGGAGTCGCTGACAAAGAGGTCAGAGGTCTTCTACAATCCTGCCATGGAATACCAGAGAAACGTGACAGTAGCCTGCCTGAAAGCTTTCTTCAGCGGGAGAAAGATAAGCGTGCTCGACCCGCTTGCAGCCTCCGGCGTGCGCGGAATCAGGATCGCGAAAGAGGTCGACGGGGCAAAGAAGATCGTCTTCAACGACCTGAATCCCGGGGCCGTGGATCTGATTAAAAAGAACATATCTTTGAACAGTATACCAAAAAACATTGGGATTAAAATCGAGAGCCAGGACGCAAATTCCATCCTCTCCGGGGGGAAAAAATATGATTTCGTCGACATAGACCCTTTCGGCTCGCCTGCGAAGTTCGTTGAAAATGCCGGGCCGTGTCTCAAGCCAGGCTCGCTTCTGGGAGTGACAGCCACTGACACAGGCGCGTTGTCAGGCAAGTTTGAAGAAGCCTGCATGAGGAGGTATGGCGTGAGCGTCACGGCAACTGATTTCCCGAAAGAGCTCGGGGTCCGGGTGATGATCACATATATAATCAGTAAACTCTCTTCCCACGGGCTCACGCTCAAGCCGCTCTACTCGCACGGGAACCACTATTTCAGGGTGATTGGATCAATAGAGAGCGACCCTGAAAATAGCGGTTTGAGTAAGATAAAACTGGTTTCATACTGTCCGAGTTGTCTGGAAAGGGTGATCGGGAAGAAGGAAAAATGTGGGTGCGGCGGAAAAATGAAGATTATTGGTCCAATCTGGACCGGAAACACTTCTGACAGGGAGTTTTGTGAGGGTTTGTACCATGAATTCGTCAGCTCTGGCTTCGGAAACCCGAGGGAGCTCTGGCTGTGCCTGGAAGAAACCGACATCCCGTTCTATTACGATATCCATCTGCTGTGCAAAAAACTCAAGAAGAGCCCTCCTTCGATGGACGGGCTGATCAGGAAAGTGAGGGAATCGGGCCATTCCGCCTCGAGGACCAGGTTCTGCCTGACCGGATTGAGAACGGACCTCCCCCTGAAAGAACTGAAAAAGATGGTATAAAAAGCGAGAGACAGGGAACTAGTCTAATCTAATTCCTCTTCCTTGACCTTTTCCTCGACCTCGTCCTTGATGCCCAGCTTCTCAATCACTTCTTTGTACCTGTTCCTGATGGTGACCTCTGTGACGCCAATCGCATCGGCCACCTCTCTCTGGGTCTTCTTCTTTCCCTGGAGCACGGCCGAGATGTATAACGCTGCGGCTGCAACGCCTATCGGTCCTTTTCCTGAGGTGACGTCATACCTGGTCGCCTCGTCAAGGATCTTGACCGCCTTCACCTGTATGCTCTCGTCAAGACCAAGTAGCGAGCCGAACCTCGGTATGTAATCCTGCGGCTTTGCAGGAAGTATCCTGATGTCCAGCTTCCTGGCTATGTACCTGTAGGTCTTCCCTATGTCCCTCTTCGATATGCCCGAAGCCTTTGATATCTCATCAAGCGTGCGAGGAGCTCCCTCTTCTCTGCACGTGGTGTAAAGCAGTGCAGCGATTATGGACTCCGTCGACCTTCCTCTTACCAGACCTTTCTCAACGGCCCTCTCGTAAAGCTTTGCCACCTTCTCGTGGATTGCCTGGGAAAGCGTAAGGTAGGATATCAGCCTCTGGAGCTCTGAGAATGCAAAGGAAAGGTTCCTGTCCTTCGATTTTATGAGCCTCTTGTGCCACTTGGAGAGCCTGTAGTACTGCGCCCTCTTCTTGGCAGCGACCTTGAAGAGCTCGCCTCGTCCTTTCCCTATCTCCGTGGTTATGCCCTGGTCGTGCTTGGTTACTGTCAGCGGAGCACCGGTCCTCACCCTTCTGCTCCTCTGGTTATCATCAAAAGCCCTCCATTCCTGGGTAGTGTCTATCATTGACTGATCAAGAACTAGCCCGCACTTTGCGCAGGTCATCTCCCCTCTCGAAGGATCATATTTTATGTTTTTTGACTTACATTCCGGACAAATCTTCTTTTCTTCAGGGCTCATATGTGTTACCCCCCACAAGTGATTATAGTTTTATAAAGCTTAATATATTTTTGCTTTAGTTATATATAAAGATTTCGGTGTTACAGTATAGTAGTTAAACCTCAACTTGTATAATTAACATATGTTTTTAACCATGCAGATTATATACTATATATTTCAATATAATAAGGATAATGGGGTTTTATGGCTGAAAAAGTGGGAGAAGTGAAGGATCTCAAGCCTGGTTCGTACGTGATGATAGATGGCGAGCCCTGCAAGGTTCTGAAGGTGACCAAATCAAAGCCCGGCAAGCACGGAGCCACGAAGGCCAGAGTCGAAGCAGCAGGAGTGTTCGACGACAAGAAGAGGAGCCTGATGAAACCAACATCTGCCTCGTGCAACATCCCTATAATACTGAAGAAGGGCGCACAGGTCATCAGCATATCGGGGAACACAGCCCAGCTCATGGATCTCGAGGACTATTCGATGTTCGACGCCATGATACCGGAGGACCTGAAGGACAAGGTGGAGGCCGGCAAGGAAGTCGAATACTGGAAGATCGGCGAGAGAATAATGATAAAGGCTGCGAAATAAGGCTTTTTTTATTTTCCGGATTTTTCTCTTTTTGATTTTTAACAGTACAATTTCTCTATAAGGGTCCTCGTTTTATTCGGGAAGATGTGAAGGAAGGCTCCTGGATTTTCCCTTATGTCAGTTGAATGTAACCCATTGTACGGGTTCCTGTCAAGTATGACCCTGCCTGTCGGCAGAACTATATCTCCGCCCACGGCTTTCGTCTGTATAACCGTCTCATTTGCCCCGGGCCTGAATACCGTAACATTTCCGTCGTAGTCGTTCACCACCAGTGAGAGGACGTCCAGTATCCTCCTGTAATCATCGAACTGCTGAAACTTTCCGAGCGTATCGAGGCCGAGCAGAAGGTATTCGTTCGTGGAGCCTGACTGCCTGCATTGCTCCACCACATTGAGTATGCTCGCGCCTGTGCTTCTCGTGGCATATTCATCATTGGATATCCCGACAGGGAACGGGAGCGGGTCTTCAGTGAGCCATGTCTCCATTATTGCAATTCTTTCCCAGAAATTCTCCCCGTTCCCCTTCTCAGGATGATCGCAGGAAGGGAGAAGTATGCCTCTGTCCATCTTGTATTTTTTCCCGAAATACGAGAGCCCTAACATATGGTGTACATGTATGGGGTCGAATGAGCCAGGGTATATTATCGTCTTTGCCATATGATCCGCCTAATATCGTATCTAATAAGAAAAACGTTTTATTCCTTTCTACAGCCTTTTCTCGAGTTGCGAGAGCTTCTTCTCTATGGCGCTGCCCAGGTCTATGCCGTAATTCTCAGAGAGCTGGGATAGAAGAAGGCAGACGTCCGCTATCTCCCCGGCAAGATGCTCTTTGTCCAGCTTTTTTCTTCCGGATCTCTGGTTGTACAGCTCCCTCGCTATCTCGCCCACTTCCTCGATAAGGTGTGCGAAGATCGCCTCTGTGCTGTGGTCTCCCTTGTTTTTGTCATCAAGTCTGCGGATTATATCAACTGCCTTTTTCTGCATCTCGCTTATTTTCATAATTATATAAAACCGTCCGGCATAAAAAGTCTATATGCTCTACGCCAAAAAGACGTTCACATACGAGTACCCGGTGGAAGAGGCTGACGTCGTGCTGATCGGGATACCGTGGGACTTCTCCCAGACGGGCCATCCCACGAGATACGGCCCGCTGTTCATCCGCGAGGCCATAAAGAACGTGGTCGGGTATGACCCCGTGACGAAAAAGAACGTATTCGACAAGCTGAAGTTCTGCGACCTCGGTGATGTCGAGGTCGTGCCGGGAAACTGGAAGCTGACTAGTGAGAGGATCGTAGACACGGTGAAATCGGTGTTCGAAGTCAACCCAAAGGTGTTTCCCGTTTTCCTCGGAGGTGATCACCTGATAACACTGGGCGTGCTGAACGGCATGAAGCAGTCGGTGAAAAATCCGATAACGGTTCTCGATTTTGATGCGCACCGCGACCTGATGCCAGATTTCCTCGGCGAGAGATATTCGCACGTCACCTGGGCGAACCACATACTGAAAGACAAAAGGTTTGAGTTGGTTCAAGTTGGTTGCCGTTCATGGTCAGAGGAGGAAGAGAGGCTTAAGTCTGGCATAAAGAGCGTGGTAAAGACGAAGAATTCAGTTTACATAACTGTCGACCTCGATGTCTTCGACCCGAAAGTGGCTCCCGAAGTGGGCACGCCCGAGCACAACGGCATCTCGTTTGCCGATTTCGTAAAGGAAATCAAAAAGCTCTCCGGGAACAGAATCATCGGAATGGATATCGTTGAATGCTCTAGCCATAAGATAAACACACAGACGGCGAACCTGGCGGCGAACATATTCAAGAGTGTGCTCATCGGTAGAAAAAGATAACGCTGCTTCTGGAAGCAACATATGTTTTAATATGATATTGGCCTGCCCGGATCCCGCCTTTCAGAAAGGCGGGAAGGCTTGTTCATGCCATCGCCCTGCAAACACGGCGTAAGGCATGCGCTTAAATGGAGCACGCTCCAGGAGCTTATCTTCCGCGAAGGATCCGGAAGTGTATCCCAGCCAGGGCCGCGTCATTCTGACGGGCAGAAAGGCAACTCTGAGGGTTTATGCACCCGAGGCTTTGCCCCGAAGAGAAAGCCGCGGCTGGAACGCAAGCCAATATTCAAAACCCCGCCGAACAGAATGGTCATCCCGGTTCAGATGGTTGTCGGAATCATCCCAACAGAGCTCTCCTCATTGAGAATGTTGGGATAGAGAGATAGCCGACAGTGAACAAGAAATTACACACCCAGGAATGGATTTCAACTGTCATGCTACCAAAAATAACTTCCTTCCGGAGCTATATATACCTAATCTACAGAATTTTTTGGAGTTGCACGGAGCGTAGCGATTTCGTTTTTCCGCTCTTTGACGAAATGGTCGCAATCCTATTTTTAAGCCCGGAAGACAACCTATTTTCATGATGAGGAAGAAGAGGATCGTGCTTTGCCCACACTGCGACGAGGAGCACACCGTCCACATAGAGAAAGAGGAGCACATCTGCAGCAAATGCGGGAAGAAATTCGGGATCCACAAGGACAAGAAGAGGCATCCGGCCCATTTCTGGCACAATCCGGACACTTCGCACCACTTTTAGCCTGGCAATCCTGAAATTGTAAAAATTTTTACTGGCAAAAAACCGGAAAATTTTTCCAAAAAAAGAATATCTTTTAATACTAGCTAAACAAAATAATAATTGGACAAAAATAATTTTATCAAAAGTCCTAACAGGAGGGTGTTAACATGGCAAAGAAGAAAAAGAAGAAGTAAGTCATTTGTTCTTTCCATCGATGAACACTGATGCGAGGTGGAAGAAACACACTTTCCACTTTATGTTTTTTTCTTGTCTTTCATCATCCTGCTTGTAGAGTATCCTTTCAAAAACTTTCTGATTCTCACGATATCGCATTTAAGGCCAAGCACGGCCAAGGCTTTCCTTATATCGGCTTCATCCATCTTCTGGTCGTGGCCGAGAGCTATCACGTCTGGTCTCTCGGTTTTCACCACGCGGAAGAAATTCTTTTCATCGCCCACAACAACCTTGTCAGCCACTCCGGCCTTCTCGAGATTCCTCTTTCTCTCCTGCGCAGGAAGGGCTTTATAGCTCTTCGTGGATGTGGCCGTTTTATCGCTCGCCACGACTACAACTAGGTAGTCTCCGAGTTTCCTCGCTTCCCGGAAAAAAAGCATGTGACCAGGATGGATAATGTTGAATACCCCGCCGACAAGGACTTTTTTCATGATTATTCTTTGGAACGGTGAAATATATTTAATTCACAAAACCAAAACTATTGAAATAAGGTGACGCGTATATGCAGAAAAGCAAAAATGTCGGTTACGGTAAGGTCATCCTGTTCGGAGAGCACTTCGTGGTTTACGGCCTCCCGGGGATAGCAGCGGCTATGGAGGACTACACAACCGCGAAGGTGGAGAAGGGAAAACCTGGAACTGGAGTTGTGTTCTCCGACAACAGGCCGGAAACTCCCGGATACAAGGAGACAAAGCTGGGGGAAAGGAACAGGATGATGGAGCTCATGCTCAAGTATCTTAACATAGACCCTAAGAAAACACCGCTTAAGATAACGCTCAGCGGAACGCTGAGATGCACGAGCGGGAATGGGTCAAGCGCCGCAATGGCCACAGCGATTGCACGCGCGCTCTCGGAGCATTTCGGTCTTGGACTTAACGAGAATCAGATAAACGACGTCTCTTACGAGGGAGAGAAAGGCTCGGCAGGAACGCCTTCAGGTATAGACAACACATGCGCCACATACGGCGGGATAATAATTTTCAGGAAGAATCTCTCTGGCGGACCGAATAAGATAGATAAAATGAAAGTCGGAAAGCCTATACATATTGTTATTGCAAACACAGGAATCACCCAGGAGACCAAACTTGTGGTCGAAGATGTCAAAAGACACAAAGATGCCGACCCGAAGAAGTATGAAAGAATCTTCTCAGACTACAACAAGGTGTTCGAATCTGCGAAGAAGGCCATTGAGAAAGGGGATATGATCGAGATCGGCAGGCTCATGGACAGGAATCAGGAGCTTCTGCGCGAGATCACCGTGTCATGCCCTGAGATAGAAAAGATCTGTAAAATAGCCAAGACTGCCGGCGCGATAGGGGCAAAGCTCACCGGCACGGGCCGTGGCGGCAGCGTCGTCCTGCTCGCTGCTGACGAAACCTCACAGGAGAAGATCGCCAAAGCGGTGGAGAAGATTGGGTTCAAGACGATGGAGACGAGAATTGGGGTGTAGGAAGCGTTCACCATTTCGCAAGTATCTCTTTCTCAACGGTGGCCACGAACTCATTAATCGGGATGATTTATAAAAATGGGGGGCAACCTATCCCTGCATGAGCTTATCGAGCACACTGGTTTCCCTTATAGGATCTCCCCTGGCCCACTGTTCTTCGAAAAACTTTCTGTGTAGCGCAGCTTCTTCCGGGTCGAATACCGTGACATTGTGGGCTATCTTGTTTTTCTGTTCCGGGTCTCTGACGGAATATACTACTCCCGTATCCCCTATAAGAGTCGCGAGCTTCATGGCAGGGGCCTGCTCCCCGAGCCTGATCTCAAAAGCTTCCCCCAATTCAAGATAGTCTGAAAGTATTTTCTTCGCCGCTTCTAAAAGCTGGGGATATTGCCTAAGATCCTTCGCGGTTCCCTCACTGCCGGCGGAATATCTCCTTATCCTGTCTGGACCGAGGTCTATGGAATGCCTGAGCATTTCGAAATAAGTAGGTCTAAGAAGGTTCTTCTTAAGGGAAACGACGCTATCCTTGAATCTGAGAGGATCGGCCTCCGTCGGGAGAATTACTCCCGGAGACGTTGCAGTTATATCAACCTGTCTGTTTGAGGGAAAAAGATGGAAGATCCCGAAATTTTCATAGGCCTGTGTGGAGCCTCTAGCTGGATAGGCAGACTCCACACGCGCCACATCTTCACCTATATCACCTAGAAGATGAAACCTCCTGACAAGCTCTGCCGGATTTCTCAGTATTTCTGCGGCCATGGCAAAGTGATCGTACCTTATTTTCATCAGTTCTCTCTGTTCCAACTGAAGCATCGGGGGATCGGTATATATTGCACGCTCACCGGGATCCGTTGGGTAATTCGCATTGTATCCGTCAATCATCCTTGGTATGGTTATCATGCGGGCAAGTATGTGATTAAGAGGCCCGTTTATGGTTTCTTCTCCTTCCACGCCAAGCATCCTAAAGAGTTCTCCTCTCGGTCTAAAATCTCCTTTTGGGATAACCCCGTTTGACATGCTTCTATGTCCGGTTATCCCGCGAAGGCTCCCCGGCACGGGTTCAATTCCATCGCCGCGATGCATTTCATAATCCTTCGTGTCAAGATAATGCTGAGCCAAGCCTGCTAAATCTTCGACTGCAGAATCAGCATACAATCCGCTGAAAAGGTCGGTGACTCTGTATCCGATTTGCATAATCTCACATCTTATTCTGAATATTAAAGTGGAAAGTTTTTTAAAGTTAATGCATGGGGGATGCATTTAAATATATTTTAATGACTTTTAATAGCAATATAATCCGCGAAGAGGCAGCAGGCTTTAAAAGCCTTTATAAAATGAATTTAATTAATGATATTGAATAAAAATAGGTCAAAATTTAGGGGTGAATTTGTATGAATCTCAGGGACTTTGTCGATCTTCTTGACAAAAAAGGCATGCTCCTGCATGTCACGAAGCCGGTAGACGTGAAATATGAGATATCCACGATAGTGAAGATGCTTGAAGGGAAGCCTGTAATATTCGAACATGTGCGTGGCTTCAGTATGCCTGTGGTTTCCAACGTATGCTCCACGAGGGATCTTGTGTGCCTCGGGCTTGGGATGGAGAAGAAGGAGCTGATACACAGGCTCACCCAAGCCATTGACCATCCGAAGCAGCCAAAGGTGGAGAAGGCGCATGGATACGAGGAAGTGGATGATCTCACAAAGCTTCCGATACTTACGTATTATCCAAAAGACGGAGGACCGTATATTGCCTCCGGGATAGCGTTCGCAAAGGACAATGAGTACGGTCTTAACGCCTCCTACCACAGGGCCATGGTGATAGGAAAAGACAAGCTGGTTCTGAGGATACTCGAAAGGCATCTTAACGAATATGTGAAACGCGGTCTGAAAGAGTTCGCTTTCTGCGTGGGCAACCCGACCCCGGTTCTTATAGGCGCCGCGATATCCGCAGAGCTGGGCAAGAGCGAGCTGGCGATAGCAAACGCTCTGCACGAGACAAAGGCCGTGGAGCTTGACGGCCATGTTGTCCCTGAGAGCGAGATAGTGATGATATGCGAATTCACAGGGGAGCAGGCGGACGAAGGGCCTTTCCTTGACCTGACGGAAACCTTCGATATAGTCAGGAAACAGTCTGTAGTCAAGGTCAAGAAGATTTATGTGAAGAAGGATGCAGTGTTCCATGCGCTGCTTCCAGGGGATCTGGAACACAAGATACTCATGGGCATGCCGAGGGAGCCAACGATGTTCAGGGAGGTGGCAAAGGTCTGCGAATGCCTTGACGTTTATGTGACCCCGGGAGGCTGCTCATGGCTCCATGGCGCGGTGAAGATAAGGAAGAAGAACGAAGATGACGGGAGGAAAGCTATAGAGGCTGCTTTCATCGGTCACGCATCAATGAAGCACGTTTTCGTGGTTGACGAGGACATAGACATAGAGAAGCCTAACGAGATAGAATGGGCCATGGCAACGAGATTCCAGGGAGACAGGGATCTGGTGATCAAGCCCAAGGAGAAGGGGTCGTCGCTCGACCCTTCCTCTGACATGAAGACGAGGGAAACGACAAAGGTGGGTTTTGATCTGACCGCTCCGATGAAGACAACCGGCAAGGATTTCAAGCGTCCTGAGCTGCCGATGAAGCTGGAGCTTGAGGATTATGTAAAGCTGTAGGAGGAATGGACATGCTATTGACAAAAGACGATAAAGACGTGCTCGCCGGGAAAGAGGGAAAGGCTGCCCAAAAGAGCATGGAGATACTTGTCGCCCTGGGCGAGATCTTCGGGGCGGAGAGGATGATCAATGTATCATCCGTCCAGGTGGCCGGAGTTTCTTACCACAACCTTGGCGACGCGGGACTCGAGTTTCTCGAGGATCTGGCCAGGGATGGGAAGGTTAAGGTGCTGACGACGCTGAACCCGGCTGGAATGGACCTTGAGAACTGGAAGAACCTGGGAATATCACCCGAGTTCGCGGAGAAGCAGGAGAAGGTGATCAATGCCTTCAGGAAGCTGGGTATCATCACCACGTGCACCTGCACGCCCTACCTGATCGGGAACCTGCCGAGGTTCGGGGAGAGCGTGGCCTGGAGCGAGAGCTCTGCCGTGTGCTTTGCGAACTCCGTGCTGGGCGCGAGGACCAACAAGGAAGGCGGTCCGAGCGCACTGGCTGCAGCGATAACCGGAAAGACCCCGTACTATGGCTTCCATCTGGACAAAAACAGGGAGCCCGAGATAGTTGTTGAAGTGATCCAGCCAAAGAACGAGATGGAGTTCGGGGCGCTTGCTCTTGCAATAGGCAAGAAGGTGGGAAAGAAGATTCCTATCATAAAAGGTATCAAAGAGGCTTCCTTAGATGAGCTGAAGAGCTTCTGCGCCTCCTTTGCCACATACAGCTCTACCATTCTTTTTTATATGGATGGCATAACACCGGGGAAATTTTTGTCGAATCCGAAAGAGGTGATAAAGGTGACCGGGAATGATTTGGAGGAAGCGATAAAATTCCTGAATGATGAGGGAGAGGTTGACTTTGTTTCAGTAGGTTGTCCTCACTGCTCGCTGAACGAGCTTGATAAAGTTGCCAGGCTTCTGAAAGGCAAAAAAGTCAGGAAGGAGACCTGGGTCTGCACAGCACGGCCGACGAAGAGGATAGCTGACTCCATGGGGGTCACCAAGATCATAGAAGATTCGGGAGCCAAGTTCGCCTGCGACACCTGCCTTGCAGTGGCTCCGCTCAAAGGCCGCTTCAAGGTGATTGCGACGAACTCTGCTAAGGGTTGTTATTATGGACGAGGCTCGAACGGGTTCAAGACGAAGTTCCTGACGCTTGAGGGATGCATAAAGGAGGCGTTGAAATGATAATGAAAGGAAGGATGATCAGCAAGGGGCATGCAGAAGGCATTGCCATAGTCTCGAAGAAACCCATATCTTTTTTCGGAGGAGTCGACCCGAATACCGGTGTGGTTCTGGAAAAAGGCCATGATCTTGAAGGACAGAGCGTGAAGGACAGGATTTTTGTGTTTCCGAACGGGACCGGCTCCACGGTAGGGTCATACACTATGCTCAGGCTGAGGAAGAACAAGGCCGGGCCGAAGGCGGTAATAAACAGGGATTGCGAGACCATCGTTGCAGTTGGTGCGATCATATCCGACACGCCATGCGTTGACAAGGTGGACATAGACAAGATAAAAACAGGCGATAAGGTTGTCGTTAACGCGGACAAAGGTGAGGTAGCTGTCGGGTAAGCGCAGGATGATTGTCGGGATCTCAGGGACGTCGGGAGTGGTGCTTGGCATACGCCTGCTTGAGGTTCTGAAGAAATGCGGTTTTGAGACCCACCTCATAATAACGGATTCTGCAAAAAGTATCATCCCGCACGAGACAATCTACACCGTGAAGCAGGTTGAGAAGCTGGCGACACATGTCTATAACAACGATGACCTCTTCTCTCCGGTGGCTTCCGGTTCATTCAGGACAGAAGGCATGATCGTAATCCCGTGCTCGATGAAGACGCTCGCGGGCGTGGCCTCCGGCTATGCGGACAACCTGCTCCTGCGCACAGCGGACGTGATGCTGAAGGAGAGGAGACGGCTGGTTCTGGTCGCGCGCGAGACGCCTCTCAGCCTGATCCACATCGAGAACATGGAGAGGGTGACCCGGGCCGGAGGAGTTATAATGCCGCCCGTGATCACGCTATACTCCAAGCCGAAAAGGATAGATGACATGGTTGACCACCTGGTCGGCAAGGCGCTTGATTTATTTGGAATAGAGAACAATATTTACATGAGGTGGAAAGAGTGAGCCTTATTTTCCTAAAGCTAGGCGGGTCGCTGATCACGGACAAGTCAAAGCCTTACACCACCAGGGAAGAGGTGATATCCAGGCTCTGCGGGGAGATACACGAAGCGAGGCTGGCCAGCAGGTCGCTTTCGCTCCTCATAGGCCACGGCGGCGGGAGCTTCCCCCATGTCTCCGCGAGCAAGTACCAGACCCACATGGGTGACATACACGAAAAAAGCTGGGAAGGGTTTGCGAAGGTCCAGGACGATGCCGCAAAGCTGAACAGGATAATCGTCTCCGCGCTCATAGAGGCAGGGGAGAACGCCATCTCTATACAGCCGTCTGCCTCCTGCATTGCCAGGGATGGGAAGATAACCGACTGGTACACGAAATCGATCGAGACCGCGCTGTCCAAAGGCATGATACCGGTCCCTTATGGCGACGTCAGCTTTGATGAGAAAAAAGGCTGCTGCATAATCTCGACCGAGGAGATTCTCAGGTTCCTTGCAAATAAGCTGAACCCGAAGATGGTCATAATGGCCGGGAAGGTGGATGGCGTGCTTGACGGGAAGGGAAGGGTCATAGGAGAGATATCCCGGGGTAACATTCATGCGGTCAGCAAGCTGCTCATGTCCTCCGACGGCATCGCGGACGTGACCGGGGGGATGATCCACAAGGTGAGGAAGTCGCTGGATATAGGCGTTCCAGTGGAGATCATAAACGGCATGAGGCCCGGTTTCCTCAAGCGAGCGCTCCTCGGGGAGAGGGGTCTGGGCACGATAATAAGGCCATAAGTATTTAAATACAAATTAACTACTATTTAATAACAAATAATTATGCATTGGGTTGAGGTGAAACCATGGCTTTGTACATACCTGAATTTGACGTGAAAGGAATACCTGCAGCTACGCATTTCTTCAGGGTGCCCTTCAGCGAGATAGATAGATGGGGTATAAGGTACGACGGGCCAGACGACCTGAAAATGCTTCTTGCGATGGACAGGAAGGCCTATAAAGACGAGTGGTTGCAAGGCGAAGGCGCTCAGATGGATAACGTCACGAAGGCCTCCCAGGAGGCCGGATTCGGCCCGATCACCAAGGTTCTACATAGCGCAGGGGCAAGGATATGCTCATACCTTTGCGAAAATTCTGATGATAAGGTTGTAATACTCGATAACGGCGCCGGGCCGGGATATTCTGCCAGGGCTGTCGTGGATGCGCTCGGCCAGAAAGAAAAGTCAAGAGTCAAATTCATTCTGCTTGATCCTGCAGAGAAAAAGCTCGCCGAGGCAAAGAGCAGGATCGGAAGCGACGTTGAATGCGAGGTGCTTCCTCCGTGCAGCGATTACGAGGTCTTTGGAAAGACTGATCTGAAGCCTGGAAGCGCTGATATATTGCTCAATGTGGCCGGAGGCAAGCATCACAACATGCTTGCACCGTGGGATGTTTACAACAGGCTCCTGAAAAAAGGCGGTTATTTCGTGGACGTCGACTGGAACGTGGACTGCTGGAGGCCGGCGATCGTTTATGATATGATGAACTCCTGGAACTGGGAAGGTAAGGAAGAGACGCTCAGCAGGTTCATGGAAACATTCATATCGAAGTTTACCGGAAGCAGGGAACGGGATCTGGACATATGCAGGAAGAGGGATTATCCGAAGGAACCGATGGATCTGCAAGCTGTAAAGGATATGATGTCATTCTGGACGGGCTACGGCGCGCTCGAGCTTAGGTCTGGTGGCCAGGGAACCAACGCAATAATGTGGCCGGAGGGTCACACCCATGCATTCAGGCTGATGAGTTTCATGAGAGGGGCAGGCCTGAAAACGGACACCTCCGGAATTAGAAAAATGATTGGCGATGGCCTGGAGATAGAGTACGACGTAATAAGGAGCGGCAAAGAACTCACCGGAAAGAGAACGTTAATCGACTTCCCGCATGATATCTGTCCAGACACGTCACTCTGGTCAATAAACGTCGGGCAGAAAGAGTGAAAACCTACTTCATCCCCAGCTCTTTCCTGTGTTCTGACAGCAGCCTCTTGAGCTGCATCCTGAACCAAGGGCTGTATTTTCCCGGGTTCTTCTCCATGTCTTTGGCTATTTCAGGGATGCTCACGTACTTCCAGTCCGCAATCTCCTCCGGGTCGACCTTTGGCTTCTCGTCCGACCTGCCCACGAGCACCGCGCAGAGCTCCCATTCTGATCCAACGCCCTTGTATGGGGCATGGTAGATGAACTTGTAAACGAACCTGGGCTTTATCCTGATCCCGAGCTCCTCCATGATCCTTCTTTCCGCGGACTTCTCATAGCTCTCGCCCTCCCTGGGGTGGCTGCAGCAACTATTTGTCCAGAACAGCGGCCAGAGCTTTTTGGCTTTAGCCCGCTGGTGTATGAGGAGCTGGCCTTTCGAGTTTAGTATGTATGACGAGAACGCCCTGTGGAGCTTCCCCTCCCCTTCGTGGCATTTGGCTTTCCCCAATTTTCCGGTCACCCTGTCCTTCGTGTCCACGAGAACGAGCATGTCTTTGGAGTTGTCAGCCCTGCCGGCGTTCTTATGGGTGGCTTTCGGGACCATGACAAGATTTTGGTTCCCCGGCTTAAAAATGCGCCCGGCGCGCTCCAGCCCGTAGGCAGAGGGAAAGGTATTTTAGGTTCCTCGGGAATATCAATATATGCCGGTTACTAGAGAGCTTCTTGAGTACGTAAAGGCCCAGCTGCAGGCAGGAGAGACCGAGGAACAGATAAGATCCGTACTCTCCGGGGTGGGCTGGGACCCGAATGATGTTGACGATGCCTTCAGGCAGGCCGAATACGAGATCGGGATGGAGAAGGCCGGGCCGCAGGAAAGAGCTCCAGCCGTTCAGGTTGAGAAGAGACCATCACAGCCTGCGCAACAACAACTTCAGCAGAAGAAAGCAGTTGGTCAGCCAGGACCCCAGCAGGTCTTTGCCCAGGCCTCCGGCGCAGCCGCGGCCAGCAAATACACGTATGGACTACTCCTCTCGATGATCGGAGGGGGGCTGCTTATGATCAACGGCGTCTACACGCTTCTGCTGAGGGGCGCAACCACGGACATATTCTCCCAGTTCGGAGTGGCGCTCTACATGTTCCCGAACGATGCAACCGGGAACCTGATGTTCGGGCTCTTCGCGCTTGCCCTGGGGCTGGTGGTGATCATTGTGAATTTCCTTGGCTCGCGGGGCGGAAGGAGCTCTCTGGATGTGATAAGAGGCCTCATCACCATGCTGGCCTCCGTGATAGGCGTTTTCTTCGGAGGCCTCCTGATAGGGCCGATAATAGGCGTAATCGGCGGGATACTGACCGTGCTGAAGAGGTAGGGACAGGAAAGGTATAAAAGCATTCTTTTGCATATAGTTTTATGGTCTTGTACAAGCCTTCTACATGGTTTAGGGGAAGACGGGCAGAAGCGGATGACTACCTGACATGTGACAATCCGGGATGTGGAATGGGGCCGTTTAAGGATGGAGACCCTATTGCTTACGATAGCAAGCGGGGTTTAATATATCATGGAGGCCAATGCGGTCTGCTTGGCACTGAACACATTGCTCGTAGAAGTCCGGATGAATTTCAGATCGCCAATCTTTATCCCATTTCAAAGAGAAAGGCATTGAGACTATTACGGACCGGGAAGCTGGCGCAATCAAAGAAAAATCCAGTCCCTGCTCAACTCGAATGGACCGATTAGCTCACTCTGCCCTGAAGCCGTATTTTCCCGGGGCCCACCTGCCGCTTAATCCTTTATAGCCGCATTTGGGGCAGGTTATCTTGATCATCACGTTCCTTCCCTTCAGGTTCTTCGTGTAGGACCTCTTCAGGCTGTGGCCGCATGAAGGGCATTTCTTAGTCTCATCTCCCATGCGCGTCTTGACGCTTACCGAGACCCCGTGGGTCTTGAGGGAGACCGCCCTGACCCGCTCCGGGGAGATGGTGTAATCCGGGTCAACGTCCTTGAGGCTTTCCATCACCAGGCGGGAGAGCTCCTTCTGCGACCCTATCTCCCCGTGCTTCTTCATCACGTTCTTGATCACGAAGGAGACCACGTCGTCCGCGGGTATCTTAGACCCCTTCTTGGCAGCCATGCTTAAGGTTTGGAACGGTGATTAAAATGCTTTTAAGGGGGCGTTTTTTATGTTAATAATGGTTTCCAGCACCTTTGACCAGAGAGTCTTTTCTCTGGTCTCAAGAGTCCCGAAGGGTAAGGTCACGACCTATGGGGAGGTTGCACGTGCTTTGGGTATGCGCAGCCCGAGGGCTGTGGGGCAGGCGCTCAAAAGGAACGACAGGCCGATCTCTATTCCCTGTCATAGGGTAATCATGTCTGATGGCAGGATTGGCGGGTACATGGGCTGCGAGAGGTCCGGACGGAAGGCGCGGCTTCTGGGAAAGGAATGGGTAACGGTGAAGAACGGGAAGATTGATCTGAGGCGATACTTCTTCAGGCTGAAGGGCGCATGATCTGAAGTAGAGCTTATAAAACTTATTGCGGTGTTAATGACATGGGAAAGGCACTTGACATATTGCTTGGAGTTGCAGGGATTGGAGCAGTCATCGGATCGGCATATCTTGGCACGTCTCCGGATGAAACAGGCTTCAGTATAATGCAGAAGGCCGGGCTGTCCGTTGGCACCCCCGAAGCAGCCAAATATTGCGGAGAGGCACTGAAGGTAGGCTTGGTTTTTGGTGCCGGATCCTTGACGTCCCTGAGCAGATTGATCAAGTACGATATATAGGCATTACAAAAGGAATCTGGTTCTTACTGTCGTGTGCTTGTTCTAAGTCCAAAGTTCTATCGGCTCTTCCTCGGTCTCGAGAATTAGGCCAAATCTGCTGTAGAACGTGAGGCACTTCGGGCATAGGAATGCATCCGGCCCCTTGTTCCAGATCTTCCCCATGGTGCCGCACATGGGGCACTTGTCATGGTCTCCGTGGCTTAAGAAAGGCATAGCATGATCACTTTGTATAGTTATAATGAGCAAATTAGACCCCAACTTGCCCCATGAGAATCTATTTGTTCTTGACCTTTATATTCATTCTCTGGGCGGCCTCTTTTATCGCAAGCCTTTTCTTCCCGCCCACCGAATGGGATATCACGGCCATGTCCACGGCCGGATTCAACCTACTGACCTCTCTGGCGTTGTTGACGATCACGTCCCTGTAGCCGAGACGGTTGAGGCCCTTAACTGCGTTCGGGCTGCCGTATCCGGGGTTCGGAAGTGGACCACGTCCCTTGATCTTCACCCTCATCTTCGAGTGCAGGCCGCGCGGCTTCCTCCAGCCCTTCTTCCTGAGCCTGAGCATGTAAGCCTCCTGCCTCTTGAAGCGCGGCTTCTTCTTCTTTATTTTCATCCTGACCTTAAGCATGTCGGACTTCTCAGCCGGTGATTTCCTGGTCTTTTCAGCCATCAAGAACCATCTCCTGCAATGGACGGCTTCTTCGTTATGAAAAGCCCGTCCTGGAATATCCTCTTGTCGAAGCCCCTGATCCTAGTGGCCTGCTCTATCCTCCCGCAGACCTGGCCCACCCTCTCCTTGTCAATCCCCTCGGCGACTATCATGGCGCCGTTTATCTGGATCTTAACGTCGGACGGTATGGGCACCTTTCTGGCGCTCCTCTCACCGAGGAAGTTCTCTATGTAGAGCGTGCCTCCCTCGACCTTGAGCTTTACCGGGAAATGAGAATAAACCAGCTTGAGCTCGGCGCTCCAGCCTTTGGAAACGCCCCTCATCATGTTCTTGAGGTGGGCTTCCCACGAGCCCATTACGGCCTTTACCTTCTTCCTCTCCTCATCCGAGGCTATGGTTATCTTCCCTCCCTCGAGCTTCATGGTTATGTGGGGGGAATCAAACTTTCTCCTGAGCTCGCCTTTGGGTCCTTTTATGACTATGAAATACCCCTCTTTCCTGACGTCGAGCCCGTGAAGTATGTCAACTTCGTATTTCAGACCTGCCTTCTTTGCGGGCTTTGCAGCCTTTTCCTTTGCCATTCGAATCACATCATTCCTGTTTGCGTTCCCTGTTATCTTCCAAATATGACGGTTTGATTTAAATTAGTTGGTGGATTTATGGATTTAAATATTTTTTATATTTAAAAAGTCATTTGCGCTCATTTCTTCCCCGGCTTCTTCGCCTTCTTTGCGGATGGGGCTTTGGCGGCTTTCTTCTTGGTTTCCTTGGATTCTTTGGGTTCAGCCTCTTCCTCCTTTTCAGCCACGGCTTCCTTTGGTGTGGTTTCAGTTTCGTCCTCTTCTGACCTGACGGTCATGCCGGGCACCCTGCCCACGAGCTGGAAGGCGCCCGTGCCTATCGGTATGATCTGGTTCATTATTATGTTCTCCACGTGGCCCTTGAGCGGGTCCTTTATGCCCTCGATAGAGGCCGAGATTATGTGCTTCTTGGTCTCCTCGAAGGCCATCCTGGCGAGTATAGAGTCCTTGTTCCCTGCGATGCCATACCTGCCTATACCCATGATTTTGCCGCCGGAGGTCATCAGGTCGGCAAGGAGCGAAACGTATCTCATATCAACTCCGAGGCCCTGCTCTTCTATGGTGTTCACGGCCTCGCGGATTATGGCGTTCCTGGCAGCTTCAACGCCCAAAGTCTCGTATATCTCGAATATGTTGTTGGAGGTGGTCCTGTATGGATCGACGCCCTCTATCTCGAATATCTTCTTGAGGTTGGACCCCAGGGTGCTTATTATCCACTCCTCATTCTCATCTTTCGTGACAATGACGTGGGAGATGTCTTTCACTCCCTTAATGTGGGTCTCGAGGACCTTGTACTTGAGCTTGTGGAGGTTTATGCTCTCTGTCTTCTTGGAGGTGATTATGACGGAAGAGCCGCTGGTCTCTACGTCTATGTTCTTCAGCTTTATGTGCTTCACCACCTCGGACATCTCCAAACCGAAGCGCTTCATCTTCTCGACGTTCAGGTTGCACTTTATGGTGAGGTTTATGAGGTCTATGACGTCTCCGGCGACGAAATCGGCCAGCCTGACCTCTCTTATCCTCTTGGCGACCTCGACCGCCTTATCCTGGGTATTGCATTCGGGCTTGATGTAGATGGTCATGCTCGGGGTCTCAGGCTCCTTCTTCGCGTCGAATATCTCTATCAGCCTCGGAAGGCCGAGTGTCACCTGGATGCCTGCGGTTCCTGCGAAGTGGTAGGTTCGCATGGTCATCTGCGTGGCGGGTTCGGAAAGAGATTGGGCGGTGACCACGCCTACGGCCTCTTCAGGGTCGTACATGGCCTGGCTGTAGTACTCGGTGACCCTGGCTATGAGCTTATGAAGCTCCAGCCCCTTCTCCCTGGCGTATTCCTCCACTTCCTTCTTTATCTTTGGCGGAAGCTCAATCCCTGTCATCATAATCCCTCCGTTTCTATGCGGTTCTTCCAGTCAAGCTTGCCCCAGTCCGACTTGGACGGGTCTATGCCGTCCTCCCCGACCATGAACTGGATCACGTTGCCATTGGAATCCCGCACGGTCATGTCATCGCAGACCTTAAGGTCCTGCAGCGAGTTCATCAGCCTTCTCTGCATGTAGCCCGACTTCCTTGTCCTCAGCGACTTGTCCATGAGGCCCTCGCGCCCGTTCATGACGTTCCAGAAGAACTCAAAGGGGGTCAGCCCCTGCTTGAAGCCGCGGGCTACGAAACCATGTGATGCGGCAGAAAGGTCGCCGCGCCTGAAGTGCGGAGTGACTCTGTCCGAATAACCACGCTGTATCCTCTTTCCGAGTATGGTCTCCGACCCGACGCAGGCTGCCATCTGGGTGGTGTTTATGTTCGAACCCTTTGCCCCGGACCTTGACATTATCGTGATGTCGCTTGGCCTTATGTTCTTGGCCATTATCTCGCTCACGCTATTAAGACCATCTGACAGCATGGAGAGTATCTGGGTCTCGAGCGACTCCTCCCTGGTCATGCCGGGCAGGACCTTGAGCTTGCCCTTGCCGAAGTCCACCACCAGATTGTTGGCATCCTCCATGGCGGTCTCTATCCTCTTCCTTATCTCCTTGTGAGTTTTCTCGGGAAGATCGAGATCCGACAGGCCTATGGAGAACCCTCTCATCATGAGATATGACACGCCGAGCCTGCCGGCTCTGTCTATGAACTCCTTCAGGGTATCGTCGTCCCCGTACTTCCTTATCCTGTTCAGGATCTTTCCCCTGAATGCTCCCACAGCCCCGCTGTTCAGGAAGCCTGTCTTCAGGTGGCCGTTCTTTATTGAGACGAACGCGTCATGCTCACAGCCCTCTCTTGAGCATGTGGCGCACTCTTTGCAGGCAGAGGTCTTGTACTGTATGTTGAGTGTGGTTGGCAGCAGCAGGCTCGCTATCTCCTTCCCGGTGAAGCTGTCCTTGTCCGGAAGGTCCATTTCTATACCCGCTCTCTCGAAAAGGCGGGATGCCTCCTCTTTTCCCAGCACCGTCTCCTTCTGGGTGAGCAGATATATGCCTGATATCTGGTCCAGGTCGAGCCCGACAAGCGGACCACCGAACCTCGGGGAGATTATGTTGTTCTTGACGTCCATGAGCATCGAGGCCTCGACTCTCGCCTCCTCTGACTGGAGGGCGTGTATGTTCATCTCGTCGCCGTCGAAGTCTGCGTTGTACGGGGCGCATACGCTCGGGTTCATCCTGAAGGTCCTGTAGGGCATGACCTTGACTGTGTGCACCATTATCGAGACCCTGTGGAGAGAGGGCTGCCTGTTGAACAGAACAATATCCCCATCCCTGAGCTGCCTGTCAACGCTCCATCCCTTCTCGAGGCTCGATAACACCTCTTTCTTGTTCTCGTCCGTGACCTTTATCTTCCTGCCGTCCGGCCTGGTGACGTAGTTCACCTTTCCGTCCTGCATGATCTTTTTGATCTCCTTCATGTTTATCTGCGTGACTATCTCCGGTATGGTGAGCTCTTTGGCGACTATCTGGGGTATCCCGACCTCGTTAACCGAAAGTGTCGGGTCAGGCGATATGACGGTCCTGGAAGAGAAGTTGACTCTCTTCCCGAGAAGGTTTCCTCTTATCCTCCCCTCTTTCGCCTTCAGCCTCTGGACTATGCCTTTCAGAGGCCTGCCTGACCTGTGCCTTGCCTGGGGTATGCCGGTCAGCTCGTTGTCGAAGTAGGTGGACACGTGGTACTGGGACAGCTCCCAGAGGTCGTTGAGTATGAATTCCGGAGCGCCTATGTCTATGTTCTCCTTCATGGACTGGTTGATCCTTACTATGTCCACGAGCTTGTGCGTGAGATCATCCTCTGACCTCTCGCCGGTTTCGAGGGTGATGCTCGGCCTCATGGTCACAGGAGGTATCGGGAAGAGCGTGATTATCAGCCACTCGGGCCTTCCTCCCTTGAAGTTGATCCTCTTCAGGTCCTCATTAGGTATGCGCTCGAGCCACTCCCTTATGACGCCCGGGTTCATCTCGGTCTTGCTGTCATAATAGGTGTATGGCTTCACGAACGTCACCTTTCCTCCCTGCTGCTTGTCGCAGTGGGGGCATTTCCTCGGGGCGTTCTTTGCCGCGTTGTCAAGCGAGATTGAGTTTTTGTTCATTACCTTTCCGCACTTCTTGCACGTGGCCTTCAGAAGCTGGTATATGACCTTGGTGTAGAGAACATGTATCGCCGGCCTGGCTAGTTCGAGGTATCCGAAGTGACCATAACACTCGCCTATCGTTCCGCCGCAGGTCCTGCATCTTATCCCGGGATCAACCACCCCCATCCTCGGGTCCATCACCCCTCCGTCCACCGGGTAGCCGTCAGCATCGTAAAGGTCGGAAGTCACGACTCTTACTGTTGCGAGTGACTTGATTATGGTTGGCGAGAGTATGCCGAATTCTATTGCAGTGATTTTAGTCGTGTTCATATCTCCTCCACCGAAATCCTTGGATATACGCAGAACGACTTGAGCTCGTCGAGCGTGAGCTTGAATGCATAGGACGTGTTGACCCACAGGACCTTTGAGTCTTTGCAAACGATGCAGTAGGTCTTGTTCTTGGTTTTGTCGAATACTGCGATCAGACCGCAGTTCGTGCATATGGGTATTGCAGTTTCGTCAGAGCTGAACCTTTCCTTCAGCGTCAGCGCTGCGCCGTGGCCGACAAGGCACTGCTGTTCCATCTCCCCGAGCCTTAAACCGCCGCGTTTTGACCTTCCCTCAGTAGGCTGTCTGGTCAGCAGGGTGACCGGGCCCCTGGACCTGGCGTGTATCTTGTCGGCGACCATGTGGTCCAGCTTCATGTAGTATGTGAGCCCCGTGAATATCATGACATGATATGGCTTTCCGGTCTTCCCGTCATAAAGGGTTTCTTTTCCGT
>Ga0315274_10002586_pt1 | contig 27209 bp, 30 predicted proteins | sample YL17G02_20_MG_FD_203700 | JGI IMG/M metagenome (GOLD analysis project Ga0315274, IMG submission 203700) | Sediment microbial communities from Yellowstone Lake, YNP, Wyoming, USA - YL17G02_20 | ecosystem: Environmental > Aquatic > Freshwater > Lake > Sediment | place: USA: Wyoming | collected...
AAACTTCTAAATCTTTCACCGATGTAGAAGTTTGCCATTTTTCCAATCAGGATTTTCGGAAGCTCCAGAACGATATAGGCGCCGCTTTCCTCGCTCTCAAATGCAACCTGCTTGCCCAATGTTGGAGCAGACGGCATGACATCAATCCCTATGCCTAATTTTTTCTCAAGCTGTTTTATGTTTGAGCCCTCGCGGCCAATTATGCGCGCTATGACATCATTGTCAACTTTTATAACTGCGCGCTCGCCCACGATTTCGCAGGTTGCATGCTTGTCGAAGTGGCGGATTTCGTTCAATATTGTCTGAGATGCTAGGCGTGAAAGTGGTGATTCCCTTGTTTCCTTTACAGGCACGACCACGTTTTCTTCACCATAGGAATATATCTCGTATTCCAGATTTCCTGTCTCAAAATCTCTGATTTCAACAATCGGCCTTGCGAGATCTGCTTCTGTCATTCCAGTTGGGACCTTAACAACCATTTTCAGATCAAGAACCTTTGCTATTTTTCCTGATTCGACAAAAATAACTGTGTCGACTACGTGAGGAATAAGACCAAGCTCGACCTTGCCGATGAATCGCTGAATAGCATCGATCGGATCTGATGCATGAACGACACCGATCATACCGATTCCAGCCATTCTCATGTCAGCAAAGACGTGAAAATCAGAAGGCTTTCTCACTTCATCAAAAATAGTATAGTCAGGGCGAACAAGCAGAAGGATATCAGCTGTTTTCATGAACGAACCATCCAGGGGTGCGTACTGTGTTACTTCAGGAGGCACCTGCAGATCGCGCGGCGATTCTAATGTTTTCACAGTTGCCTTCTTTTCCTTGAGCAAGAATTCCGCCATTGACGCTGCCAGAGTTGATTTTCCCTGTCCAGGAGGACCGGCAATAATCATACCCTCGACCTTTTTTGAAAATCTTTCCTTGAGTCTTTCAGAGAGTTTGTAATCCTCAAGTGTGAGCTTTACTATTGGCCTGACAACTGTAACTTCAACGCCATCACTGAACGGCGGCCTTGTTATTGCAATTCTCATATTCTTGAGCTGGATGACAGAGGCGCCGTGCTCACCGAACTCAAAGAAACCTTCGCGCTCGTAGCGGACAGCATCAAGAATCTCTTTTATCATGACCTCCAGCTCTTCCTTCGTTATTTTTTTATCAGAAAGATGCGCTATTTCAATTCCGCCTGGCCTGCCACGTTTGGCATAGGGCACTGTCCCTTCTTTCAGGTGCAGAGACATTGTGTCCGAGGTAAGGAGCGACTCTACTCTGATAACCTTTTCGCCTGTGTAGGGCTTGAAATATTTCACAGACACTCCTTCTGCCTCTGCAACCAATGACTGAACCAAATCAGAAGTAAATAATGTGGCATTCTCCTCCCGTGCAATATCTATGATGAGTGCATCGATTCTGCCATAGCGCGCGAGCTTAATTTCTTCATAGGTCTGCCTTCTTCCGGTTTTTTTCAGGGTTATTTTCTTCTCATCCGTAAGCAACCTGAGTTTCTTTATGTCCTCAAGACCGCGGAAACCAATCTCCTGTCCGCGCGAAGCCTGGGCACGAAGTTCTTCGACCACGAACTCCGGTATGATAACCTCACCCTTGAATTCACCCTGTTCAATCAAGGTGCTCAGGACGCCTGAAATCAGAACCGAGGTATCTGGAACTGCTTTGTCTTTTATTACAACATCTTTTGGCATGAAAATCACATTATCATTAATAGAAAATCTTTCATTTAAACTTAAAATAGACAGAACTGGCAACTATACAACTGCTGCGGCTGCCATAAATCCTGTTGCATACAACGCAGCAATCAAGATTGCGGCTATTACCAACACTGCGATGAGCCATGCGGCAAATGCTCTTCCTCCGCTAATATTGTGCTGTCTGCTGAAGCCTGTTATCATGAGAACAAGAGACCAGACTGCGCCCACGACTGCAAGGATTGCACCTACAAAATATATTGCAAGGCTGGCTGGACTGACGGTTCCAAGCGCTATTGCCTGGGGCGTCAGCGACATGCTTCCTATTGACATCAGTATCATTGCAGGAAGGAGCAGCAATATTGCATACGGGACGCTGGAATAAACACCCACTGCATAGGTTTCCTTATAATTCCCCTTTGCCTTGAATATCTTCAGCCAGACATGATACCAGGCTGCTGTGACGAAGCTCATCAGGATCCCTATCAACCAGAAGACCGGTCCCATCAAAAATACGTAGCTTCCCAAAACCGGCTGATAAGCTATGCTCATCAACGGGCTGAATGAAAGTATGATTATCCCGACCAATGATATCAGGGATATCAGCAAATAGAATTTGAAATCTGTCTTCAGATCTGCCTTGAGGGCACTGAAAAACTGCATCGGTTTCTTTATCGGCCCGACTATTCTTTCCTTGTAGGTCATGCTTATTGGTCTTTTTGCAACTCTTCTAGCTACAACCTTTTTTGCTGCTGCCTTGATCTTTCGTCTTACTGCCATAACAATACTCTGCCAACAACTGTTTATAAAGATTAGGGAAAAATCCGATGCTTTGCATCGGCAGTCCTTAAGCGCCCCCGGAGGGATTCGAACCCCCGACCCCTTCCTGACTCCATTTTTGATTTAGGAGAGAAGTGCTCTATCCAAGCTGAGCTACAGGGGCATCTGATACTCAATATTAATCGAAGGTTTAAAGAATTTGACTAGTACCTATTATTATGTCAAAAAGAGCATTTATTAATACATGGTTTGGGCGGAAACCCCAACAAAGGTTTCAAACCATGGCTGAAAAAGGAATTGGAAAAGCGTGGATTCATAGTAGAGTCGCCACCCATGCCTAATACCAATGATCCTAAACTTTCGGGATGGGTCGGTCATCTTTCAAGAATGGTTGGCAAGCCAGACAAGGATTGTTATTTTATCGGTCATAGTCTAGGATGCATCACGATTCTGAAATATCTGGAATCTCTCAAAGAAAATGAAATGGTCGGGGGCGCAGTTCTCGTTGCTGGATTCTCTGTCGATCTTGGAGACAAATATAAAGTGATAGCGCGTTTTACTGAAAAGCCCGTCAACTGGAATATGGTGATGTCACACTGCAAAAAGTTTGTCGCAATTCACTCTGATAATGATCCTGCTGTTCCGATGATTCATGGAAAAATGATGGAAGAAAAACTCGGTGCGAAACTGATCATAGAACATAACATGGAGCATTTCAGTAGCGCACCAAAACTACAGTCAGCGCTCGATGCAGTGCTAGAGATGGCTGGCAAATAAAAAGAAATAAAAGGATTCCTAGACTGTTCTTTCTATGGCCCCGCAAGAAACATTTCATCTGGAACCAGAGATATTGGAAGGCGGAAAAAAGATTAGATTTTATAATATAGAAAGCGGTGATCGTAGACTGGTTGCCACGGCTCACATATTGGCTGGATCTGCTCGCATCGAATACTCAAACACAGAGAACAGGAATCGATTTCGTCCGCTACTAGAAGGGTTGTCTCCTGCCGAACGAGAATTTTTTAGAAAAAATCCTGGAGCCGCATCTCATTACCAGTAATTTATTCTCAGCACGCGTCATCACAGACAGCACAAAGCTCACGCGAGGTCTGCGGACCGCACATGGCACAAACAAGCCGCCTGCTTCTAAGGCTTTTACAAAGACTGCAGAATTCAACATAGAGAGTTTTATTCTCCTTGATCATCTTTTCACATGTTTTGCGGACTTCTTCCTCGACTGCAGAACTGCGAAGCATCTTGCTCTGCATTCCTCTCACGTTTTTCAGATATTGAGAAACAGCAGGCTGACTAACACCAAGCTTTTGAGCTACCTCTGCCTGGTTAAGATTATATTTTTCTATCAGCATGCGCGCTATGGTTGAGCGCAGTGCCGGTGTTATCTTTACGAAGCTCTCGCAGATTGGACGCATAATAATCACTAATAATCATAACGCTGTTAAGTTCTTAAAGCATTGAGAACTTGATTAAAATCGGGCTCTTTGATTACTCTATGACAATATTTGTTCAATAATGACAATGCATTCGGTGACCATTTTCCTCCAACAATGGAAATATATTTTATATTTTTCTCCTGCAACTCTATTGAATTTAGTGCCATTACTCTAGCTTTCAGAAATGAGTCATGTCCGGAATATCCTCTAGAAATTTTGCATTCAATCGCAACTTTAGTTTTATGTTTTGATGGGATCGCGAAATCCACATCTACCCGGATTCCTGAACTTGTTGGTATGCAAACATTTCTTTCAAATTTTATATCATTCTTCAAAAATAGATTATTCAGTTTATTTTCTAATGATATTCCTTTTATTCTGTTTTTGCCCAATCTCCTCTGAATTTCATTATATTTCTCATGAGCAGATTCAAAACTTATATCAGTTGGGATGTTTTCAGAAAATATTTCTGCTAATCTGGAACTTATTTTTTTTCCCACTGGTGTTCCAGATTCAAATAAATTAAATCTTACAGTTTTTCCATATTTTTTATTATAAATCTCTGTCAGATCCAAATGAGTCAAACAGCATATCAATCGTAATACAAGTATACTCCTAGGAAATGATATGATGCTATCGGAATTTATATTCCTAAAATTGTTTGTTAGTTTCTTCACTTTATTAAAATCCGATTTAAAATTATACATATGTATATATAACATAGTTAATATTTAAAGCTTTTTAATAAAAGTAGATAGTAGATCTAATAAAACATGTATTGAAGAATTGTTGATGTTTATGAAAACACGTATCTATCTCGACCATGCAGCCACGACAGCTGTTGATCCTAGGGTTCATGAAGCTTTTGAACCGTTCCTGCTGACGAAGTATGGCAACGCATCCTCGCTTCATAGCTTCGGGCAGGAAGCCAAGGAAGCAATCGAGAAAGCGAGAGGGATCATTGCGAAGGTCATCAATGCAAAGCCAAGCGAAATTATTTTCACTTCAGGCGGGACTGAAAGCGATAATATGGCTCTGAAGGGAGTTTTCCAGAAGGGTGCCAGGATAATTACATCAAAAATAGAGCATGATGCTGTGCTTGATACCTGCAGGTTCCTTGAGGGCGTTGGCGGAGACATAAGAAAATTAAGTGTTGATAATTTCGGGTTCATTGATCCGCTTGTGGTTTCCAATGAGATCAACAAGAAAACAGCGGTTGTCTCAATCATGCACGCGAACAATGAAATTGGAACCATAAATGATATCAGAGAATTCGGAAAGATATGCGAAGAGTCCGGCGTTCCTTTTCATACAGATGCTGTGCAGACATTCGGCAAAATCCCGATAGACGTCAAGCGTATGCGAATATCAATGCTCTCGGCAAGCGGGCATAAAATATACGGACCAAAGGGAATCGGATTCCTGTACAAGCGAGAGGATATAAAATTAATGCCCTTGCTTCACGGGGGCGGGCATGAAAACGGTTTGCGAAGCGGGACTGAAAACGTTGCCGGCATTGTAGGTATGGGAAAGGCTACAGAGCTTTGCATGCGCGAGATGAATACAGAAGGCAGGCGCGAAGCACAGCTGAGAGACTACTTGATAAAAAACACGACAACGAAGATCCAGGCATCCTGGCTGAACGGTCATCCGACAAAAAGACTGCCTAACAACGCACATTTCGGGTTCAAGCACATCGAAGGCGAATCGATCATAATGATGCTGAATGACAAGGGGATCGCGGCATCAACCGGCTCTGCGTGCTCGTCAAAAAGCCTTGAGCCTTCGCATGTACTGCTTGCGATCGGCCTCAAGCACGAGGATGCGCACGGGTCGCTGAGAATAACGCTAGGCAGGAAAACAACGAAGACAGAAATCGATTATCTTACAACCGCGCTTCCGCCGATAATCGAAAGGTTGCGACAGATATCGCCACTGACGAAGAAACAGACAAGAATTGAAATTGCCAAAAGCGTCAAGCCAGGTGTTTGCGAATAATCCAGGTGATGAAAATAGCATCGATATACAACAAAAAGGTTATGCAACATTTTAGAAATCCGAAGTTCTGCAAGGAAATGAAGAATCCTGATGCAGTAGGAGAAGTCGGGAATGTAAAATGCGGCGACGTAATGCGAGTTTATCTCAAGGTCAAGAATAATAAGATCGCTGATATTTCTTTCCAAACTTATGGCTGCACGGCTGCCATAGCTACATCAGATGTTTTATGCAAGCTCGCAAAGGGAAAAACACTGGAGAAAGCAATGAAGATTACGAACAAGGATATTGTGAAATATTTCGGGAATTTGCCTCTTGTGAAAATGCACTGCTCAGTATTGGGCATGCAAACACTGCACAAGGCAATTGAGGATTATAAAGCAAAACAGATGAAAATACTACTTAGTAATGAGCTGATATCATGCCCCACGAAATAAAGCCGCTAAAATTCAAGGAACTTCGAGGATTCACTGCTAGACAAATCTCTGAGCATCACGACGTGCTTTATGCTGGATATGTTAAAAAATTAAACGAGATTCAGGACAAGCTCAAGGTTATTACAGGAAGCGATGCAAACGCTACCATGAGCGAGGTCAGAACACTCAAGCTTGGCGAAACGTTTGCTGCAAATGGCGCCAAACTGCACGAATTATATTTTGACAATCTGGGCGGATCCGGCGGAGAACCTTCTGGTAAAATCGCTGAAATGATGAACAAAACATTTGGTTCATTCACAAACTTCAAGACAATTTTTACAGCATGCGGGGTATCTGTGCGCGGCTGGGTAGTGCTCGCCTATGACCTCGACGACAAGGTTCTGAGAATATATTCGGGGGACGCTCACGACGTCGGAGCTGTATGGAATGCTGTACCTTTACTCGTGCTCGATGTCTACGAGCATGCTTACTTCTTGGATTACGGCACAAAAAGAAAGGACTACATAGATGCTTTCTTCAATAATATAAGCTGGGATGAAGTGAATCAACGTTTAAAAACTATAAAGTAAGATAAATTTTGAAAGGTGATATGAATTCCGAAATTCAAAGTTTCGTTGGATAAGGAAGCGTGCATCGGCTGCGGCGCATGCGTCAATGTTTGCCCTGACAACTTCGAGATGGACAAGGATGGCAAATCGCACGTCAAGAAATCTGTCTCAGATGCGGATTGCAATGTCCAGGCAGCTGATATCTGCCCTGTGCAGTGCATAGTGGTCAAGAAAATGTGATCTTTTTCTTATTTTCTAAATTTATTTCTTTGTAAAATCTATCTCTTAGATTTTTACGATCTATATTATGAGCCAAGTGATGTATATCTGGTGAAAATAATGGCTCCAAAGAAAAAGAAAGCAGCAAAGAAGAAGAAACGATAAAAAAATATTTTTTTCTTTTTTTTATTTTCATTCTAAATATTATAATCGTCAGATTTTTCGTTTCCTGTGTATATTGGAATTAGATGAAACTGAAAATGCTCCTCTGTTGCACCTGCGGCCATTCTCTCGTTACATACATATTTGTAACCGCTTGGATAGAATCTTTTATTGATGATTTCTTTCGTTTCTACAAAAATTTTAGAGAATGAGTCCCATTCCATCGGGTTCAGGTCAGAGAGTGACGTGATGTGATATCTTGAAACTATCACGCATTGTCCTGGGCTCACTGGAGAGCCGTCATACATGGAGAAGAAGTGCACGTTTAACTCGCTTGTTATAACCCTGTCATCATGACCACCATTTCGCAGGTTCTCAGCGACGTCACATAAAGGGCATTTTTCCGGCATAAAATCACTTTCTAGCTTTACTGAAATCCAGCGGCATGTCCTGGATGTAAGGTATGCCAAGTCCCAGTGCAATCTCGGCTTTCTGGAGCTCGCAGCCGATGTCCAGTGCATGGCTTACATCTGATATTCGGAATTCCTTTGCTATTTTTCTATAGATATCCATTGCGGTCCTGCCAATGAATTCATCTATTGGCTTTCCGTCAGGGTCCTGATGAGTAACATGAATCGAATCATTTTCGACTCGTATCAGGAAGTTTCCGCGCGGATCGCCTACCCTTGATAGCTCAGGCGGGTATGCATCAAGAAGCTTCATTATTTTCCTGAAGTCTGAAGAATACACGTGCGCGTTTCCGCTGATGATTGTGAGAGAGCCTGGTTCAATGCCGACCTCTTTCGCTATAATATACTGGAGCTTTCTCAGGGCATAGGCATTTTTTGGCCAGGCCTTGAACATGTCATTGCTTCGTATGTAAACGGTTAGATATAATTTTTCCTGGGCAATGGCGTGAACCATGTCTATACAGGGCGCGTGAGGGGCGCGCATGTCTTTCTCTACATTCCAGGTAAATGCAATGGCTCTCCTTGTTCCAATGGATTTCTTGATGTCGTCTATAATAAATTTGATCTGGTCAATACCGTCGTAGTTTCGCAGTCTCTGACCGTATGTATAATAGACGCCTGATATTTCTACCGGTGTCGTTACCTGAGGAATATATTGATCGAGATCATCCTTATCGAAATCAAAATATTCTTTGATGTCAGGATTATCAGGATCCTCATCGGTTATTACTGTGGTTATGTTGATCAATTCCTTGGCGTCGTCGGCGTAGTGGTTTGGCTTCAGGACTCCAAAGCGCATCAGGTTATACAATATCTTCAGCCAGGCATCGCCAATGTATTTTTCTCGGATCTTAAAGCAGCTGGCATCGGTTGGGAATATGTCCGGGATTCTTATCTGTGGCTTTGGAAAGAGTTCTGGTTCGCCGTAGCTCACCATTTTCGGCAGGGTTTTTATCAGGGGATCTATCATTGAGAAATCTGTCCCGCGCATATCATATACCTTGACATTTTTTCTGAAGACATCGAGCGCGCTTCTTGGTATTTCCTTGTCGATAGAAGCATTTCTTGCTCCGATTATATTGTTCTCGTCATCAACGCCGTTTTCAAACAGTTTTATCAGTGCTTCACCGCTTTTGTGAAGATCGTGGCCCGTTACAATCAAATGCCTTATTTTCTTGTTCGCAAGGCAGTTTCTAACCAATGCGCTTATGCCCTCTTCCTTGGAATATAACTGCCCGATGGCGCAATAATTTTCCTTCAGCTCTTTGGCGACGCTTTCTTTCTTGGTCCACAGAGTAACAATACCGATATTACTATCGATATCCTTGATTGTTATCAATTCTCCGAAATAGAAGGGCCATTTATTTTCCTTGGGTGCCATGAAATGTAAGAAAGCGGGAATGGATTTAAACTAAATCGCTGAGAAATATTCTTTTAAAGGTTGTAGAGCAATTCTGGACCATTCTTCGACATTGAGATCCGGATTACTCATAATCTCATCAAGTGATGCTATCTCTTCCATGCGTCCAGTTTTTTTAGGATTTGTCGGGATAGCAATCACTGCATCGGTTTCTGCTACATAGAGTATTCCAAAATGTACCCTATGAACTCCATCGTCTTTTTCAGTCTCGGTGTTCACATATCCAAGAGGTCGCATTTCATAGATCCTGCCACGTATCGATGTTTCCTCAGAGAGTTCTCTTGTTGCAGCTGCATGAATTGGATTGTCTTCATTATCCTCTTCATTTTCATCACGTTTTTCGATATGACCGCCGATTCCCCAAGACATCTTCTTAGCCAATTTTTCTTCGTCATGTCCATCTGCGCGCCTATAAACATACACTGTTTTTTTCTCCGGATTGACCAGCATTGTGTATGGTATTGGCTGTTTGAACGACGGGTCAGCTTCCATATTGCCTCTTCTCTGATATTCAAAATTTCCAAGAATCCTTGATTCGTAGTTAATCTCCGAGGCTGGTCGAAATCCTTCGAATGCACCATCTGGAAGCAGAAGACCTCTTCTCACAACCATTATCATCTTATCGTCTTTGTTTGGCATGTTTTTGTCTAATCCCTAAATGGATTTAAAGTCTGTTCATTGAAAATACTGTATGGAGTGCAGAGTCATTGCAACAGCGATAATTGAACATAATGGCAGATTACTTCTAGGACAGAAGCCTAAGGATGTCGGACCCTATCCAAACACGTGGCATCTACTCGGTGGCGGAATAAAACTTGGCGAAGAATCAATCATTGATGCGCTCAAGCGAGAGATCATGGAAGAAGCCTGCATTGAGATTTTTGACATCGAGCGTATACCATTTGATGAGGACTATGAGCCTAACAAGCATGGAGAGATGACGCATTACATATTTCTGGTGTATAGAGCAAAGGCGAGAACCGATAAGGTTATACCTGCAGATGATATTCATGAACTAAGATGGTTTGATAAAAAGGAGCTGAAGAAAATCGCGCTCACGCGGCCGTCGATAAAACTATTCAAGGAATTGGGGTACATTTGATTCTTTACAGCGTCGGGTTAAAATCTATGTTTCTGAAAACAGGATTATCTCTATAGTCAAAGAACACAGTCCTCAAACTCGCTCTATTCATTGAACTCGTTAGAGCGAATTCAAAATATCCTGGAAGGCCCCCGGTATATTTCCATGTACTGAACAGGATTTGTCTGATTTGTGGAGATTCCATATTATATCTGAAAACGTTTTCAAATCTGCTTTTCCTTCCGAAAAAAATCGCATCGCCTGGAACAAATCCTCGGCCAATCCCGACCTGATCGCCTAATTTCATCTCAATGATTACATCGCCGGCATCGCTGTTTATTAATGAACCGCCGAAAACATTTTCTTCGCACTCGCTTACAACGAGAAAATACTTGTCAAAGTCCTTTTCTCCGATGCCGCTCTCAGAGAGAAGCTTTCGAAAATCCTGCTCGTTATTATTGATATAAAAATCAGAGTAACGATGGTGCCCTGGGCTTTTTGGGATGAATATGTAATATAGCACCGGATGTCCAAACTCTCTCAGCTCTCTTGATGTATTCAGGACGAAGTATGACAATTCGTAAGTCCTACAATCATAGACTGGCAATCCGATTTCTCTTAATTTTAACTTATCACTTTTTATGTCGCATCGCAAAGCGTGCGAGAATTCATGCAATCCAATGCGAGCTTGCGCATCTGCCCAAGCATCGCTATTTTGTTGGTTTGTGTTGACCATTAATCAACTGATGAAAACAAAATCCTTATAAAGAGAAAACTACGTTTTTTATCCTTTCGAGATTTATTTGATTCATGGTCATCGGAACAAAGGAACTTCTACGGCTTGTCAAAGAGCAAAGACTGGTGGAAAATCTGTCTCAAAGGGAGCTGGAAAATCCTGAGGGCACGGGATTTGATCTCAGGGCTGGTGCCATCTACACGTTCAAGAATGGGGATTCCTTGTTGGGTGAAACGGACAGATACACTGCTCCTGTGGAAGAGGTTGCACGATACGATCCGGATGAAAAAAGAATATTCGAATTGAAACCCGGACAATGTGTTTTAATTGAAACCATTGAAAACGTGAACCTTCCTAATGATATTGTTGCTATATTCAGACCTCGGTCAACGTTGTTTAGGTCAGGGGCTGCGCTGCATACGGCAACCGCGAGTCCCGGGTACTGTGGAAAGCTTAGCTTCGGCCTGCACAACATGAGTCAGAATATACTAAAATTGGAAATGGGTGCACGATTCGTCCACATTCTATTTTTCAAGGTTGAAGGAGATATTCATTCATCGTACAGGGGACAATGGCAGGGCGGCAGAGTGAGTACACAAGGCGAAAAAGAGGTTCAGGTATGAGTCAAGGTAAATTCGGGACAAGGCTTTCATGGGACCAATTATTCATGAAGGTAGCAGAAACCGTCTCCGAGAGAACATCTTGTCTGTATCATCATCTAGGCGTGGTTCTAGTCGACGATATGCACAGGATCGTGAGCGTTGGTTATAATGGTCCTATTCGCGGTGAAGTAAATTGTTCAGAGGTCGGGTGCGCAAAGATACACGGCGATCCAGAAACAGGAATGCTGAAGCGGTGCAGGGGCGCACACGGCGAGATAAATGCAATAATCAACTGCATACAACCCGAGCGTTTGCGCGGTTCAACACTGTATATAACAGAATTTCCATGTTTTGATTGCATGAAGGCCATGATACAGGTAGGCGTCAAGGAAATTGTATTCAAAAACATCTACAGAAGGGTTGTTTCTGCGGAAAAGAAAGAGCTTGAAACAGAAGCCTGGGAACTTGCATTGAAGATGAATATATCGCTATATCATTACGACACGGAAAAAGATGAGAGAATTCCAATAAGGGATGTGCCAAACTAGGCTGATTCTAACGTATTTAAACATTTCGGTTTTACCTACTTTTGAGTGAGAACTGAAAACCGTTGCATCATCTCTCTATCGCAGCGGGGGTCTATCTTATGAAATGTCTTCAATGCATGCGACAGGAGGCAAACCCCAAGACAGGATTATGCCACAGATGTAGCCTTGAGAGTGACATGATGGAAGACGATGACGGTTTCTAACGATTCTTTCGTACTCAGCATAGCTTGAATTCTTAAACTTCTTTTGATATTTATTATTCATGCCATCAAAACCAGTGCCCAAACAGATCACAACCCCTGTTATTCAGAAAAATGATCAGGTCGAAAAAAGCCTTAATGCTTCAATAGTGGAGGGCAGTTTCAGGTCAGCTTCCGGAAACATGACAGGAAATTATGTGACTCCATATGCTCTTCATCTCGGGGCAAGCACATCGCAGATTGGCGTAATAGGCGCGATGCAGAGTCTTGCCAGCACGCTTGTGCAACTGCCGGGTGCAAAGCTGCCTGCGGTGATACCGAGAAAGACGCTGTGTTGCATCTCTGTTGCAGCCACGTATCTTTTATGGATTCCTATAGTATTCGTTGCGCTACTTCCTCTGCCAGCGCTTGTATCACTGACTATTCTACTAGCGCTAATATCAGCAATAGGTTCGCTGAAGGGGCCTGCGTGGACGTCAATGATGGCTGATCTGGTACCCAAACACAGGCGCGGCGAGTATTTTGGCAGAAGGAATCTGGTTACCGGACTAGCAGGTCTGACTTCGATGCTCGTTTCAGGATATATTCTGTTTATGTTTGGGTTTGGAATATTGTTCTTGCTGTCTATAATACTTGGGCTGCTTTCTCTTTACTGGTTTTCCAAGATGTGGGAACCGCAGACAAGGAGACCGTTTCACTACAGGCATGATATTGGACTGGATGTAAAGAGATGGAAGATTGCGATAAAGTCCAACAGAACGCTTGTGTTTTTCACCATCTACATGATCATAATGACGTTCGGAATTGCGATAGCGTCGCCTTTCTATGCTGTCTACATGCTGAAGACACTCAAAATTGATTATATGTGGTATGCGATAATCATAACCGTGAATGCCCTCGTGGCTATACTCTCACAGCCTTACTGGGGAAAAATAAGCGACAGATTCGGAGACAGAACAATACTCATCATAACTGGCGTCATGGTCTGCTTCATACCACTGATGTGGATGTTCGCAAGAACAATACCATTCATCATGTTCATACAGATCTATGACGGATTCCTGTTTGGAGGATGGTCGCTGGTCATATTCAATTTCCTCATAGCAGCTTGCCCGCAGGAAAAAAGGACGTCTTATGTTGCAAATCACGCATTTTTTGTGGGGTTTGCGTCTGTAATCGGAACCCTTCTTGGAGGATTTTTGGCTGAATTTTTCGGGGCAGGCGTCTTGCTTTTTGGACTCAGCGGCCTAGCTATTGTTTTTCTGATCTCACTACTGATAAGATTTGGATCGCTGCCGTTCCTGCACAGCATACAGTCAAATTATGTTAAGACAGAGACTGAGCCAGACGAGAGGCTTGCATACAGGGTAATATTGGTGGAACCGGCAAAAATGGTCTATCAATATTTCGGAAAGATTTACGATACTGATTGGCTGAAGGAACAGATCAAAAAACCATTTCAGAAGATACGATATAGATACAGACTGTACCGATCGGATAAAGGATAGATGATGAAAACCTATATTTGTATTTTTTAACTTTACTATCCAGATATTTTGAAGTGATTATTGTGGCACCTGCGAAAAAGAAAGTTTCAAACAAGACAGATGCAGAAAAACCTTCCGGATTCATAACCCGCCATATGAAAATCATGGACGTGGTTGCCGATCATCCGGAAGCAATAGAGGTAATGTTCAAGTACGGCCTGCACTGCGTTGGCTGCCATGTGGCTCAATTTGAATCCGTGGAAGACGGCGCCAAGGCGCACGGCATGAGCGACAAGGATATCGACAAGATGATCCATGAAATGAACCGCGAGGCACAAAGAGCCAAGGCGATGCAAAAGGAATAGAACATTTATTGATATTTTCTAATTAATTCTATAATACTTCTCGCTCTATCGTAATTTATGGTTATTTTATCCGGATTGCGTATGCCACTATAGAAATCTAAACCGTAGGGATTTACTGTTTCAATGGCATTTCTTATATCACCATCTGTTTTCAAACCACCGGCTAGCCAAACTGGTTTTCTGGAGCTTTCAACTATCATTCGACTCAGCCTCCAGTCATGCTTAACTCCTGTGCCGCCGGATTGTTTGTCTGTTTTTGAATCTAGAAGAAGTTCATCGACCGCTTCGCAGGATGCATATTTCAGTGCCTTGTCAACGTCACTATCACCTGCGACATATATCACTTTAACTAGTTTGATATCAGGTGCGGTTTCTTTAATACTGTATAAATCTTTTTCAGATACGTCTTCTTTTAGCTGAAAATGACTGTTTTGCACCGATGATTTCATCGTCAGAATTTCATGCGGGTCTTTGCTTCTTGTCAATAAAAATGTAGAAATGTTCCTTGGCACTACTCGTACTATATCTCCGGCTCTGGCCAACTTGTCGGCAGGAGTATCGTCTCCATACAGAAGAAGGCACATTCCTATAGCGTCAGGTCCATAATCAGATATTCTCTTGGCATCCTCGACATTGTCGATTCCGCACATCTTAACTTTCATGCTTAAAATTGACTCAGAAATGTTTAAGAATCAATCCACAATTCTCCCAGTCGGTCTTGAATCAACCTCATAGGACTGGCACTTCGGACAGGTCTTGAACGGCACAGAATCAGAGAGTTCCATGCACTCCGGACATTTGCATCGATCTATATTTCTATTCTGCGTGTGCTGAATTAGTTTTGTAAAAATCTTGTTGCATTTCTGGCACAGGAATTTCTTATATTCTCCCATGCTCGTCTTCTCGGCTGTCTTCCAGAAGAAGCCGCATTTCTTGCAGGTGAATTTGAATTCCTCGGACATGATAGAAATAAATCACAAAGTGGTTTAATATCAATCTTTTCTAGTCTGGAAATGTGTTGTTACTTATATATAATGAATATCATATATTGATATAAAGCCTCGTGTGACATAATATTTCTTATGAAACCTTCAATCCGCAAAGCAACACCGAGTTGCAAATGGTCATTCTAAGTTCATTCTTGTACGCATACCCAGGTCGAATATTCAACAACGGACCTAGGTCTTTAACATCTGTTTTTATTTCTGTTTTCGTGAAGTGCTCGAAAAAAGGTGAAAAGTTAAAAACCGATGCTTCAAGGACGCCGATGCGGTGTCACATGCAACGCATCGGAAATGTTTTGCATCGGGAGGTTAACGTTATGGCAAGACCGCATATGGTCGTATACAGAGAGATCAAAGATAGAATACGAGGAAAAAGTGGATCCGCAAGGATTAGCGAACTCAGGAAAGTGTTAGCTGAGCTTCCGGGATATAAGTCAGGCCCTTATGCTGATATCAGAAATTGGGTGCTAGAACAGATTGACAAAACCAAAACTGCATCGAAGATCAAGCATCAGGATTGGATCGGCGTTAGGAAGGAAGGCGAGGCGCAGATCGCTCTAGTCGGACCTCCGAACACTGGAAAATCTTCTCTGGTTAAGGAGCTAACCGGTATCCAGATCAAAATAGCTGATTACGCCTTCACTACGCTGAAGCCTATACCAGCGATAATGAAACTGAAGGACGTAGAGATACAACTGATAGATTTTCCTGGGCTAATAGAGGGAGCGTACGAAGACCGAGGAGGCGGAAGAAGGCTTCTCGGGATAATCAGGGAGATAAACGGAATAATATACGTCCATGACGCTACCAGAGATCCTTCTGAACTCCGAGCAATTATAAATGAGGTGAAAAAAGCTGGAATAAGCAGACCGTCTGTTATTCTGTTCAATAAGATAGATCTGGTTGACCGGAAAAAACTCGATGAGATGATAAAAGAATTTCCTGATTTCGAGACTGTGCCCATATCTGTCAAAATCAGATATAACATAGAGAGAGTCAAAGAAATAATCTGGAGCATGTCCGGTCTCATGAGAGTTTTTACCAAGGATGGGCAGTCGGTTGCACTGAAGCGCGGCTCTACTGTGAGGAATTTCGCAGAAAAGATACACAAGGAATTTCTGGAAAACTTCAAGTCTGCCAGAATCTGGGGACCTTCTGCAAAATTCGACGGCCAGACAGTCGGCTTAGATCACGTACTCGAGGATGACGACAGAGTGGAGATCCACACTAAGAGATGATTTTTGTTTTTTATTGTTTTTTTAAACGAATGTAATTTATAGTTGATCATATGAAAAAAACGACAGGAATCGAGAAGAACATCAGGAAATACTATATAGCTACTGCTTTACAGAATTTCTGGTTCATAATACCTATAATAATAATCTATCTTCAGCATTTCGGATTAAGCTATACTGACATAGGTTTTCTAGAATTCGTCACTATACTGCCAATAGTTTTGCTACAACTTCCGACAGGCGCGTTTGCGGATATGTTCGGCAGAAAGATCAGCGTATTCATAGGAACGTCTGTTTTTGCCTTGTCTATGATAGTAATGGGTCTATCAAGCTCCATGTCTGGATTCATTATAGGATATCTCCTGTGGTCCATAGGAATTGCCTTCAATGGAGGGGCTATGGAGGCACTGCTGTTCGATACGCTGAAGGAGATGAAAAGGGAAAAAGATTATCTGAAAATATCTGGGAGGGCCAAGATTGTATCAACAATATCAATTATCATAAGCGTTGCGATTGGTCCTATGCTTTATCTCGTTGACGTCAGACTTCCTTGGTTTGTCTTCGGCATCACAACTATTCCGGCAGCATTCATGTTCCTGTCCATGAAAGAACCAAATATAAAAAGACGGGGGAAGAGTTTGAAGGAATACTACCAGCAGATGAAAGTCAGCATAAAATATTCAATGGACAACAAATTCATACGTTGGCTGATATTGTTTTCGATAGTTTTTGCAAATGTCGCATTCATTACATGGCTGATAACACAGCCATATTTGCTGAGTATAGGATTCGATATTGCCAGCTTCAGCATATTATTTCCTATTTTATACGGCTTGACTGGTTTTGTTGCTGCATTTGCGTATAAGATTGAAAAGATCATAGGGGAGAAAACTTGTTTCGCCCTAATTGTTTTTCTTAACATCGCAACATTGTTTGCAATCTGGCTGATGCGGGTACCTGCGATATTCTTCGCTATCATCGTGTTTTTCATCATGAGAGACTTTAGGATGATTGTGGTTAATAATTACATAAACTATCATGTCAAATCGAAGGAACGCGCCTCGATCTTATCTATAAATAGCATGTTCGTTAATCTGGCGTCTATGTTCATAGTATTGGGAGCCGGAATACTTACAGATATAATAACAGTTCATAACATGTTCTTCGTACTCGGTATATTCACACTGTGTCTGGGGTTGCCATTGTTTTTGTGGAGATATGGAAGAAGGAGAAGATAATCACTGCAATCTTCCGCCAAGCTCAACTTCCTTTTCTGGGGTCACTATTACCCAGCTGCCTTTTCCGGGTACGCCAAGAGTCAGGACCTCAGAAACAAAGGGGCCGATTTTCTTTGGTGGAAAATTTATGACAGCAAGAACTAGTTTTCCTTTGAGTTCTTCTTTAGAATGAATCGTTATCTGTGCGGATGAATTCTTTATTCCAATCTCATGACCGAAATCGATTTTCAATTTGTAGGCTGGTTTGTGCGCTTCGGGAAAATCTTCGACTTCTATAATTTTTCCAACGCGAATGTCGACTTTTTCGAAATCTGAGAAGGATATGGTTGACATAGAAATCACTAATCATCGTCCCAATAATCTCTTATTGCTCTTGCTTTGGCTCTATTATACATCGCCCAAGCCGGACAGTTTGCCTTAGATACCTCAGGATGACCCCACACAGAGAAACCATTACATGCCGCTACATAATCTCTTGGGATGGTTTCTCTACGATGACATTGATCAAAATATTCACATCTTGGAAGTTTATAGAAAATATCATCAACTGTTGTCGGTTTTCGTTTTTTTGTTGCTGTTGCCATAACATCATCCCTTGCATACACCAAGAGGGACAAGTCTTGCCACGCGATTGCTTATACCAGACTTTTCTGTAACTTCCACAACTGCATCAATGTCTTTGTATGCCTGAGGCGCTTCTTCTGAGATTCCTTTCCATGATGCAGATTTTACAAGAATTCCTTTCTGCTCCTTCAGCTCTCGTGCTATGACTTCTCCTCTAAATCTCTGGATCGCAGCTGTGCGGGACATTTCTCGTCCGGCTCCGTGTGCAGTTGAGCAGAATGATAATTCCTCGGATGCTGGATTACCAACTAAAACATAAGATGCGGTTCCCATGCTTCCTGGTATTATAACTGGCTGGCCAACGCTTCGGTACTGCGCTGGAAGATCTTTGTGGCCTGCTGGGAAGCATCGCGTTGCGCCTTTCCTGTGCATGTACACTTTTCGCATTTTTCCATCAATCTTGTATTCCTCTATCTTTGCAACGTTATGCGCAACATCGTAAACAATATTCATATCCATGTCTTCCATTTTTCTTTTCATCACTTCCTCAAATGACTGGCGCACCCAATGCACAATCATCTGGCGGTTGCACCATGCAAAATTCGCAGCGGCCCCCATTGCGAGCATGTAGCGTTCGCAGAGATCAGAGCCAGCTGGTGCGTAAACCAATTCACGATCAGGAAGCTTTGCAACCATATCACTGTATTTGTGCTCCATTTCTCTGAGGAAATCTGTACACACCTGATGTCCGAATCCACGTGAGCCAGTATGAATCATGATCATAATCTGTCCTTCTTTTTCTATGCCAAAGGTCTTCGCAACATGAGGATCAATTATCTTGTCAACTGCCTGCACCTCAAGGAAATGATTTCCTGCACCAAGGCAACCCATTTGTGGCATTCCTCGCTCCAAACTTTTAGGCGATATAGCAGATGCCTTTGCTTTCAGGCAGCCATTCTCTTCCAGAACATCTATGTCTCTTTCATAACCGTAGCCGTTCTTCACAGCCCATTTTGCGCCTGTTTCAAGAACCTCAACAATCTGGCTTCTGTTCAGCTTAATGCGAGCGCCAACGCCCACGCCAGAAGGCACGTTCTTGAACATGGCTTCGAGGAGATCTTTCATCTTTCCTTTAACATCAGAAATCGTGAGATTCGTACGCATAAGTCTGACTCCACAGTTGATGTCATAACCGACACCACCTGGAGAGACAGCTCCCTCTTGGAAGTCCAAAGCAGCTACGCCTCCGATGGGAAACCCTTTGCCTGTCAACACAACGCAAGTGTCAACATATAGCCTTGATGCCCATCGGGAAGCACGATTGAATGTTTGTAAATTCCTGGCAGACATGCAACATTCTGGATCTGCTTTATGGTCAAGTCTTGCTGCATCTTTGTTAGCATTGGCTTGCTCGCGAATATTCTTGCCGGAACATTCATCTGCCCGCTCTTTGGAATCTCCCAGAGGTTTTCGTTGATCTGTTTGATTTCCATCTGAGATTCACAATATGATAGAGGATGAGAGGATTTTTAAAAGGATTTCCGCTTCTCTAATATTTCGTCGAATGCCTTCTTGGTTCCAGAAAGAACATCATCCACGGTGTAGCCTTCAACCCTTCCATATACCATTTTTCTGTATCGCAATATTTCTTGCTGCATGGCACTTCTTTCTTCAGGATCTTTTGTTTCAAACAGTCTTACACAGACATGGGGTATCACGTTGGCTATAGTAGGAACGCCTCCGCCAGCACCGTCTTTGAAAGCTCGCTCTAAAAGCGTTTCATCTCCCATGAATACCTTATCTTTTGGAACGGATGATAACAACTTTTCAAAATAGTCATAATCGCGAGAACTGTCTTTAATTCCTTCCACAGCATCAAACTCAAAGATTCTTTTTACATGATCTATTGGTATGCTAGCTCCTTCAGAAAGGCCTGGGTTGTTATATAGAAAAATTGGAAAATCTATTCCAATATTTATGATATGATTTGTACAGGAAACGCAATCTGACTTTGGTTCATGATAATTTGGTACTATTACTGCGCAATCCGCACCAAGATCTCTAGCTAGTTCTATATTGTAAAGAGTCTCGAAAAGATTGTTTTTAGTACAACCCACAAGAACAGGAACTCTCTTAGATGTTTGATCTACAACGGTTCTTACTGTTTGATATCTCTCATCCCTATCAACATCCTCGAACTCTCCTGTAGAGCCTAAAACAAAAAGTCCACCAACATTATTATCACACAAGTAATCAACAAGATGCCTAAGCTTATCCGGCTTCAATCGTATAAGAGGCGGTACTATTCCCCGAACATATTTCATAACTCGGATATTGAGGAAAAATATATAAAGAGGATTCACCTGAGAAGACTTTTAGCTTACTTCTTGTCAAGTTTTTCTATAATACGCAGAAGCTCTGGAACTGATTTTATCCTGAAGTCTGGTTTGACATACCTGCCGACAATGGGAATATCCGGACCATATGCGGCATGAACAGTCCAAATACCCAATCGCTTGGCATGGGTATCTTCATCCAACCTGTCCCCAATCATGACGCATTCCTTTGGCTTCAGCTTGAATTTTTTCATGGCATCTCTGAACATATGAAGATCTGATTTTTCAGAGCCGAATTCCTGCGAAGTTATTATCAAGTCAAAATATTTTTTTATTTTGAATCTTCGTAGATCCTTTTTTACCCAGGACATCGTACCATTGCTCAGGATAACAATTATGTAGCCGCGCTTTTTCAGGCATTTCAGAACAGGAATGGTTCCAGGATAGAGATGGAACCTTTTACACATCTCCTTATCGAAATCCTTTCTGAGCTTTCCGATATCCTTGGTGGATATCTTTAGACCCAGTCTCACAACCACATTTTTTATGACAGTCGTATCGTGCCCACCATGTCTGCTAGGGTCACCATAGGTTCTCCTAAGATTTTTTGTAGCCTCTTCATCCCGAAGCTTCTTTACATTTTTATATGAGACGTCGAATCCGCGTTTCCTGAGAAGTTTTGTGTAAACTTTTGCAGCCAGAGCTCTGTCCGTGAAAAACATCAAAGTTCCTCCGAAATCAAACATTATGCATTTTATCATTTTCATCACCCGGCTCCAAACACGCCCGTAAAGCTTAGAAACATGAGTACTACGAATATAGAAAGCACTACAAAGGTGAGCCAACCCCAGAAATTCATCAGCCTGCCGTTGGCTTTGTCACCCATGTATTGTTTGTCGTTCGTGATTCTCATCAGCAAGAATATAATAATCGGGTCAACGACTCCGCAGATTACCTGAGAAATTATCATGACCTGAATAGGGTTCGCGCCGAGAAGCACGATTGACGCACCGACAATCAGTGTGACTGCAAAAATTATGTTGAATATTGGCGCCTGTTTGATTGTTTTGCTAACGCCTGTCTCAAGACCGAAGGTCTCTGTTATGGCATAAGCTGTTGATAAAGGAAGCACAAAGGCAGCTATCATGGAAGCTGCAAACAGGCCGATTGCAAAGAGATAGACTGCCCACTGGCCTGCAAGGGGACCGAGCGCGAGCGCTGCATCCCCGGCTGTGGCTATGTTGGTTATACCATTAGTGAAAAGTACAGTACCTGCTACAACAATTATGAAGTAGGATATTATGTTGCAATAGATCATGCCAATGTATACATCCTTTTTTGTTTCGCCGTAGTTTTCTCTCTCTTTGCCTTTCTCTACCTCTGCACCGCTTTGATAGAAATGCAGGTAAGGCGTGATTGTAGTACCGAGAAGACCAACTGCAAGGAGCAGGAATGATGCCTTGAGCTCAATGGATGGCATGAAAGTGCTTATTATTATCTCCCACCATGGGGGGTTTACTATGAAGGCTGTTATGATGTATGCTAGAAATCCGAGAGAAAGAAAAACAAGAAATTTTTCCAATTTTTTATAGTTGAATTTCACGACTATAAGCCAAACGAGAAGACCAAAAGGAATAACAAAAAAGATCGCATGGATTCCAGTTATGAGTTCAATAGCAACTGACATACCGGCAATATCCGCTGCTGTGGTGGCTGTATTCGCAATAACCAATGCACCAACCGCGATGAGAGCGATTGCCGGTCCATATTTTTCACGTATTAGGGCACCAAGGCCCTTCTTAGTGACATAACCGACCTTTGCGCACATTTCCTGTACAGCAATTAGCATCGGGGTTGTAAGAAGCATTAACCAAAGAAGTTTAAACTGTGTCGCTGCACCGACGGATGTATAGGTCGCTATACCGCCTGCATCATCATCAGCTGCACCTGTGATAAGACCTGGTCCAATAACTTTCCAGAAAGGCCGCTTTTTCTTTTTAACTGGAGCTGGAGGGATTCCGGTATCTTTTTGGATCTGTGGCTCTATCTTTTTGGATTCTTCTGCCATAGCATATAATTGACATCCAAAACTGTATATAGGTTTGGGAAACGACTTCAAAGAAATAATATGAATTGGTAAGCAGGTTTTTTCATCATGTATCTAAAACCACTTGTGCTCTCCACTTGCCGTTCTTCTGCTGTTCAATCTCCATTTCTGAGTAGGTCATGGCCTTGACCTCGGTGCGGATCTCATGCCTGTTTCGATCCCAGACCTCGCCCCAGAGCTCTGCTTCCAGCTCATAGCCTTTCTTCTGCGGAAGTTCTTTGATGGCCACTTTGTATTTTGAAAATACAAGATACTCCGAGTCCTTCAAAAACAGGGCTTCTGAGAGAAAATCAAACAAAAGAGCCTTCAGATCTTCACTTTTCACTCTGATTATCTTCTTGATTTTTGGCTGCACTGCCTTGGTATCGGTCATGACCTCAAACATTGCCAGGGCTGCGTTCTCGAAAAGTTCATTGAGATTTTCGCCGAATGCCTCGAATGCCATGTCTGCTGTTGCGATATCAAGCAATTGGAATTTATCCGAAAAAATATCCTTTTTCATGTTAGTATTATCAATCCTGCAGAGATAAATATCGTACAAGCGCATTATAATTCTATGAAGTCCAAGATGAATTATAAACTAAAACGAGATATGGGGCTTTTCCAGGCAACCCTTTATGGCGTAGGCATAATAATAGGGGCTGGAATTTATGTCCTGATCGGAATTGGGTCGGGAATAGCTGGAAATGCCGTATGGCTGTCATTTCTGGTTGCTGCGTTCATTGCGACCTTCACTGCTCTCAGCTATGCAGAATTATCATCCATGTTTCCAAAAGAAGCTGCTGAATTCGTGTATACCCGGAATGCATTCAGAAAAAAATCATTCGCCTTCGTGATAAGCTGGACGCTGCTAATAACTGGTATTATAGCGGGTGCGACAGTTGCTCTTGGTTTTGGCGGATATTTTGTTCATCTTACAGGAATAGGCAGTCCGTTCGTGGTGGCAATCGGACTCATACTCGTCATGTCTGTGATAAATTATGTTGGCATAGAAAAGGTGGCCAAATTCAATGATGTTGCTGCGATGTCTGAAATTGTCGGATTGATTATCATTATAGTAGCCGGTCTTTACGTTTTCAGCATTTCAGGCGTTAGTGTAGATTTCTTTGCGATGCCCAATGATTTCAGCCTCATAGGAATAATGACAGCGACCTCGGTAATATTTTTTGCATACATCGGATTCGAAGAGATAGCAAACATATCAGAAGAGATCAAAAATCCGAAAAAGACTCTTCCAAAGGCCCTAATTCTTTCAATAGTTATTTCAACAATTCTTTACATTCTTGTTACAGTTTCTGCAGTGGCTGCTGTCGGATGGGAAAAACTTTCAACAAGTGCTGCGCCGCTATCTGAAACACTTTCGGCAATATGGGGGCCTTACGCCGGTCTTTTCATATCAATATTTGCCCTGCTGGCAACATCGAACACGGTTCTGATAACGATGGTGACGATGTCAAGGGTGCTGTACGGCATGGGTTGCCAAGGAAGCATCCACGAGGTTTGTTCTAGGGTTGGAAGATATGGAACTCCTTACGTTTCTGTAGGGATTGTAGCGGTTCTGTCAATTCTCGCTCTTTTCATAGGAGGAATTGGGTTTATAGCGAAACTAACTGATATAGGAATATTCGTGGTCTATATCGCTGTAAATCTTTCGCTGATCAAGCTAAGGTTCAGCGAACCCAAAACCAAGAGGCCTTTCAAATCTCCGCTCAATATAGGAAAGATCCCGCTGCTTGCTATTTTTGGAGTCCTGGCATGCGGTTTTATGCTGGTACTGTTTGAACCGATTCTATTGCTTTACGAAGCCATCATAATGGCTGCAGGCTATGTGGTGTATAGAGTGTACAAGGATGTAGAAAAATACGAGGAGAAAAGTAAACTGAAGAAGAACAAAACCAGAGCACTGCTTTCCTGATTCTCATTCCCTGAGTTTTCCGGCCCTGTGAACTTTCTTAATGTAAATAGAATACACTATTTCGGAAAAAACCAGGCAAATAAGAATGGCCTGAAGCGTTATGAAAACCATGTCGCCTATCAATACGCTGTAACCAAAAAGGAATAGATTTCCGCCTATGTACATGAATGCAAACCGCAGATCAATCAGGCATTTGTGCCTGCGCACTGAATCCACGGTTTCATATGCCCATGCTATAAGCAGAAGCACGCTTCCAATTATACCGATTATAATAGGAGGGATCATATTTCTCACTAAGAATATAGAATATCTGCAAATAAGCTTTATGTGAAACAATTTTTGGTCTCCACCGGTCACAGACCGGTGGCATTGCCATGATGTTATGGCAGATGCTCATACCTAAAAATTGTTTACATCTAGAATTCCACATATTTTTCTGCGACTGATCAGTCACAGACTGGTAGAATTCTCAGATTCAGAGTACTTAGAACTTAACAACCTTGGCTTTTTTTGATTTCCTCGATTTTTTCATAACAACGGTCTTCGATTTACGCACCGACTGCTCGACCGACAGGCCAAACTTCTGCCGCATCCACTGAATGGTTTTTTCCCTCGATGGCTCTGTCCTCAACTCTGGCCTGAGATCTGCTTCAGCAGGATTTGTCGTTGCTTCAGTCTCCTCAGGCACTGGTTCTACCTTTATTTTCTGTGATCTTGGAATCTCCTTTTCCTCAACAGGCTCCTCTTCGACGAGCATATCATTTTGCCCGATTGGCTGGCCGCCGTCCTCCAAAACAAGATTCACAAAATCCTTTCCTTCATTGAGAATTGGTTTGACGATTTTTTCATTTATGTCATCCTTGACCAAGGCTGCCTTGGCTGACATGCTGGTCATCAGGGCGCTTCTCTTCTTCAGCTCCACATTTTCATTATAAAGCCTGAACACAACTTCCCTGAAAAGCGCCATGGATTCTTCCATCTGCCTTATCTTGGTACTCATCTCTTCTTCCAACAAATCCATTCGTTCTTCCATATTCAGCGGTTCGCCTTTCACCAGACGAGCTACGTTTTTCATCAATCCTTTCTGCTTTGCTTTCTTTACCATACAATTAGATTGTTTTTCGAGTATTTTAGCTTTCGTGAGACGGGGTTTATCTTGTGAAATTCTCCGAAAATCATGTCTAATGATGTGTGGAAAATATATAGAGAATTCCACGAGATGCTAAATCGCCTACTTAGAGATACACGCCTTTAGGCACGATTTACACAGAGCGATTTAAGCATAATAGTATTTATTCTGCCTTTTACAAAGTCTACACATGACCATCTATACTGACATCAACAAAATGCGCATCAGGAGCGCGACTACGATAGCCATAATGGGTCTGAGATATCTCGAGGGGATTGTTGAAAGGGACGGGTTCGGCAAGAGATTTGACGCCGAATCAAAAAAGCTCCTGCGGACGAGGCCGACTGCCGTGGTAATGCACAATGCAATAAAACGTGTGCAGGAAAGACCCCAACTCGAGGAAATAGACAAGACCATTGCATTCCTGAAAAATGCAAAGAATGACATAGCCAGAAATGGCGCAAGGCTTTTCAAAAAAGGAAAGAAGCTGAGTATTCTCACACACTGCGAGTCCACAGAGACCGTGGAGCTTTTCAGGCAGAACAAGAAGTTCATCAAAAAAATTTTCGTAACAGAAACCCGGCCTTTCTACCAGGGGATGCTTACAGCAAAGGACACCTCTGGATCCAAGATCAACACTAATCTTATAATCGATTCAGCAATCGGGTACTATATTGACCAGGTCGACATGGTTGTTGTGGGCGCTGATGCTATTCGTAGGGAAGGTATCGTGAATAAGATAGGTACTTTGCCCCTGGCTGTTCTCGCAAAAGAATACGGGAAACCGTTCTATGTTGCAGCGAATACCTACAAGATGGATGACAGAAAGTCTTACAGCATAGAGATGAGGGATCCGGATGAAATTCACAAACCGATCAAGGGCATCAATATTCTAAATCCTGTTTTCGACGTCACGCCATGGAAATACGTGACAAAGGTCGTAACAGAGGACGGTATTTTTTCTCCAGGAAGAATTAGAGGTATGATATGAAACTCAAAGTCAGAATTCTCAATCTTGACGCTGGCGGAAAGACGATTGTAATTATCAACTCAGACGATTCGAGAGAACTCGGGGTCCATGGTCTGGAACGGATTGTTCTTTCAAAGGATTCAAAAAAGATAACTGTTATAGTCAACACGACAGACAAATTCGTCAAGAAGGGCGAGATTGCGGTATACAACGAAGTAAAGGAACTCATGAAACTAAGAGACGGAGATGTTCTCAATGCTGTTGTCAGGCCTGAGCTCGAGTCCAAGAACTATATAAACAAAAAAATAAACGGCGAGGAATTGAAGGAAAACGAAATCAGAACAATAATTGATGATGTCATGGAGAGAAATCTTAATGATCTGGAACTGGCTGCCATGATAACCGCGTGTTATATTCACGGTCTTACAATAAATGAAAATATTTCTTTCGCCAAGGCAATGATAAAAACCAGCGGCGAGGTGATAAAATTTCCCGGAATCG
>Ga0315274_10002587_pt1 | contig 27199 bp, 17 predicted proteins | sample YL17G02_20_MG_FD_203700 | JGI IMG/M metagenome (GOLD analysis project Ga0315274, IMG submission 203700) | Sediment microbial communities from Yellowstone Lake, YNP, Wyoming, USA - YL17G02_20 | ecosystem: Environmental > Aquatic > Freshwater > Lake > Sediment | place: USA: Wyoming | collected...
CTGTCTGTGGTCGGGGGCATCGACAAGCTTTTCGCGTCACTACCGCCCCTGACATTTGACCATATCTACAACGGCGTTCACTACGATCAACATTGGCTGATTTCCATTCTGATCATATCAACTATCGGCTTTGCGGCCGGTTCCGGCCAGCGCTTCTACTCTGTCAAGGACGAGAAATCCGCCATTAAGGTGGCGTGGTTTGCTGCAGCGCTTGGACTTGCGGGGCCGTTGACGTTCGGCATTCCGCCGCTGGTGGCTCGCGTGCTCTGGCCGGATCTCTCGCAGGTGGATTTCTTCAAGCCGTATCTTGGGAGCAATCCGCAGGATCTGGTGTACCTGGCTTTGTGTGTGAAGTTTCTGCCGAACGGGCTCATCGGAGTATTTGTCGCAGCGATGCTGGCTGCAACGATGAGTACGTTGAGCTATGTATACAACATGGTGTCTTCGATCGTTGCGCGTGATATGGTGCAGGGTCTGTTTCGACCCAAGACGAAAGACGAAGAACTGCTGAAGGTAGGCAAAATTGCCTCGGTTGTTATCGGAACGATCGTTACCAGCCTTGCCGTTTTGTTCATCAGCAGCCAGTTTGGCATCTTCAATATGATGCAGACGTTCTTCACGCTCTTCAACATTCCCGTCACCGTTCCACTTTGTTTTGGGCTGATTTTCCGTCGTGTCCCTAAATGGTCGGCTGTTGCAGGCATCGCCTGGGGGTTGCTTGCCGGGGTATCCGGCCGTTACCTGCTCGGTTGGGATATCGGTCAACAAGTGTATCTATCGTTCGTCATGACCTTTGGGATATTTGCCACCTCGTTTTGGACGGGCCATATCTACAAAACGAACCGGTCGCTGTTGGCACTCATCAGTCTGCTTGTCACGATTGCGACTGGTGTCCTTTTTGCGAACACAATGCGTGTAGAGCAAACAGAATTGATGACCGCATTGGTGTGGGGTGTGGCTGCGGCCTTTGGTGTGAGTCTCTTCACATTTGCCCGTCTCTTCTCTCTTGACAGCGATGAGGACCGAAGGATGGTCGCTGAGTTTTTCAAGAAGATTGACACGCCCGTCGATGTCGCAAAAGAAGTATTTGGCGCCGGCAAGATCCAGATATCAGCTTTTCCCCTGGTTGGAGGCACGATGATCGTTATGGGAGGATTGCTCAGTCTGATTTTTCTCACAGAGCTTCGCCAACAGGAACAAGTGATTGTTGGCGCGTTGATCTCGTTTATGATACTCTTTGGTGCAGTCATGTGGTATTTTGGCAAGAAATCTGAGATTCGCGGCACAAAAGCAGTAAACGAGTAGGAGGCATCTGTGAGCATGTGTCTTGAATACGAACAGGAGGATCCCCGGCGATGAAAGCAGTCAACATCTACGACTATCTCGTCATCCTGGCATATTTTCTCTTCATGCTCGGTATTGGGTTGTACTTCATGAAGATCAACAAAGGGGGAAGGGAGTACTTTGCCGGCGGAAGCATGATCCCATGGTGGGTATCCGGGATGACACTCTACATGGCTAACTTCAGCGCGTGGACGTTTACAGGCGCGGCAGGGTTCGCGTACACAACAGGCTGGTTCGCGATTCTGTACTTTGGGACATGGTCGATCGCGTACTACTTTGGGTCTCAATTAACTGCGGCGAAGTGGCGGCGAACGCGCTCAATTTCTCCGGTAGAGTATACATTGACTCGATTCAACTTCACCACACAGCAATTTCTGAGCATCGTGATTGCCACGAACTTCACGTTGTCTGCCGGTGTCCAGCTCGCCGCAACGTGCAAACTCCTTGCTCCTGTCATGGGACTGGACATCACGATGGTTACGCTCGTCACTGGAATTGTGATTCTCCTCTACACGTTCATGGGAGGCCTCTGGGCGGTTTCCATCACCGATGTTGTTCAGGGAGTCATTCTCCTTAGTATTACATTCATCGTCATGCCGCTGGCACTGAGTTTGGTGGGAGGCCCCGCTAATCTTATCCAGGCTCTCCCGCCAGTTTCGTTCGATCACCTCTACAATGGCGTGCACTATACAGAACACTGGCTCATCTCAATCCTGATTATCATGTATCTCGGAACGGCTGCAGGTGCGGCGCAACGGTTTTACAGCGTGAAAGACGAGAAGGACGCGAAGCGCGTTGGCAAGCTTGCCGGCGTGCTCTTCCTCACTGTTCCGTTCGTGTTTGGCGTTCCGCCCCTTGTCGCAAAAGTAATATGGCCCGACCTTTCCCAAGTTGAGTTTTTCCAACCGTACATTGGCAAGAACCCTCAGGACCTCGTTTTTATCGCTCTTTGCCTCAAGCTGTTGCCAAATGGGCTTATCGGGGTGTTCCTCGCGGCGATGCTGGCCGCGACCATGAGCACGCTAAGCTCGGTATATAACATGGTTTCTTCGATTCTCTCCCGTGATGTTTACCAGGGCTGGATCAAGCCGGAGTCGACAGATACAGACCTTCTGAGGGTGGGACGTTTGTTCTCTGTCGGATTGGGAGTGTTTGTGACGATCATGGCGGTGGTGTTTGTGAACAGCCAGTTTGGGATTTTCAATCTCATGCAGGCGTTTTTCACCCTGCTGAATATCCCGGTTATTGTGCCGACAGCCTTCGGGCTTCTCTTCCGGCGCGTCCCGAAATGGGGAGCTGTTGGGTCAATCGTCTGGGGTCTCATCGTTGGTTTCACCGCCCGCTATCTCTGCGGTTGGGACATTGGCCCACAGGTGTATCTTGAGTTTATCATGTCATTTAGCATCTTCGTTGGCTCTTCATGGCTTGCCCGCTTGTACGACACGAAGAAGGGAGTCCTTTCAGCCCTCTGTCTCGGGGTGGTTGTTGTGATGGCCGCCCTCTTTGCGAGTACGATCGTAGATAGTCCACTCGCTCTGAGCCTCTCGTTGCAGCATAGCCTCATCTACCTGAGCGCGTTCGTGCTCGGCGCGAGCCTCTTCGGATTCGCGAGACTCTTTGCCGGTGAGACAGACGAACAGCGCCAGGTTGTGGCGGAGTTCTTCAAGAAGATTGATACCGCCGTTGATGTGGCGAAAGAAGTTTTCGGAGCGGGGAAAAAACAGATCTCGACATTCCCGCTTGTTGGCGGCACAACCATCGTGATGGGCTTGCTGATGAGTCTCATCTTCCTGACAGATGTTCGCGGAAGCGAGGCGATTGTTCTTGGTATTATGATTGCCATCATGATTCTGTTTGGGAGTGCGATGTGGTATTTCGGCAAAAAGTCAGAGATTCGCAGCGCGGCTCAATATGCAGAACGTTCGGGTGGGCACGTATGAAAATTCATCTTTCGTATGGTCGGAATGGCTTGGATGTTGAGATTCCGGAGAAGAATCTTCTGAAGGTGCTCTCCTTCGGCGGATCAGTGCCGCTGGCTAACCCCGGCGAGGCGATAGTGCGGTCACTGCGCGAACCCATTGGCTCACCGCCACTCGCCAAGCTTGCGAAGAGAGCAACATCCGCCTGCGTCGTGGTCTGCGACATAACCAGGCCGGTGCCGAACAAACAATTGCTGCCGCCAGTTCTACGGATTCTGGAAGAGAACGGCATAGCGAAGAACGGCATCACGATACTCATTGCCACTGGACTTCACCGTCCAAGCACCGCGCCCGAATTGGAGTTGATCCTGGGTGAGTCCATCGTGAGCAAGTACAAGGTTGTTGACCATCATGCGAGTGCCGCAGGGGAACAGGGGCTAGTGGGTGAGACCGAGCGTAAGACTCCGGTGTACATCGACAAGCAGTACCTGGAAGCGGAGTTGAAGATCACCGTTGGCTTCATTGAGCCGCATCTCATGGCGGGTTTTTCGGGTGGCCGGAAAATGGTGGCGATTGGATGTGCGGGGGAAGAGACAATCAAGACGCTCCACGGTCCCGGCGTTCTGGATGATGAACGCTGCCGGGAAGGATCGATCGACGAGAATCCGCTTCACCGCGAGTTAATAGAAATTTCCCGGATGGCAGGACATGATTTCATGCTGGATGTTTCCCTCGATGCGAATCGAAAGATCACCGGTGTCTACGCAGGCGACCCGCAGAGAGCACATGCAGTGGGTGTGGCGGCTGTCCGCAGGTCGGTGCGGGCAACAGTGGAAGAGCCGGCCGATATCGTGGTGACCACCAGCGCAGGATTTCCTCTTGATCTCACGTACTACCAGGCGATTAAGGGAATGACAGCGGCGCTGCCGATTCTCAAGAAGGGCGGTATGCTCATTCTTGCCGCTGAATGCGCGGAGGGGTTGGGGAGCGATAAGTTCGCGGCGATGGCAACGCGCTTCAGCACTGCGGGTGAGTTTGATGAATGGATTCATCACCATCCCGTCGATATCGATCAATGGCAGCTGCAGGAATGTGCCAAAGCGCTGCGCCATGCAGATGTCGTTGTGGTGGCGAGCGGCATTCAACCCGGGCAGAAGGAAAAGCTCTTTGTGCAATCAGCTGCCAGTGTCGAGGATGCTGTTGCGAAGGGACTTCAGAAGTTTGGGGCGAAATCAACAATCGCAGTGATTCCCAAGGGCCCGTACACGCTCGTTGAGCTTTTTCCCGCGGCAGGATGGTGAACAATCGATACCAGTATCAAGAGTGATAGCAGGCGAAATCCTCAATGATTTCAACCCCTTTCCGCTCGAGCAACATCAGATACTTTTCTTGACATCCGCTTTTTATTCCATTATCATTCTTCATGCCTTAATTAAACACCATTCAATTAGCAAAATGAAACCCTATGGCACTCAATTATACGGTTCCAGCCGTCGACCGTGCATTCAGGGTTCTTGAGCTGCTCTCAGCGTCCCCTCACGGCCTGTCGCTTGCACAACTCGCCTCTCAAACCAAGGTGCCAAAGAGCACGCTCTTTCGCATCCTTCGCACTCTCCTGCAGCATTCGATCATTGTGGAAGATCCTGATCGTAAGATCTTTTCGCTCGGCATGAGACTGCTTGGCTGGGGTAACGCGGCGCTGGCGCGCATCGATCTCAAGACCTTAGCGCACACGCACCTGGTGAAACTCGCCCACGAAACCCGTGAGAGCTTTTACCTGGCGCTTCTCGATCACGATGAAGTCATTCTGGTGGATCACGTTGACACTCCGGAAATCTGGAAGATGGTAACGAGATTGGGTCACCGCTCTCCATTCCATTGCACCGCAACGGGCCTTGTGCTGGTTGCGGCCATGGATGACGAAGCAACGGATGCAATGATCAACCGTCACGGGCTCAGACGGTTCACGACAACGACCATTACCAGCGTATCGAAACTCAAGAAACGGCTGAAGGAAGTTCGGGAGCTAGGCTACTCCATCGTCGACGGCGAGTACAAGCCAGACCTCTGCGCAGTGGCAGTGCCAATCTGGGATCATTCCGGCAAGGTTGTCGCGTCGTTGATGACTGCGATTCCGTCGGTTCGTAGCAGCAAAGATAGAAAGCTCGTTGAAAGTCTGATCGGCGTTCTCAAACGGGAAGCGGAGCTGATCGCAAGAGAAATCGGCTACGAACGGAACAAAGCCAGCGCCTGAAGCAGATAGTTGCCTGGCAAAGAAGGCCGATCATCACAAGCGGTGATCTCGGACAGTGGAAAGATCAGAGAGGAATCTGCGACCATGGATCGCATTGCTCTTGGTATCGTCAGTGATGAAGTTACACCGGACTTTGAAGAGGCCGTGCGTCATGCTCTCCCCTGGGGAATCTCAATCTTTGAGCTGCGGGTGTTGAAGAGCGGCCGCATTCCCGCTGTCGAACCGATGGAGTTGCGTTCGATACAAACGCTCGTCAAGAATAACGGCATCTCGATCTCAGCCCTGTCGCCGGGAATCTTCAAATCTCCGCTTAGTGAAACAGCAAAACTCGAGGATGAGCTCACCAGCGTGCTTCCGCGGACTCTGGAGATGGCACAGGAATTCGAAGCGTCGATCGTGATTGTGTTTGGGTTCCAACGCTCGCAGGCAGAAAGCGCCTCCAACTTTGGCCGTGCCGCAGAGTTAATGCGCCGCGCGGCAGAAAAAGCACAGAAGCTGGGCGTTACACTTGCGATTGAGAATGAGCCGGGTTTCTGGTGTGATTCGGGAAGCAATACTGCGAAGCTGATCAGCGCCGTCGATTCACCTTCTCTTCGGGCCAATTGGGACCCCTGCAATGGGTATGGAACGGCCGAGGTGCCTTATCCCGACGGGTACGAGGCAGTCAAGCAATATATTGCAAACGTTCATGTAAAAGATACAAAAGAGGGCTCTCTCATTCGGTGCGTTGCCGTAGGAGAGGGAGCTATAGACTGGAAGGGTCAAATCAAAGCCATCGTGCGGGAACGATTAGTAAAGCATATAACGATCGAGACGCACTGCCTGCCGCTTATCGAGAAATCGAAGCAGAATGTCGACACGCTGAACCGGTACCTCACGGAACTTTACACAGGTCAAGGAGTGCGTCCATGAGTCTTGAACGACGAGACTTCCTGAAATACATGAGTGCCGGGGCGATTGCGACCACACTTCGGCCGTCGCTCGGTTCGCCGCAGGAAATGGCGCCGGTCAACGAACAGAAAATCCATCCCGATTTTCGCACAAACAACCCGGGACTTGAATACTACCTGCTCGGCAACGGCCAGATACTTATCTCGGTGCAGACATCGCCAAAGCCAGAGTCCGGAACACACTGTGGGATGTTGGTAATGTCGTCGGAACATTTTGCCCGGAAGATGAGCACATATCTCTTCCATCCCGAGCGGGGTCTCCAGAACACGCGAATGACCGTCACGCTTGACGGAAAAAGCTATGGGCCGGAGAGTGGGAATTCGACGGTGCGGTGGGAGTACCCCGATCGTGTTCCAACAATTGTCATCGAATGGATCGCCGGTGACTGCCATGTTCGGGAAGAACTCTTTTGCCCGAGCCATGACCCCGCGCTCGTGAGGACTGTCACGATTGGGAATACGGCCGCGGCTCCGGTAAATCCAACCGGTGTCATTCTCTTGTATCCAAACCTGATGTTTTTTGATGAGTACCACGTCGATCGACAACGTGCCACGCTCTCCTGCTCGGGGTATGAATCGCTCGAGATGTTCTGTCTTGGCGAAGCGACCCCCGGGGATCGCCATCTGAACATCAAGTTTGGAGAAATCCCGCCGGGAGGGAAGAAGTCTTCAACGGTGGTGCTCACCCTCAACCTTTCCAGGCAGAAATTTGAAAAGAAGGGATTGGAGGCGATCAGGAAAGAGACGAAGAAGTACTGGGGTGAGCGGAATCGCTTTGAGACCGACAGCGAAAAACTGAATCATTTGTTCAATTCTTCGCTCTCTGGATTGCGCGCCGCGGTGGCTGAGTCGGGAAAAATGGACGCCGGCATCTGGCAGTACAACTTCGAGTGGGTGCGTGACCAGAGCATGGTGGCCATTGGTGCCGTGCTTTGTGGTCATCACGACGTTGCCGAGATCTCGTTGCGCCGAATTCTCGACCGGTCAATCGATGAAGAAGGTCGGGCAAGAGACGCGAGTCGTCAGCGACCTGCGGAGACGGCGGAGCTCGATCAGAACGGCGAATTACTGTATGCTCTCTGGACTTACTGGATCTGGACTGGTGACGACACGATCATCAAGAAGTACTGGAAGAAAATCAAGGTGGTGGCGGAGTATGTGTTGAAACCGGAGTTTCTTGATCCGGCAACCGGGCTTGTGAAAAATTCCCGTGAATTCTGGGAGCGTGATCCTGGGTTCGGCGTCAAACAAGGCTATGAGCATACCTACCAAGTTTGGAACATCGTCGGACTGGAAGCCGCCGTAGATATTGCGCATTCGATGAAAGACGCTTCCGCCGCCCGGAGATGGTTGGCGGCGTCTTCCAAGATGAAGAACTCATTCTTTCATCACCCAACATTCTCCTTTGTGGACGACGGAGTGTTCATCAAGCGGAGACTGATGAATGGCGATGTTCAGAAGACCTTCGAGCCGCCGAATCGGAAATCAATGCCCCCCGGTGTCCCGCTCAACGTCGAAAAGGTTTCCTACTGCGACCCCGACAGCGCCAGCGTGTATCCGATAGTCCTCGGCCTGATTGATCCGAAAAGTTCGATATCGACCAAGACGCTAGAATCCATGGAACAATTGTGGAACCAGCGCTGGACGACCGGCGGCTATGCACGATACAATGTCACATCGGAGCCCGATTCGCCGGGTTCGTGGCCGTTCCCGACAATGCTTGTTCTGCGCGCTTACTTCGAGTCGGGTAATGATGAAAAGGTGTGGCGCGGACTCGAGTGGTTGTTGAATGCTCCCGGGGGCAAAGCGGGATCGTGGTTTGAGTGCTATGCCGATCGCCCGGTGCCGCCGCTGCCACCGCTCGGAATTGTCCCATGGACATGGGCGGAAATCGTGATGTTCTTCATTCACCATCTTGTTGGTGTGCGCCCCTCGAAGCATGAACTTGTTCTCCGGCCGCGGTTGCTGAGTTCGCTGAATAGTGTTAGGACATCGGTCACCCTGCGCGGGCAAACAATCGATGTCACCCTCATGCGTACTGGAAAAGAACCGGGAGCTAAGGTTGACGGGAAACGGATTCCACTGGTCAACGGTGAATTGAGATTGCCGCTTCCAAGGAAACCGTTGAAGATCGAGATCAGCGTGTAGGTTCTGTCGGCGACAAGCAGTCGGCTCTGACAGTCAATGGCCAATAATTGATTACCGCACTCAGAATGAATTGCTATGGCAAAACTCTTCGGTCGCTCGTTTGCCCGTCAGGAACTTGAAAAGCAGATTGGGCATCTTTCGCAGGTTGCAGGCGTTCGCCTGGTTGAGCTGCAGGAAGGTGCCGAAAAAGGCGTTCGCATTGCAGATGTTCGGAGTGGATCGGGTTTGAGATTTCATGTTTCACTCGACCGGGGAATGGACATTTCGGCGGCGGAATACAAGGGGATACCACTCGCATGGCGCTCGGCGGCTGGAGATGTCCACCCCAGCTACTACAATCCGAAAGGGCTGGGCTGGCTCAGAAGTTTTCCCGGTGGTCTTATGACCGGGTGCGGACTGACATATGCCGGTGCGCCTTGCGTGGACCAAGGAGAAGAGCTGGGTTTGCACGGCAGAGTGTCGCATACGCCGGCAACAAGCGTTGGATCGTCGGCAGAATGGACAGGCGACGAATGTCGTCTTACGGTCGCCGGCGAAGTCCGTGAGAATGCTCTCTTCGGTGAGAACCTGCTCCTTCAACGTTCCATTGAAGTCGAGTTGGGCGGCTCTACGATTACGTTTCGTGACACTGTTATCAACGAAGGCGTGCGAAAGACGCCGCTGATGATGTTGTACCATGTCAACCTTGGCTGGCCATTGGTCGATGACGGCGCCAAGTTGCTCTTGAATGCGAAATCATCGACGCCACGAGATGCAGAGGCGTCGAAAGGATTTCAGGAAGCAAGGATTCTTTCCGGACCAATTGCCGGGTACAACGAACAAGTGTTTTACCATGATCTCATCGCGGATGAGAAGGGATTTGCGACCGCTCTGCTCCTCAACAGCAAACTGCAACTTGGATTGTTTGTCCAGTTCCGACAGAAGGAGCTGGACAGATTCGTGCAGTGGAAAATGGTCGGCGAGAAGGAATACGTTCTCGGTCTCGAGCCGGCAAACTGCCACGTTGGTGGAAGGGCGAAGGAGCGGGAGCTTGGAACCCTGCAGTATCTGGAACCGGGGGAACAAAAGAAATTCCTGCTTCGCATTGGCGTTCTGGATGGGGCTGGAGCCGTTGAGCAATTCACATCGGAAAACAAACTGCAATGACAGAGAAGAAAATTCGAGTTGGACAAGCAGGTATTGCCAATCACGGTAGGACCATTCTTGACGCCATTCGTGATTCGGGTAACCTTCAGCTTGTTTCATGCTACGACACCAATACCGCGGCCAGTGAGCAGGTTGCGAGGGAATTTTCTGTTTCGGCAAAATCAAGCTACAATGAGCTTGTAGCTGATCCAGGCATCGATGCAGTCGCCCTCGTGACGCCTAATCACCTTCATGCTGAAGAGGTGGCAAAGGCAGTGAAGGCAAAGAAACACATCTTTGTGGAAAAGCCGATAGGGAACACAGTCGCAGAAGCGCGGGAAATGATTGTAAGGGTTGAAGGAACGGGGCTCGTCTTCATGGTCGGTCACAACACCCGTCGCCGGCTTGTGTTTCGCCGCGCGAAGGAGTTATTGAAGGAACAACGCATAGGGCAAATTGTCGCTGTCGAAGCGAATCTTTCCAGACCTGCCGGGCTGCAGCCGGGATTGCCGGCCTGGAAGGCTGATCGGAAAACATGCGCCCTCCTTCCAATGATGCAGCTCGGGATTCACTTCGTCGACACTATTGAGTATCTCATCGGCCCCGTGGCTCGCGTGAGCTGCTTTGCGGCGAACATTGCGATGCCGAATCAGGCACTCGATTCCACGGCTGCGATTCTGCAGCTGGAATCGGGGGTGCCCGTTGCGCTGACATCGTACTACGTGTCCGCTGATGCGTACTTTGTGCGGATCTACGGCACGAAAGGAACAATCCACTGTTCTCCACTGAAACTCCGGCTTGACGCTCTGGAACATGGTAACTTCAAAGAATCAGTTGAAGAGGACTTCAGTTCAGAGGGAGCCGGAAGTTACGTTCTGCAAATGCGGGAGTTTGGCGATTGTGTTTTGCACGGAACAAAGACCGAAACCGGCGGCAACGAAGGTCTCCGGGCCTTGGCGGTCGTCGAGGCGATGGTGAAATCAGTTGAACATCGCACGGTCGTGGAATTGCGTGATCTCTTATAATCAGGAGAACCCATGAAATCTTCCCGACGGATGTTTCTCAACACCGCTGCCTTGACAGCTGCGAGTGTTGCTCTTACTCCCTGGAAATCGCTTGCTGGCAGTGTGTTCGAAGCACCTCCAGCGCCGTCACACAAGGGGCTTCTGTTTGATGCATCGGATATACCACGCATCCGGGAAACCATCAAACATCCTCGTTTTGCGCCGTATTGGAAATCAATCGTTGATGCGAATCTCGAGGCGGACACAAGATTTCTCCGCACCGAGCTCAGGCTCAACAATCACGTTGCCGATTTTATGCGGGCACGCCAAATCCTTGAGCGTACATCATTCGTCTATCGAATTGCCGGCAACAAGCGTCATCTTGAAGTTGCCCGGATTGCCATTGACCGGATCCTCGAATACAGGAAGTGGGACTATTTTCTCGAAGGGGGCGAACATGTCTTTGGCCTGCAACGGGCGCCGGAAGCGACGATTGCGATGAGCTTTGCGCGCGAATGGATGGATGATGTGCTCAGCATCGAGTTGAAGAACGAGATGGAAAAACAGATCACAGAGAAAGGTGCTCCTGCGTGCTATCGGTCGCTCTATGGAATGAAGTACCCGGAACGGGTGCGCGGCTGGGGATTCGATCCGGAAAGTGATTACGAATACAAAATTGTGGACATGAAACGCTGGCCCCTGATCCTCAATTCGACGAACCTGAAAGTCATTCCGATCTGCGGTCTTGGGATTGCGGGATGTATGTTCTATGACAAACACCCGCAAGCGCCTCAGTGGCTTGCGCTCGCGCTGCAGAGTGCAAGAGCGTTCGCACCGATGTTTGGTCCCGACGGATGTTATGACGAAGGTGTCAGCTACTGGGGATACACGGCTCTTCATCTGTCTATCTTCCTCGAAGTTCTCTACCGGAAGCTTGGACAGGATGAGCGAGGTTTGATCAATTTTCCCGGGACGGTGAAGTACGGCCTTCAGATGTCAATGGCGACGGCGCAAAAGTCTGACGACTGCGTAAACTTCGGAGACGCGAGCGTTGTGGGAGATGTTTCAGTTGCCGCATGGGTGGCCCGAAAACACCGCGATGCGACGGCGCAGTTTGTCGCGACATCGATTGGCGAAGTAAAAACACACTATGGGTTAATATGGTTCGATCCGAGTGTACACGCAAAAAAACCGGGGGCGGAGCTTTATGATGTCCGGTTTACAAATGATATCGTTGTGTCTCGCACGGGTTGGGGTTCGAACGATTCCGTTGTAGGTCTGCGAAGCGGCGGTCCGGCGAATCATGAGCATGCCGATCGCAACAGCGTCGTTTTCAAAGCACATGGTGAACGCCTCCTCCACGATCCGCTCAAAGCCGCATACCCTTACACGCTGCCTCACTGGGTCTTGCGGCTGACCGAAGCGCATACGGCGGTCCTCATCAACGGAAAGGGTCATCAGTATCACGATGGGCATGAAGGAACCAACGCATCCTGGGCGGAAGCCAAGGTTGTGCGCTACAAGCCTTCTGCCAAACATCTGGTTGTGACGAGCGATGCGACCGACGCCTACCATCTTGTCAATCCAGATGTTCAGCTAGTTCGCCGCACGGTTGTGTTCCTGAAACCCGATATGCTTCTATTATTCGATCGGGTTAAGTTAGGCGCCTCGAAGGCGAAGGTCCAGGTTCGTTTCCAGGTATATAACGCGGATGAAAAGGGGCAATCAGAAATCAACGGAGCCGTCTTCACCATCAAGCGGCCGCTTGCCACGCTTCGGGCAACAACCGCCGCATCGACTCCGTTGAGCCTCAGATCGGGTTTGCATGCGGTTCCGAAGGACATCGGGATCTACCCTTATGTTGAAGCCGAAACGGGCGAATCTCTCGATCACTGGATCGTGACGGCAATGACGGCGCAGCAGGCTGCGAAAACCCAGGGCACTGTGGATATTTCGGCGTCCGGGTCCACCGTGGCAATCAGGGTTCAGCACAATGGCCAGTCGAAGACTGTCAGTATCAACGTCGCAGAAGACCTTCCGACGGTCGTTATCTCTTAGTCCTCAAGACTCATTCTATTTGCTTGGCGAGTGCAACCTTTATGAGACAATCTGACAAGCACTTTCAAGATGCCTTGAAGCTCATTCCTTGGGGCACTCAAACGAATGCGAAGCGGCCCTATGCCCAGTTCGATGAGACAATGCCGAAATTCATTGAACGGGGGAAAGGATGCCGCCTTTGGGACATGGAGGGGAAGGAATATATCGACTTCAGGCTTGCTCTCGGGCCGGTGACCCTTGGCTACTGTTACGATGAAGTGGACGATGCCGTCCGCGCTCAGATGGCAAAAGGTGTGCTCTTCAGCATGGCAAGCCCGCTGGAACTCGAGCTTGCCCAGATCCTGCACGAGACAATTCCTAATGCCGAGATGGTTCGTTTCATGAAAACAGGCGCGGATGCGAATCTCTGCAACGTACGCATTGCGAGGGCGCATACGCAGCGCGAAATGATCCTCACGAGCGGCTATCACGGTTATCCCGACTGGTTCGCGGTCGACGCGAGTCCTGCGAATGGCGTGCCTGTGATCCTCAAGGACTATGTGAAAATCATCCCGTGGGGAGATTGCGAAGAGGCCGAGCGATTGATCCGGCAGTACAAGGAGAGGATCGCTTGTGTTGTTTCGATACCCTATGATATGAATGAGGATATCAGTGGTACCTATATCAAGCGTCTCCGTGCGTTAACGCGTGAGTACGGAATCCTTCTTGTGCTGGATGAAGTCTGGACGGGATTTCGGCTTGCGCTCGGCGGAGCGCAGGAGCTTTTTGGCGTTCAGGCGGATCTCGTGGGCTACGCGAAAGCGATGGCTAATGGTTACCCGATCTCTGCCTTTGTCGGGAAGCGGCATTACATGGAAACGCTCAACACGTTTCGCATGACAACGACCTATGCCGGCGAAACGCTTTCCATGGCCGCGGCAATTGCCACGTTGAAGATCATGAAGCGTGAACGGGTGCACGATCATCTGAATGCGATGGGTCGCAGGCTGATGGAGGGGTTCAATCGGATCGCTGCAGAGTGCGGCATCGAAGCCTCCGCAGCGGGACTGCCGCCGGCGCCCTACCTGAAGTTCAACACCAAAGACAAATCCTACAACGAGCGCCTGGAATATCTCTGGTTCCGGGAGCTCTTCCGTGAGGGGGTGTTTGTCATTCTTCGTTGGTTTGTTTGCTACTCGCACAAGGCCGCCGATATCGACGCGGCAATCGAAAAAGCCGGCCGGGCGCTGAAGCGCGCTCTTGATGCAGAGCCAAAAGAGCGGGGATCCATCAAACCATTTTATTGGTAGCCTAACTATGATCGGACAGGAAGCGAGAACCAGCATGATGAATCGCTTGTACATTGATAGTACCGCAATGATCGGGAAGCGGGGGCCAAAGGATGTGGAGGCCGGTTATACCACCGAAGATCTTCTCGAGGAGATGGAATGGTGCGGCATCCACGGAGCATTTGTCGTGCATGCAACAGCCAAAGAATACGATCCGACATTCGGAAACCATCAATTGCTGCGAGAACTCAAGAAAAGCTCCCGTCTCTATGGTGTGTGGGCGGTTATGCCTCACCACACGGGAGAGATGCCGGCTCCCAAAGATCTGGTGAAAGAGATGCGCGACAACGGGGTCCACGCGGCGAAGATGTACCCGCGCATTCACCGATTTCCTTTTGCGGTCGATTACTGCGGAGACTTGCTGCGAGAACTCGAGCGAAACGAGATGCTTCTGATGGTCGAAGGCGGACACCTCTACAACCCCGACATCATGGAACCCAGCAATCAGGTGCTCATCTCCGATCTCGACGCAATACTCGCACGATTCCCGAATCTCAAAGTGCTTCTCCAGGGATCGCGGTGGGAATCAACGCGGTTCACCAATCCGCTGATGAGGAAGCACCCCAACCTGCATCTGGAGCTTTCAAGCCACCAGGGAAATCACGCGATCGAGCTCTTCACTGAGTGGTACGGCGCCGATCGAATCCTCTTCGGAACGGGTGCTCTGGAGAAATCTCCGGGTGCCGCGAAGTCGTTTATCGATTACTGCACGTTGAGCGATGCCGACAAACAGCTCATCGCGGCCGGCAATATCTCAAGGCTCACAAAACTGGAAGTGCCGCCGAAGCCATATCCTTACAAGAAGAACCCGGACTGGATTCTGGAGCGGGCCAAAAGAGGCAAGCCGCTGGACAATATGTTGGTCATCGATGCCCATGCGCATATGACCCACGATGGTGCCGCGGGAGTCGGATTTATGCACCTCCCATATGGTGATGCGGCAAGCATGGTCGAACGCGCAAAGTTGATGGGTATTCAAAAAATGTGTATCAGCGGGTTTCTCGCGGTCTGGGTCGATTATGAAAAGGGAAACAAGATCATCTGGGATGCGATGAAACGATTTCCACGTTTCTATGAAGGATACGCCGCCCTCCAGCCGCAGTACGTCGAAGATTGGAAGAAAGAACTGCAGAGAGCTCATAAGAAGTATAGAATGGGCGGAATGAAACCCTATTTTCCCCGCACGAATATTCCTTACAACGACAAACTCTGGGCGCCGTGGTACGAATACGGCAATCGCATGAACGCATATTGCCTGGTCCATCCATCTCCAAATGTTGTTGCGGAAGTGAACGAGATTGCTGCGAGGTACCCGAACATCGCATTTATCATCGCCCACACCGGTGGATCCTTTAAAGATGCCCGTGATGGGATTGAGATGGCAACGAGAAATCCGAATGTTTCGCTTGAAATAACACTAACCTCCGTGACGTATCGTGTGATTGAATTCATGGTGGAGCACATTGGCGCCGACCGCGTTCTTTTTGGTACCGATCAACCCATGCGCGATCCGATTCCGCAGTTTGGGTGGATGGCGTATTCGCACTGTACGGTCGCGGAAAAGAAGAAAATGTTCGGCCTCAACATGCAACGCATCCTCAAGAGAGTAAAATTCTGACGCCCTTCTGTTGTATCAGGTTCATAGACAGGAACTTGCCGGTCCATTCATGAAACCTCTGTGCCTATACTGGACAGGCGTTCTGCTGGGAGTACCGATGCTCGTTGCCAAACCAAGCCAGGAGCTAGGTCGCTTCATGATTCAGAATGAATCGATCAAAGTCGTGGTAAAGAAAATGGGAGGAACGTACCGCGAGACCTATCTCGTGCGGGCCGGAGGGACGTGGACAGAGGTTCTCGCGAGCGGAAGCATCCTCCGACCGGAGCCATCTCTCAGGCAGGATGAAGAGACGGTGCAGGCGCTTTTTGAGCGCGTCGATAGGGTCGCGAAAGGAAACGGGCTGCAATTGACGTGCCGGACCGCTAGCGGTGAGATTCAGAAGACGATCACGCTTCTCAAGGGAGAGCCATTTGCGCGTATTAAGCTTTCGTACCACATCGAGAAGAAAACCCGGCTTCAATCACTCTGGTCTACTTATTCCTTTGCTCCCGACGGCAAGAAGTATGCAGCGTACAAACCTCTCGATTTTATCTTTACGCCGCAGCTGAGACCCGAACCGGACCAGATTATTGCCGATCACGTTTTTCGCTCCCCGGCTCTCATGATGCAGAAGAAGAGATGGTTTGCAGCGCTTGTGCCGGACGTGGGATCGATTGACATCAAAGATCGGAGGATGAGGACGACTGGTGATTTGCAGGTCGAAACATCCGATATGCCGTTCTTCTCATACGGGCTGCAGAACTGGATTCCCGAGCCATACCAACTCCGGAACACCCATGTATTCTACGTGACGCCCGATTCACTGGCGCCGGCGCTTCGCGATACAACCGTATCGATTGCATATCAGCTTTTCGTCCGGGGCGATGCCAAACCGGGAGAAGGATTTCGTGAGGTTGTTCGATATCATTGGGCCAACTCGGGAAGTGTAAATATTCAGAAAGCTGAAGGCCCTCAGTCCGAGCCATTTTCGAGTTACATCAAGAAGGCATGGTATCAGTTCCTGCCTGATATTGTGCTGGATGTCGAATACCAGGGGAAACCGGTCACACTTCTGCGTCAGGCACGGCTTGCGTGGAGCAACAAGCTCCACAAAGCAGCAGACAACGACAGCTGGTTCAACGTCTGGTTCAACGTTCTCAGGACGGCCTATGGCATGTATCTTCATGGAGAGGCAGTCGCCGATCGTCAATTGTGCCGGCGCGCTGTGAATGTCTTGAATCTTGCGTTGCTGGCGCCGCAGAATGGCGGCATTGCTCCGTCGATTTTCTACTACGACAGCACGGGCGGTCATTGGGTTGCGGATCAGGCATGGGGTGGCATCGACGACGGCAGGAACCGGCCGATGTTCCACAACGCATGGACATGTTATTGGCTCCTGCAGTGGATCGATCTTGCTCCAGAACGCCGTGCGGAAATTCTCCTCTACACAAAAGCGTTCGCCGACTTTCTCCTGACACACCAACAGGCGAACGGAGTGATTCCTTCATGGTATGATCCGGAGAATCTGAAGCCGGCCGTCCAACTTCGCGATGAAAACGCTGAGACGGCGGGTGCGGGCCTCTTTCTTGCGGAATACTACAAAAGGACAAAAGAAATCAAGTATCTCCACGCGGCAGAACGATCGATGCGGTACATCACGAACGCCGTGCTTCCACAGCGGAAGTGGTTTGACTACGAGACATTCTTCTCATGTTCAAGGAAGCCGCTCGGATTCTATGATTCATACACACACCAGCATCCGCAGAATACACTCTCGATGCATCAGGCGGCAGAGGCGTTCTATGAGCTGTATAGCCTTACAGGTAAGCCCGAATACAAATCCAGGGGCATAGCGGTTATGGACTACCTCTGCCTGTATCAGCAGGTGTGGAGCCCCAAATGGCTTTCGTGCGAGCTCTTCGGCGGGTTTGGAGTGCAGAACACAGACGCCGAATGGAGCGATTCACGGCAGGGATACTTCGCAGTGACTTTGATGAAGTACTATGAATTGACGGGCAAGCGGGAGTACTTCGAACGGGGAGTCGCAGCACTGCGGGCGATGTTCTCACTCTTTGAATCTCCAACGTCGCCGCGGACGGCAGAGAACTACGCCCACTCCGGTTACAATAAGCCCGCCGGTGTTACCGGATTGCATTGGGGAACCGGCAGTTCGGTGGTTTCGATCCACCTCATCACCCGCCAATATGGCAATGCGTATGTCGATATGAAAGGTGGATGGGGTGTTGGTATTGACGGGTGTAGAATTCCAGCAGTCGTCATCGGCCGGTCGTCCATTCGGGTAGAGTTGCTCAATAATCTTGCCGGGTCTCGGACAATCAAGCTGAAGTTCGGCAACCCGAAGCGCGGGAAGTTTGACCTGACGGTGAACGGCAAGAGTCTTGGGGAGTTTTCTTCAGACGAACTCAAGAAGGGCATCGATGTTGCGATCTAGCGGACTGTTGATACTCATTCTTTTGTTGATGGGACTTGCCGAGTCAACGGTGGCTCGACAGGACACGCTCTACATGTCCGTTCTCAATTCGCGCAAACACAGAATTGGGGCTCTTGATAATCCAACCGTCGGACTCTTCATGAGTCCAGACGCAGGAGCGACCTGGAAACACATGGGCTGGACAGGGTATATTCGCGTCTTCTATACCGAGGCCGGAAGCGATGGCGTTCTGTGGTCCGCTTGCGGAAACGGCGTCCTCCGTTCTTCCGATCATGGCTTGACCTGGCGTATCACAACGGGCTGGGAAATCACCGAGGTGCTGAAGGTGAAGGTTGATCCAAAGAACCCTTCGATTGTCTACGCGGCCACCGCCTATGGAGTTTTTCGATCAGAGAACAGTGGAGGGACGTGGCTGAAGAAGAACGCTGGATTTCTCAAGCCCTTTGTTTCCGACATCGTTATCGATAAATCCAATGCGCGCCAGCTTTTTGCTGCGAGTGAGGATGGAGTATACAAGAGCGCAGACTCGGGTACACGGTGGATGAAGGTGGGACTGAGTGGAAAAGGGATCCGAACAGTTGTCCAGCATCCAGCGAATCTCAACCTCCTCTATGCCGGAACGGAAGAGGACGGGCTCTTTATCTCAAACGATGCCGGGAAATCATGGAGGGCGTCGAACACCGGTTTGACCAGCCCAACTGTCTACACCATGGTGTGTGACCCGTCGAAGGCAGGCGTTCTCTACGTTGGTACACATGGTGGAGGAGTGTACCGCTCGCTTGACGGCGGTAGACTATGGCAGCCGATGAACGATGGTCTGACAAACCTGGTCGTTCATGCGCTTGCAGTCCTGCCATCCAAGCCGTCTGTGGTCCTCGCCGGAACGCTCAATGGCGGTCTCTTCAAAAGTACTGACTCCGGTGGGCATTGGATGTTCAACAGCCAGGAAGAAGCGCAGGTCTGGGGCTTGTGGGTACGTTGAAAGCGATGATGACAAGGAAGCTGGCGCTGATACTCTTACTAGTGTTTGCGGGGGCCCCGGACTGCGGTTGGGCTCAGGGAGGATCCACATCGCAAACCGCTTTTGAAGTCCGGCGTCAGCGATTGATCGATGTTGTGAGCCGCGAGCGGGACCGAAGTTTCAATACTGTGACAGCGAAGCTCTTCGCGGGGAATGACAAGGCTTTCGCGCTTGCGATGCTCGATTCGTTGGCAACGGATGAGAGCATCGGAGGGATGTTCTACGCTTACTCGGCGATCGGCACGTATCTGAAATTCCGTGATCAGCTGCCAGATTCACTGAAGCGTAAGATCCGGCAGGCGTTTCGTGCAAGAACGATGTATCGCGGGGATACCGAGAACCATTGGGTCATGTATTACACCGGTATCTATCTGGCCGCACAAACGTGGCCAAACGAAGATCGTTCGCAATGGTTCAACGGGAAGAGTTCTGAGGAGAACTTCCGGGAAGCAGAAGGGTGGCTCGATCACTGGATCGATATTTCATCAACGATTGGCCAGGGCGAGTTCGACTCACCGACGTACTTTATCACCTTCATCACACCGATGTTGACACTCTATGATTTTGCAGAAGATCCGGTGATGAAGCGTAAAGCGCAGATGATGATCGATCTTCTGTTCGTCGATTATGCGGCCGAGCACCTGGCTGGCAACTACTGCGGAGGTCATAGCCGGGATTACCCGGAGGATATCAGCAATCCACTCGCCGCTCCAGCAGCATTGTGGGCATGGCTCTATTTTGGTGAGCCCACGACAGAACTCTGGCAGGAAAATCGCTACCGGCCCCGCAATCGGGGAAGCTGGGAAACCATTTTTGGGGCGACGAGCACGTATCGGTTGCCGGAGATTATCTATCATATTGCGACCGATCGCTCAAAGCCGTATGTGCATAAAGAAACCAAACGCGTTCGCAATGTCATTCGGTTCGGGAAGGAAATGAATCCGCCCGTTTACAAGTACACGTTCATGACGCAATCGTATGCGCTCGGATCGCTCCAGGGAGGTATTCTTCAGCCGATTCAGCAGCACACCTGGGATGTGACGTATGCATCTGACAAACCGAACAACACCGTGTTCACACTCCATCCATTCTTCTCCGGCAAAGAACTTGCCATGTTCTTCCCGGAAGAGCAGAAATTTCTTTCTGATGAAGTAAACCGGTACCATCTCGTTTACACGAACCCGAACAAATGGAACTCCAGCTCTCCCTACGAGCAGACATTTCAGCACAAGAACACAATTATTGTTCTCTATGATTTGGCTGAAACCGCACAACAGCCCCATATTGATGGGTTTTTTCCCAAGAACCTTGATGAGCGAGAAGTCCACAATTCTGGCTGGATTTTCTGCCGCGCGGGCAATGTGTTTATTGCGGTCTATCCGTTGAAACGGTACGAGTGGATTGAAGAGAATGTCAACTGGCGGTGGCGAAGCGATGAAAAGCGGAATGGTGTTGTTGTTGAAGTAGGTTCGACCACCGAAGATGGATCTTATGAGGCATTCAAGAACCGCGTTGCTCAGCAACATCCGGAGATCAAGAGTGGGCTGAAGATCTTCACGGTGCAATACAAGACGCGCCATGGAGAAAGAATGAACTTCACGTTCGGTGGAAAAAGAGTCCTGAACGGCAGGGCAATCAACTTCGAATCGTACAAGTTCTTTGACGGCCCCTTTGTTCACAGCGAACGGGGCAGCGGTGTCGTGCGCATGGCATACAAAAACAGCGTGCTGGAACTTGACTTCAAAAAAGCGCTCGTGAGAGAATGGCAGCGATAGAAACGATTATCATCATGGCGTTGTTGGCGACGGGCATTCAGTCCGGCAACCGTTTGTCGAACATCCCCAGGCACGAAGAAAAGCGCGACTACTACGCGGCCGTCTTCCTGAACCGGAGCCATGTTTCCGTGGGGGCCTCGGCAAACATCGGACTTTTTCGGCGTCAGTCGGACACCGCGTGGGTAAACAGCTATCGCCCAAATCTCTTCACCTTTGGCATTGGAATGTGGGCGAGGGGAAGCACGAAGCGGTATTACATCGCCGCAGGAAATGGAGTGCACCGATCGGATGATGGGAGAGTTTCCTGGCGTGTGCTGACGGACTGGCACACAGAGGAAATTCTCTCCCTTGCTCTTGATCCGGTTGACTCCTCGCGCATCTATGTTGGGACCCCCTGGGGGGTGTTCCGGTCAACGGACGACGGGAAGAGCTGGCAAAAGAAATCACAGGGGATGAAGAGGGGATTCGTCCAAAAGGTTTTGATCGATCATTTCCAAAGACGAACATTATATGCGTGCTCGGAAGATGATTTGTATTGTTCTGCCGATGAGGGTGGACACTGGAAGCCGTTGCATGTGGGTGTGAGGGGTTTGATGACGGTGGTGCAACACCCGGTTGATCCGGCTCATCTTCTGGTGGGAACTGAAGACTCTGGCGTGCGCGTGTCGTTTGACCGCGGAAAAACCTGGAAGATTGGAGCCGGCCTCCCCGGGACCGCTTTTTATGCGCTTTGTGTTTCTTCAAGCAATGAGACGATCTATGCTGGCGGTTACCTCAGCGGAGTCTGGAAGAGCAAAAACGGAGGCTTGAGCTGGGACCTTCTTTGGCAGAGCGATCAACTCGAAGCAGTTTACACCATTTTTGTCCATCCCGAGGATTCCCGCCACATCATGATTGGCACAAGCGGGCAGGGGATATTTGAGTCTTTCGACGAGGGGAAATCGTGGCGCCAGGCAGGCCTGCGCGGCTGCCATGTGAAGCAAATTGAGCTCTATCCTTGATTTGATGTGGTGTCTATCAAGCGTACCATCTATTCGCGAAAACAGGAGAACAATGAAATCCCTTCAGATTCTTCTTGTCGGACTGACTTCCGTGCTGTTCTCAGCCGGGCTCCTCGGGCAGTCGTCGACAGTGTATGTCTCGGTTCTCTCTACAAAGCTCTTTGTCGTAGGTGCCGCGAATCCGGAAACGGGGCTGTACTATAGGAAGACCGGCGATACGGTCTGGCACCATTCCGGCGCGAAAAACATCAGAGCGTTCGGACTCGCGGTGCACACGCCGTCAAAAGGCGCGTTGATCTGTATCGCATCAGGCAACGGCGTGCATAAATCCTCCGACGGGGGTGCAACGTGGAAAATCACCACCGGGTGGGAGATTACGGAAGTATTGTCGGTGGACATCGACCGCACCGATCCGGAATTCATCCTTTGCACAACACCGTACGGTATCTACAGGACTCTTGACGGCGGAACAACATGGAAGGAATGCAACAACGGGATCAAGCAGAAATTCGCATCCTCCGTCGTAATCAATCACAAGAACAACAACATTCTCTATTGCGCAACGGAAGATGGCGTGTACCGCAGCGAAAACCGGGGCGATATGTGGGAGCGGACCGGCCTGGGGGTGGGCGGAGTTCGCGTTGTTGTTCAGAATCCCAGGGATCCAAACAATCTTGTCGCCGGCACCGATGACCACGGAATCTATATTACTCGCAATGCCGGAAAATACTGGGAGAAAACTGAAGCAGGGTTGGACCATCTGACCTTCTATGCTATCACGTACGATCCGATGAACCCGCAAGTGCTCTACGCCGGAGGATATGTAACGGGGGTTTACAAATCAACCGACGGTGGATTGAGCTGGACGCGCAAGAACGAAGGGCTCACCAACCTCAATATTCACTCCCTTGCTGTTGATCCGACAGACGGCAGCCGTGTTTTCGTGGGCACGCAATGGAGCGGCATCTTCCAGTCGGACAATGCAGGCGAAAGCTGGCACAAGATTGGCCTGAACGGGTCTCAGGTGTGGACGATTTCTGTGCAACCATTCTAAGAGGACACTCTCTCCATGAAGCATACAACGTTTGTGCTGTTACTCATTGTGCTGTCTCAACAACTTGGGGCACAGGTGCCTGACCGTGACACATACCTCAAGGGATTTGAGCAACGCGTCGCGTACGTCACGTCGTTCTATGATACCATGCAAACGGCCGGATATTATCAGATTGCCGTACGGTATGCGCACAACCGGGACATTGCCCGGGCGGATAAGATGTTCGCCGAGATGCTCCGCGAACCGCGTGGAGACATGTTCTGGATGATTCCAGCCATTGGCGCCTACCTCCATGGCAAAGACATAATGTCTGCCGAGGCGCGTGCAATCGCACGAAACGCATGGAAGACGTACGCTCCGTACCGCGGAGACACGGAGAATCATTGGTGCATGTACTACTCGGCTCTCTACCTGGCGGCAGAGCAGTGGCCCAATTTGCCTGGGTCGGAGTGGTATAACGGGAGGAGCTCCGATGAAAACCTCCGCGAGGCGAGGGAGTACCTGATTCACTGGATCAAGATCACTACAACAATCGGCCAGGGGGAATTCGATTCGCCGGATTATTTCCCGGAATATGCCATGCCCATGATTCTGCTCTCCCAGTTCGCAAAGGATCCGGAGATGAAAACGCGGGGCACGATGATGGCAGACTTCGTCTTCGCCGACTTTGCCGCCGAGCACCTCCAAGGACAATACATTGGTGGATTCAGCAGGATCTATCAGCCAGCGGTTTATAAGCCGTTGCTCTCGGGAGCTTCGGCGTTTGCCTACCTCTATTTTGGAACGGGACAGCCGACCAATTCAGGATGGATTGTCCTTCCGGCGCTCTCCAGCTACCGTCTTCCGCAGATGATCTATTCCATTGCGGTGGACCGAAGCAACACGATTATCGAAAAGGAACGGAAGCGTGTTCGCAACGTGATTCGATTCGGCACCGAGAAAAACCCGCCGGTGTATAAGTACACCTACATCACAAAAGACTACGGCATTGGCTCCCTCCAGGGTGGTATTCTGCAACCCATTCAGCAGCACACCTGGGGAGTTCGATATACCTACGGCCAGCCGTACACTACCATTTTCGGTTTGCACCCGTATTGGTCGGGCTATGAAGTCGGTATGTTCTTTCCGGAGGAAGTAAAAACGCTTATAGCGGACGTTGTGGCGTCAAAGGGGACGTACAATAATCCCGATAAATGGACCGGTGGATCACCGTTCGAACGGACATTTCAGCACAAGAACACACTCCTGGTGCTCTATGATATCCAGCCTGGAACAACGACAGAACACATCGATGGATTCTTTCCCCGCAATCTAGAGGAACGAATCGTTGATCCTTTGGGATGGATTATCTGCAAGGCCGGCGACACCTATGTCGGTTGGTATCCGCTGCAGGAGTATGAATGGAAAGAAGAACTCGAGAGTCCGGCAAACAACCTGAGTGACATCGGAAGGCCCCAACTGGAGCGTGTCAAGGAGACAGGAAACTGGCGCTTGCGGAGCTACAAACTCCAGAATGGATATGTGATCGAAGTCCGTTCCAAAGATGAGATCGGCTCGTTTGAACAGTTCAAAGCCGGACTCCAGAAACACATTCCGCAAGCAACGCTCACTCCCGCAAAAGTATCTCTTCATTATAAAACACTCAATGGCGATGCGATGGAGTTCGCGTTTCCTGAAAAACGCATGCTGAACGGCAAAGCCATCGACCTTTCCAAAACACGACTCTTTGATGGACCCTTCCTCAGCGCTGACGTGGGAAGCGAAAAGCTGACGATGACATATAAGGGGAAGAAGCGAATCCTCGATTTCAAAGCGATGAAGATCACTGAATGAATGTTCTCCATCCAACGAAGAGCACATCATGAATCACACGAAGCACCTCGATGTCGTTGTTGCCGGCCTGGCGCTGGCGGATATTATTGGCCGCCCGGTCGATTTGAGAAGACCGCCGAAGAGTGGAACCCTGAAGCTTATCGATTCGATCACATTGACAACAGGAGGGAATGTCTCGAATGTCGGCATTGATCTCGCGAAGCTCGGGTTTCGCGTTGGTGCCGTTACGAGGGTGGGGAACGATTCCATCGGCAGATTCGTGTTGCGGCATTACAAGACCTTCGGTATCGACACGGAGGGTGTCATCATCGATGCAAGAGCACAAACAGCGGCAACGATAGTCAGCGTGGATGCAGACGGGGAGCGAACCTTCCTCCATACACGCGGATGCATGAAGAACTTCCGGGCGGGCGATTTGCTCGGTCGGATTCCGTATTTGCAGAAAACCAGCATTCTGGCGATCGGATACCTCGGCTTGCTTCCAGAGACCGAAAAAGACTTTCCCCATCTCTTCAGCACGCTGAAAGCGAAGACCTCTCTGAAGATATTCCTCGACACCGCAGCGTCGCCACGCGTGACCCCGAAGGCTCTGAGAGAGTTCCTGCCGTACGTGGATTACTTCGTGCCGAGCTATGAAGAAGCGGTGTTGATCACCGGAAAGAAGGCCCCGGAAGCGATTGTTGATACGTTTCTGCGGGCGGGCGCTCCGCACGTCGTTGGAGTGAAGCTGGCTGCACAAGGGTGCTATCTGTCGGATGGCACGCAAGCAGAATTTGTCAAAGGCAAACGGGTAAGAAGAGTTGTCGATGCTACCGGAGCGGGCGATGCCTTCGTCGCGGGTTTCATTGCAGCGACCGTCAGGGGTCTAGATCCCTTTCGTGCCGCACGCGTAGCAAACGCCGTGGCGGCAAGCTGCGTCTGTGCTGTCGGCGCCTCGACGGCGATTAAGCCCTTCGAAGAATATCTCTGAGATCATGAAGCCAACGTATCATATTGTTTCGCATTCGCACTGGGATAGGGAGTGGTATTTTCCCTACGACAGGTTTCGCGCTATGCTGGTGGATATGATTGAAGATCTCCTGGCGCTGATGGAGAAAGACCCGGAGTTCAAATCATATACACTCGACGGTCAGATGGCCGCGGTGATGGACTACCTCGAAATCCGGCCCGATCGGGCGGAGACGATCCACCGCCTCGTGGAAGCGAAGAAACTCTTCATCGGTCCATGGTACATTCTCAACGACGAATTTTTGTCGAGCGGAGAGTCGCACATTCGAAATCTTGCCCTGGGATTCGGACTCGGAGCTGCTCTCGGCGGAGTGATGCGTGTTGGCTATATTCCCGATCAGTTTGGCCATATCGCTCAAATGCCCCAAATTCTGAAGGGATTCGGCATCGACACAGCCATAATTTACCGCGGATTCGGAGGTGAACAAGGCCAGGAATCCTCAGAATATTGGTGGATTAGTCCCGATGGGACAAAGGTGTTGATGCACCACTTGCCGAAAGACGGCTACAGTGCCGGATATTTTGGGACAAAAGATGAGAGTGCGATCCTCCAGAAATTCGAGCGGCTGCGGACTGAGCTCGATGCACGTGCGACTACCTCGCAGCGGCTGTTCTTCAATGGCGGAGATCACCATTGGCCCGATAACGATGTCACGACGGCGATCCGGTGCCTGCGCAAGAACTACGATGCGGAAATCAAGCACAGCAACTTTGTTGATTTCTTCAAAGCTGTAAGCGCGGAGCTCGGAACCGGCCAGGATCTCAAACACCTCGAAGGCGAGACGCGGTTTGGCTATCGGCATGCATTTGCCGTGCTCGGGGGCGTGTTCTCGAGCAGGATGTATCTCAAGCAACGTAACGCTGAATGCCAGACCATGCTGGAGCGTTTCCTTGAGCCGCTGAATGTGCTGGCTGTGCTCGCGGGATCGCGCAGCAAAACGCCGCAGATTGAGCAGGCATGGAAGTACGTCCTGCAAAACCAGGACCACGATGCAATCTGCGGAACAAGCACAGATGAAGTTCACCAGGAAATGGTTGTCCGGTATCAAAAAGCAAAACAGATTGGTGAACATGTCAAAGCTGAGTGTCTCGCAGCGCTACTGCCATACGACGAGCAACAGTACCGTGATGACCGTTACCTCGTCGTATTCAATCCTTCTCCGTTTGTCAGAGATGAGATTCTGGAAACGGATATAGACTTTTTCCTGCAGGATGTTGTCGTAGGGCTCAATCCGGAAGTAAAGGTTGCCCCGAAGCTCCCCTCCGTTGAGGGTTTCAAGTTGATTGATCCGGCCGGCCATGAGGTTCCGTATCAGATTCTACGGCGG
>Ga0315274_10002588_pt1 | contig 27196 bp, 25 predicted proteins | sample YL17G02_20_MG_FD_203700 | JGI IMG/M metagenome (GOLD analysis project Ga0315274, IMG submission 203700) | Sediment microbial communities from Yellowstone Lake, YNP, Wyoming, USA - YL17G02_20 | ecosystem: Environmental > Aquatic > Freshwater > Lake > Sediment | place: USA: Wyoming | collected...
ACTCTGCCTTTATCACGGCTTACTTATTTTAATCAATCAGGACATTCAAATAGACAATCTATATTAGTAAAAGACAATATCGCTTCGATAGAAAATCATTTCAATAATGAGTCAACCTCACAAATCAGCAATAAGAATCCATTGCCAAAACAATTAGGAATATATGGATTAGAATTTCTGGGAGGTTGTGTTGGAGTGGGACCTTCTTTTTATCTTGCATTTATGAGTATGGGACCTGACTTTGATTACGATGCAATACATCGTATGACTCTAAGTTATACAATTGGTAACACATTAATTTCAAGCACTACTACATGGCTAACCGGAAAATTGCTAAAACAAAAAAGTACGTGGGTGAAATCAGCGTTAGGTGCTGGAATTGGCTCACTTGTGGGAGTTGGCTCTGGTATATTGTTAGATCATTTTTTTCCTGAAGGTTTTATGAATGGCGTTGCTTTAAGTGTTATCTTAGCCATGCCCCCATTAGGTGCCGTAATTGGCAATAATTTATAACTAAAGCATAAATATTAGTTGATACTTTAAATTATAATAACCCAGGTTAATATTCAAGTCTTAGACCTAACTTTGTAAACCCCCTAACCAATTTTTCAAGAATAAATCGATAAATATTATTATTAACAATTTTAACTGCCCTAAAAGTCTTATATTATAATAATTTAACCAAATATCAATATAATTAATATATTATAATAAAATACTTGACAAAATTGATATTTATGTTAAAATAATTCATATGAAAATACCAATCTTAACAAAATGTCCAATATGTAGTTCAAAAATGTTAATATCTGAACTGAGATGTCAGGAATGCGGAGTATCGGTTTCGGGTAATTTTGAAATCCCCCATGCTTGTTTATTACCTCAGGATTTGTATGACTTTATGCTCGTTTTCTTGAAGAACCGTGGTAATATCCGAGATATCGAAAAGGAACTTGGTATCTCTTATCCGACGGTTCGAAGTCGTTTAGATAGTCTGCTGGAGAACTTAGGTTTTAAACCTGCTCCTGCTAATAAAGAAGTTGAAGATATCATTGCTAAACTGGAAGCCGGTGAAATAACTGCTGAAGAAGCAGAAAAAATGATTAAAAAAAGTAAGGAAACATAAAATGAAAGAAAATATTCTAACCACAAAGGTTACCGAGACCCCTGAGCCAAAGGGAAAAGATATAACAAACACAATAAACAGCAATTCTCCTCTCGGTGATTCTCAGTGGGTTCAGTGGTTAAATCCTTTCGTCATTTAAGGAGGAAACATGTATGAAAAGATGAGAATTCTAAACTTACTTAAAGAAGGTAAGATAACAACTGAAGAAGCATCAAGTCTGCTTGATGCACTAGAACAAAAGACCGAAGATAAGAAGCATAAGGAATTTGTTTTTCATATGCCGCACATCCCCAAAGCCGCATTTGCTGGATTTGGTAAATTTCCTGAAGTGGTTACAAAAATCGTTACTGACACTTGCTCGGCGGCGGTTGATAAGGTGATGGGAGAATCGGGAGAGGTTTCGGAAAGACGGTTTTCTGCTAAAGAAAATGTCGTAATCCGAGCCGTAAGTGGCGATATTGATATTAAAGGTGTGGAATCGAATGAAATTGTCTTAGATGCCTGTTGTGGTCTACAAAAGATTGAAGACAAAGAAAACGAACTTGTCTTAAACATGATTGCGAATGATATTGAACTCAAAGTTCCGTTTAAAACGAATATTAGCATATCATCGGTTTCGGGTGATATTGAGTGCACCGAGATAACCGGCAACTTAGAAGTCCAGACTGTATCCGGTGATCTGGAATTAGAAAAAATCTCCGGTAAAGTCGAGATAAAATCGGCGGCAGGTGATATTGAAGCAAAAGATTTTTCGGGCGCAATTGATATAAAAACTGCCAGTGGTGATATTGAAGTTAAATTCAGCGAATTCGAAGACAGCGCGATTGAAACAAAAAGCGGTGATGTTTCAATAGTTTTACCCAAGAAAATCGATGCAGTTATCGAACTGTTTAGCGAGGATGGCGAAATCGAGATATCAATTGATAAATCATATGAAGAACTTGAGAAAAAGAGCGGTTATCGGAAAATCGGCTTAGGTGATAAATCTAAAAAACTCTATTGCCATACAAAATCCGGCGATATCGAATTAAAGCAAGAATAAATAATAAAAGATGAAATGAGCCGCGGGTTTCGTAGTACTCCCTGGGCTTTTTTATATAAACAATTGTAGCGTTGGGGTTCATCCCCAACAGTTTTCTTTGAAACTAATAAAATATTTGCCGAGGATAAACCTCGGCGCTACGGATGGTTTTTATGTTTATAATTATTATTTACTCTCGGTTATTACAAGAATATTAGTACTAAAATAACAACAATTATCAAACTGGGCAGCATATTAGAAATTTTAAGTTTCAGAATCTCTAATATGTTTATCCCCAATCCAATTAATAGAATTCCTCCCACTGCCGTCAGTTCATTAATCATAGTCTTAGCAAAAAAGGGTTGCAGGTGACCGGCAAATAGAGTTAACCCACCCTGATAAATCAACAAAGGAATTACCGAGAAGATTACCCCAATTCCCAATGATGCCGAAAGTGCTATCGAAGAAAAACCATCCATCAATGATTTTGTAAAAAGTAATGTTGGTCTTCTCCCCAACCCCTCTTCAATCGCACCGAGAATTGTCATTGAACCAAGACAGAATAATAGAAATGCCGTAATCAACCCTTCGGAAAATTTATCACTGCTTAGTTTTATCTTCCGTTTCAGATACTCGCTAAGATTATTTATACCCTTTTCGATATTTATCAGCTCGCCCAGTACCGAACCAATTACAATACTAAATACCATAATTAGCAAATAGTCAGTCTTTAACGCCATCTTAATACCGATAAAAATTGTGAATAACCCGATTCCCTGGAATACGATTGTGATGATTCTTTTAGGAAGTTTAGTATGGGCAACAAGTCCGATTATACTTCCAATAATGACCGCCGCAACATTGACTAATGTTCCGACCATATATTTTAGGAAATAAAGCTGATAATTTCTTTTGCCCAATCTTTAGCACGAGCAAGGTCAATTTCTTGTTCATGTTTTGTTGATTCGACAAACTCTATTTCACCCAAGAAATCGTTACCAGCAAGAGCCATTTTCATGTCTTCCAAAGTATTACCTTTACTTCCACCGCTACAAGAAAACAGAGCAATCTTTTTCCCGTCTAATTTGACGGTTGAAAAAAATGTATTGAACGGTGAAGCATAACTCCCGGCCCAAACTGGTGTACCGATAAAAATCATATCGTAATTTTGAGGGTTACGAATCAACGATTGTAAATCCGGTTTCAAACCTTTTATGACTTTCCATTTTCCGCCAACATTTTTTAAGAAATCTTGCATTTTCGTTATCTTCTCAGTCCGCAACTCTAAAGTATCCGCACCAATCGCTTGAGCAACCGCTTCGGCAATTAATTTAGTATAACCACGATATGAATAGAAAATAACTAATTTGTTCATTATCTTATTTCGCACCGAGTGCGGCAAACATACTGATACTTGCATTGTGAGAACCACATTTTGATATCGCGCAACACCTTTCTCCGATGTCTTCAACAAAAACCAATCTAAATCCCTGACTGCAAATACTTATGTATGATGTCATCTTTGTTAGCACCAAGCCGCTGGTCGCGTTGCTCAATATTAAGGAATTGAAGTTTATATTCATCTAAATTTATAATGACAATTCGACCATCTGCTCTCAAAATCCGACTCGTCATATAATATATTTAACATTTATATTGTCAATATGTTTATGAAGTAATGGTAATATTGACTCCGCACCTATTGTTGAGATTATCCAAGAAAACCTGTTATATTTATATTTAACTGAAGTGTATTTGAGAATAGGTGCGGGGTTGACCCTCGCCCTTTTTCTGTACTCAGTGTTATTATCGAATAAATTTAATGTTTTAAATAATCCTAAAATCATAGTTAATTTACTCTTTTTAAAAGGGCGGGGTTGACGTTTATAATATTTTGAATTATCATCTCATTTATGAAAATTTTTGTTATCAACTGGCGATGCATCAAGAATCCGCTTGCTGGTGGCGCAGAAATCTATTTTCAGGAAATCTTTAAGCGCATTGTTAAGATGGGACATTCGGTTACTCAGTTCGCAGTTCAGTTTGATAATGCAGCGGAACAAGAGACAATTGACGAAATTAAAATCCTTCGCATCGGTACAAAAAATACTTTTAACTTTGCGGTATATCGGGAGCTTCCGCATCTCTTAGAGCAGGACAGTTACGATATTGTGATTGATGACCTGAATAAGATTCCATTCTATAGTCCGTGGATAACAAAAAAGCCTGTTTTAGCATTAATGATGCATCTGTTTCGCAAGAGTATTTTTTCCGAAGTATCAATACCATTTGCCAGTTATGTCTATTTGACGGAAAGTTTAATACCTTGGTGTTATAAAAATAATTATTTTGCTGCTTTATCCGAAAGCTCAAAACAAGATTTAATAAAAATGGGCATAAAACCTAACAAAATTGTAACGATTCCACCAGGAATTGACTTGGCGCAATACAAACCAAACTATGTACTAAAAGAAAAGAACCTAATTATTCATACCGGGCGTCTTAAAAAATATAAATCAGTCGACCATCTGCTTTTAGCAACTCAGAAATTAAGTCAAAAGCGAAATGACTTTAAAGTTGTAATCATTGGCGACGGTGATGATTTACCAAGACTAAAGGATATGACTAAAAAGTTAGCGGTCGAAAAGTATGTCACTTTTACCGGCTATATTCCTGAGTCAGAAAAATTGACCTATTATCAGAAGGCAACGGTTTTAGTTGAGAACTCAATCAAAGAAGGTTGGGGAATGATCGTGATTGAAGCAAATGCTTGTGGTACACCGGTTGTTTCAGCACGTTCCCCCGGCTTACGCGATGCTGTGCTTGACGAGCAGACTGGTTTTCTCTATGATTACGGCAATATTGATGATTTGATCCAGAAGATTGAACTATTATTAGATAATAAAGAATTAAATCACAAGATGAGTATTGCAGGTATTGATTGGGCAAAAAATTTCAGTTGGGACAACTGTGCTAAAGATATGATGAAAATTATTGAAAGGACAATTACGGAAGGAACGAAATGAAACCACGAGATTTCACCGATTTTCACGAGATTAACTTTCTTTCTTTTTTCTTGTGCCAATCTTGTGTTAATCTGTGGTTAAAAAAATAAAATTATGAATAATGCAATTGAAGTTAAAGATGTTGTCAAGAAATTTAAGCGTGGTCGAAGGCTTAAGAAACGGGATATCTTTGCGGTTGATAATGCGAATTTTGATATTCCAGAAGGCGAGCTCTTTGGTTTATTAGGTCCGAACGGCGCCGGCAAAACGACCTTAGTTCGTTGTTTAGCAACCCTGCTCATTCCTGACCAAGGGTCGATTAAAATTATGGGCAAGGATATTTCGACTCATTCGTTACAATGCCGAAGACAACTGGGATTGCTCACCTCAGGTGAACGGTCGCTCTATTGGAAACTTTCGGGACGAGACAATCTCAAATTCTTTGCTGCGCTTTATGGATTAGATGGCAAAGAACGCGATATGAGAATTGAGTATCTAATGGAACTTTTAGACCTCAAGGATGTCCAAAACGAACGGATTGAAAAATATTCTTCGGGCATGAAACAAAAAATTTCTTTAGCCCGGGCTTTACTTCATGACCCCAAAGTATTACTACTTGACGAGCCGACGCTTGGGCTTGACCCGCAATTCTCAAGATTCATACGCATATTTATTAAAGAAACTTTGAATAAAAAAGAACGAAAAACGATTCTTCTGACCACCCATTATATGGACGAAGCGGATGAGTTGTGCGAAAGGATTGCCTTTATCAATCGGGGTAAAATCGTTGATATCAAAACACCCTATGAGTATAAACGCGACTTGCCGCACACCGAAGTTCTTGAATTGCGCTGTTCCGGGATTCAAAACTGTGACGAACTGCTAAAACAATTGCAATCATTGAACACGGTTGAAAAAACAACATCCAATACGCAGGACCATGTCACGAACATTAAAATCATCTTGCCCCGGGCTGAACCAATTCTATCCGATACGATTGAATTAGTCCGAAAACAGGGGAAAATATTAGGGATAAACGTTGAACAGCCAACCTTGGAAGACGTATTTATCTATGTTACCGGCACTCGGTTGAGCGAAGATACGGCCGAAGAAAGACCTGCTCCCCAAGATTAGAAAATGAGTTTCAAGAACAATCTTAAGATTATTTTTGCTGAATTTAAAAAGACGGTTGGTATCTGGCGCTCTTATCCAATTTTAATGGTCTTCTGGGGCATCGCTCCGTTACTTTGGGTTCTGCCATTTGTCTTTCAAGGCAAGGCGTTAGTCGGCGGCATGTCAAGTGCGCCATTTAAGGCTTTGACCGGTTCGGCTAACTTTTTACCATTTATATTAATTGGTACCATGGTCTCAACCTATATCTTCTCTGGATTATGGGGAGTGGGAAATTCATTGCGTGAAGAGACTTATTGGGGCACGTTAGAATATATCATCGCATCCCCGACCAACCCAGTCGTTATTCTCTTGGGAAAAACTTTAGCTGAATTTGTCCTTGCCTCAGTAAATGTGATATTCCAGGCATTAATCGCAACGTTCTTTTTAGGAGTTAATTTGACTATTGCCAAAATATTCCCGGTCATGGTCATTGTCCTATTATTATTAATTGGATTTTATGGATTTGCAATTGCCTTTGCTGGGTTTACTTTACTCATAAAAGAAGTTCATGGTTATGTTCATAGTTTGGAATGGGTCTTTTATCTCTTCTCCCCAATTCGTTATCCGGTTGAAGTAAGTTCGATAACAAAAACTTTGTCCGCACTCATTCCATTGACCTATGCCTTAGTCGCAATTCGCGGCATAATTCTCATGAACCAGCATATTGTAAATCTCTGGCAAACGATGATTATCCTTATTGGCATGGATATTGTCTTACTTATAGGCGGTTATTTACTATTCCAATATTTAGAGCGAAAGACCAAACAAGCCGGAACCATATCGCAATATTAACACATTGAAACTAATGGAAATTTATAGATACTTATAGAAATTTATGGAAAATAATAAGAAGAAATATATTCTGCTAAAAGATTTAGAGGTATATCAATTAGCAAGAAAATTATCAGAAATAGGCTGGGAGATTTATTCTTCTTTGGATTGGCAAACGAGGAAAATAACTGGAGACCAGTTTATCGAAGCGGTTGACTCAATTGGCGCCAATATTGCCGAAGGTTATGGTCGTTTCCATTATTTAGACAAAATAAGATTTTTCTACAATAGTAGAGCTTCGTTATATGAATGCGCTGAACATTGGTCAGAATTACTATACGAAAGACAGAAAATAGAAAAAGAAGCGTATGAAGAATTTAAGAAAATTGCTGTTAGACTATCAATTAAATTGAATAACTTCATATCCGCAACGTATAAATCTAAAAAGGATTCGTCATAATGAATTTCTATAAATTTCTATCAATTTCTATAAATTACAATAAATTTCAACAGATTTCAACTAATGTCAATTCGTTTCTACTCTTATAACAATGAATACATTCATCACACGTCTTAAACACTATGCCCGCGCCGTTTGGGCTGAGAATATCAAAGAGTGGAAAATCGAGTTAACTTATAAGCCGGATTTTATCCGCGGATTAATTGACCCTTTAGTTTATGCTTTGCCCTATCTATTATACGGTATTGCCTTAGTTGGCGGCAGGACTTCTAAAACCTTACAAGGATTGGTTGGTTCCGGTGATATAATTACTTTTGTCACTTTAGGATATGTTTTTATCGGATTTCTTAATATGGCATTATGGGCAATGGGATTTTCATTAAGAAAAGAACAATACTGGGGCACACTTGAATCGGTTTTTGCCGCACCTGTGCCGCGATGGGTTTTTGCTCTTGGTATGGCAGCTCACTCAACCTTGCATCAGGGATTAATGATTTCAGTGCAGCTATTGGTTATAAATTTAATATTCAAATTGACAATCAGTCCGGCTGGTATCTTACCTTCTTTATTAGTCGTTGCGGTTATGCTCATTGCGCTTTACGGCTTTGGCATGATGATTGCAAGTTTAACCCTGGTACTTAAACAAGGATGGTTAGTCTCTGAAGCATTATCCGGAATAATGATGATTATTACACCAATCGCATATCCGCTTGCGGTTTTACCGTTATTTCTGCGCAAAGCGGCAATGTTCATACCCACCACTTATGGTATAATGACTGTGCGTCATTTTCTGATGGGTGAAAATATGGGTTTTTCCGTTGCCACATCATTTGTCCGTCTTGCTTTATTGGGTATTGCCTGGGTAACATTTGGCATAATTGTCTTTGAAATCATTGACCAGCGCACCCGACGAACAGGGACAATCAGTCACTACTAAACGATTAGAAGATTGGAAGATTAGAAGAATAAATCAATGATGAACACGAATAGGACGAATAGCCTAATAACACGAATAAAAACAATTCATATTTGTGCCATTCGTTTATTTGTGTTATTCGTGTTCTCAGGATTCCCATTTCAACCTGTAATCTTAGAATCTTAGAATCGACTATGATAGGTGTAACGATTGGTGATGTTTCCGGCATCGGACCGGAAATTGTTCTTAAGGCGTTAGCTCAGATAAAAAACCCTGAAAGAAACATTCGCCTTATTGGTTCACGCCAACTTTTAGCAGAACTCGCTACACAATTAAAAATAAAAATTAATATAGAAAATCTTGTTTATGATATTCCTCTTTTTGCTGAAAAAAATCCTGTTAATCCTGTCAAAGTCAAATTTGGTAAACCTCAGAAACAATGTGGCATCGCATCTGCATTACAACTGCATTTAGCATCGCATTTACTAAAAACAGGAAAAATCAAAGGTGTTGTTACTGCCCCTGTTTCAAAGACCGCTTTATCATTAGCTGGTTTTCCTTTCCCTGGTCAGACTGAATATTTTGCTAGTGAGTTTGGTGTCAAGAAATATGGGATGCTCGCATGGTCAAAAGAACTAAAAATCATTCTTGTTACGATTCATAAACCATTAAAAGATGTTCCAAAACTCATAACTGAACAAAATGTTTTAGAAAAGATTAAACTACTAAATGATTATTTTGTTCATTACGAAAAGAAACGAAAACCTAAGATTGGTGTTCTCGCATTAAATCCCCATGCTTTTGAATTTAGTTGTGGCGCTGAAGATAAAATCCTTAAAGCAATAAAACAAGCCCGAAAATTAGGCATTTCTGCCGATGGTCCTGTCCCTGCCGATTCAGCATTTTCAAGTTTCTCGGTTAACGGTTCACGGACAACGTATCACGGTTTTGTATCAATGTATCACGACCAAGGAATGTTGCCTGTTAAATTATTATCGCAAGGTTCAGGCGTTAACACAACATTAGGTTTGCCTTTTATCCGCACCTCACCATTACACGGTGTTGCATTTGACATTGCAGGCAAAGGCATTGCCAATCCAGATGCTATGCTCAATGCAATTCAACTCTGTCAGAAACTAACAGAAAAATAATTTAACCACGGATTTCACTGATTTAACGGATTAACAGAATTACACCACAGAGGACATAGAAACTACAGAAAAATTTCTTCTCCCTTGACGGGAGAAGATTAACCCCGCTCCAAATCCCAAGTGAGATATGGTTATACATAAAAATCAGATTAATAACATTACCCGTAGCAAATTTGGTGCGTGGGTTAAGATGAGGGTGGTTTTTTACCGCAGAGAACGCAGAGTTAGCAGAGTAAAATCTATTCTTGGTTTTAGTTCCTTAATTACCTATTAGACTTCCTTCTAAATATCCTATTCATAACCGCTTTTAACCTCCCGATATATTTCGCACCTATTTCCGTGACCTATTTAGTCCGATTTACCAATATTTACATCATATTATATGTTGATTTATATAGTGAAATAAATGACCTAATAGATACTGAACTAAATTCCTAATTAAATTGCTATATTGCTCTGCTGCTCAACGCTGTTTTACATCCCAAACTCAATACCCCCCTTTATACAGGTACCTTAACACTTTTTACGCCTTACACTATATACAGCAAGAAGTTACAGCAAATTTTCGCTTAAATAAAAGTTGACTTTTAAGTAAACTTTTCGATGCTTAAATTTTTTGTCTTTTTGCTAGTCTGCAATGAAAATTCATAGATTTACGTATAATTTCTATGAATTTATATTGAGTCTTCTACTTATTCCCCATTTGCTTTAATGTATCATCAATATATTTGATTAAGAATTGAAACTCACCAAAAGCTTGAACAATAATATCTGATATTTTATTCAAATCTTCACCTATAGGATATTCTTTATAAGCAATAACTTTAGCATATGAGCCATGTCGAACATTATATTGCATCTGCCTACGCTTATATTCTTTCATAATTTGTTGTTTGTTTTTATCAAATAAATTAAAGAACTTGTCTTTTTTCTGACCTTCCACATGAACCATGAATGCAACTGGTCCGAATGGGAGTACGTTTAAACGGTCTGGATTAGAATTAGTCCAAAATTCAAAATGTATATACAATGATTTTTTGTACCATGTCTTTTTATAAAATGCAAACCAGTAATACTTTTGGGATACATCGTAATCCCATTCGTTGCGATTTAAATTATAATTTTTTATAAATAATTCTGGCCATAATTCACCAAACGATTCTAAATCTTTATAAAATGTCCCTCTAATATCATCGATAGAATCGCAATATTTAAGATAAAGTAAACTTTTCTTGCTAAATATTTCTTTCTTTTTATTTTCCTGCATAAATTCCTCCTTAATAGTTCTCAAAAAGTCAGTTAAATGAATTACTGTTGCAACTGGTGTTTCTGACAGTAAATTCATACTGTGCCTCTCTAATTCTTCAAATAACTTACCATAAGTTAGTGTTATGAAATGCTTATCAGATGGTTGTTGTCCCCTTGGTGTCAAGAATATAAAATATTTGTTTTTTATTTTAGCAAATGTGGTATCTTCTTGTAAACCTTTATATAAATCTTTTGTTTGGTCAGGTCCCTCAGAAGACCAAATTTTATTTTCGATTAAGATTAGCCATGAGTCTCCATCAATTATTATATCTGCCCTTCTTCCATTAGGAAGCGGATATTCAGTATCCACATCAACTGTATCGAATTCAAGATCTTTATCAGTATTAATAGCAGATAAAAATGCATCTAAAACGAATCTGTTAAGTCCGTGTGGTTTTTGAGGGTCAAGGAAATATGCCAATGTAGAACTATATGTTAATTCATCATACAAGTTTCCTGTGAATTTTAAATATGAATATGGTTTTTCTGGTTCTTTTGGAATTAATTTATATTCATTTTCAAATTTAGTTATTATTTTGTCGATCTCTTCAATGTCCTCTTTTACTTCCGATGTTAACATATTGTATTCCTGTCCGAAAATTTTAAAATTATTCTCAAGATTATCAAATGAGTCTTGTCCTTTTAATGAATAGTTCTTTTTATTTTCATTGCTCTTCGACAGGTGACTAACCATTTTTACTCCCACTCCATTGTCGCGGGTGGTTTGTTGGAGATATCATAGACAACCCGATTGACTTCACTAATCTCATTAGTGATGCGGGTAGAAATCTTCTCTAAAATCTCGTAGGGAATTTTGGAGAAATTAGCGGTCATTGCGTCTTTAGATTCAATGATTCTGACCACCAGTGGATTTTTATAACTTCTCGCATCACCCTGAATCCCGACACTCTTGATTGATAAAAAGACCGTGAATGCCATCCAGACTTTTTCATACAGATTAGCTTTCTTTAATTCCTGCTCAACAATATAACTTGACTTTCTCACAATCTCAGCCTTTTGCGGTGTGATTTCCCCGATAATCCGAACCGCGAGTCCTGGTCCTGGAAAAACATGGCGCTTGATAATATCTTTGCGCAATCCGACTTTTGCCGCAAGTTTTCTCACTTCATCTTTATACAAGTTTCTTAACGGCTCATATAATTCCAATTTCATATCTTTAGGCAAACCGCCGACATTGTGATGAGATTTTATGGTTGAAGAGTGTTTGGTGATTCCGCTCTCAATTCGGTCAGAATAGATTGTGCCCTGTATCAGAACTTTAGCATTTTTTTTGACCGCGACTTCGTCAAAAATATCAATGAATAATTTTCCAATTATCTTCCGCTTTTTTTCTGGCTCGACCACTCCTTTGAGTGCCTTGAAAAATCTGTCTTCAGCATGCACGATTTTCAGATTAAGACCATAAGATTTACCACTTTCTTTGACAGGATTAACAGGATTTTTCTCTGTGTTCTCTGTATCTCTGTGTCTCTGTGGTATATCCTTATCCAAAAAAATCTCCTGCATAAGCTCAGTCTCTTTATATCGCATCAAACCAGTATCAACATAAACTGCTAATAATTTCTTGCCGATTACTTCTTTTGCTAAAATCGCAGCGGTTGATGAATCAACTCCGCCAGACAGGGCAATGACTGCTTTTCGATTGCCGATTTTTTCTTTAATCTCCTGCTTGATATTCTGAATAATATGTGAAGCATCCCACTCTCTTTTCGCATGACAGATATCAATAACAAAATTCTTTAAGATTTTATTACCGTTTTCAGTATGCGTAACTTCGGGATGAAATTGCACACCATAGATTTTATCTGTTTCATTGGCAAACACTGCAATTCGGGAATGTTTGGTTGATGCGATAATTGAATAATTCTTAGGCAGACTTTTAACAATGTCTTTATGATTCATCCAAACACTTATCTTACTTCTTACTTCTTGCTTCTTCCCTCTATCAAACCCTTTTAATAATCTACTTTGCTTTTTTACTCTCAGTTCAGTCACCCCGTATTCACCGACAGTTCCGGAAAGCACTTTGCCATTATCAAGATAAGCAATTAAATGGTGACCATAACAGATGCCTAAAATTGGAATTTTGAATTTTGAATTTCGAATTTCGAATGGTCGTAAATGAAGAATCGCTTTATCGCATTTGGGCGAATTTTTATCGTAGACAGATGCTGCGCCACCAGAGAGAATAATGCCTTTAATTTCGTGTAGCGGTTTGTCGTCATTTCTACCCCGCATCATAGTGCGGGATAAACTCCAGCAGGAATCTCTGGATTCCCGTTGACACGGGAATGACATTGTATTGAAGCCTTGCCCTACAAGTTCCTCAAATTTATCTACCGACATTACTTCGGAATAAACACCTAAATCTCTAATCCTGCGGGAAATTAAATGACAATACTGCCCGCCAAAATCTAAAACTACAATCTTATCCATATATTAACCACGGACAATAAATTTCTATAAATTTCGCGTAGCAAATTTCTATCAGTTTCGTGAAACTTATTGAAACTTTTGGAAACTTGTAGAAACTTATTGTATTCATCTGTGTCCACCTATGGTCTCATTCATTTGGACTTTGATTTTTCTCTTTGCTAATTCCTTCTTAATAAAGCTACATGTTATTTTATTCATTCCTAAGTATTCGGGCGGAATTATACCAAAACTCGGATAATTTTTAATACACTGCGTAATAATTGAACCGGTATATGCGGTCATTCGCGCCATTGATGTAATCTTGTTCTTCTTGTCATAATAATCAATACAACTATATCTTCTGCATTTTTTATTACCAATCACATCAATCAAAAGAATTGAAAGGTCATATTCGTCACCCTTACTTAGTTCTTTCCTTAAAAAATCCAGCACAAACGCTTTTGGTTGAATTTTGCTATTAGTAAAAGGGTTATCCTGGTCAGGTGCAAATCCGTAATTTAAAAGCTCTTTAATTAATTCAGCATGACTCGAATATCGAATAGTCTTTTCCTCCATATTTTTTATATTGCTGAATGTCTTTAAAAGTGTGCGCAAACCATCCGTATAAAAACATTCTAATCGACCGAGCCTTGAAACCTTCAATCTCTCAATACCGCTGAGCGCTTCTAAATTTATCGTCTTAAAGTTTCTGACAATCCTAGCTATCCTTGTGTATTCCGCAACTAAATCATTCGGCGACCAGGTGTATTTATAATTGAATGGTGGAATCGGATTTTGCGGAATCCCGCCGACCAGAATTCTTATACTATCAATTTTCTTAAGTTCTCGATAGGCTTCACCGATTAAAATATTCGAAAGACCTGGTGCAAAACCAGCATCCGGTACGATTTTGATTTTTCTTTTTTTGGCATCTTTTTTAAGTAGAAATGGGTTTTCACCCGAATAGGATAAATCCACAATATCAACTCCGGCAGTGACTGCGCATTCCATTGAATAGAATCCGAGGTCGGCGGGCAAAGCGCCAACTACGATATCAAAATCACGAATACAATTTATCAGCTTAGCACGTTCGGTAACATCGAACTGCTGAGTTCTAATATTGGATTTCTTATCTATCTTAGAAAGATTTTCTTTATTATTATCTAACAGTAAAACCTGATGATTATTCTGACTTAAATCTCGTGCAACGATTCTGCCTTGCAACCCAGCACCTAAAATACATATTTTCATATTGGTATAATAACGAGATTAGTATAAAAATCAATAGAGTTAATGACTTATAAGTAATTTGTAACGGGTCTTTGTATTGTCTTGCTCAATCTGAACAAAATAAATTCCATTTTTCATCAATGCGGTATTGATATATATATCAGTTTTGCTTTTTATGGTCTCGCCGATTTTTTGCCCCTGTGCATTGTAGATTGTAATCTTGCTGTCATCATTCACAATTATTCTTGCCCGATTCACGCTCGGATTAGGAATAATTTCTACTTTACTTGATAATTCAGAATTAAATGATGATTCGATGATACTTGAATATAAAGAACGTTCAAAATAAACATCATTATTAGTTTCGTAAACAATCGCATGCGTCCAGGATAAATAAATATATCCTGCTTCGGCAAAGAAATGGGGTTGAGTATTATATACCAGGTCATTGGTAATACGCTCTTCAACTGACCAATTTATTGCATCGGTCGAGCGTCGTCGATATATATTATACGCCGGCGATTGATATTTCGCATAATATACCAGATATGAACCGTCCGGCGCCTGATTGGCAAATGGGTCATGCGAATTTAAGTTAGTAGTTAAACGAACTGAATCTTGCCAAATGATTCTATCATTCGACCGAAAGCGGTCATCAATTTGATTGGAGTCCGACTCGGACGAAGTTCGAATAAACACATCGTAATTAGTCGAACCTGAACCAGACTTTCGATGATAAGCAAGCAGATATGTCCCGTTCGAGTGTTTCATTATGCGCGGACGATAACCTTGCGGTCCGACAAGTGTCCGCAAAGTATCCCAGACACCGCGATAAGGACAATGCGCAACAAATGCACCTAAACCTTGTACCCGATAACTCATAGTCAAAGAACTATCCGGTTCCAGAATTACAGTTGGGTCAAAAATAATATTTGATGTTGTCCAGCCAAGTTGAACTCGTCCCTGCCTTATCCAGTTCAAACCATCAATAGAATAAGCGGTGTAAATACCATAATTACCCGCTTCATTCGAGGCATACCACAAGCGAATCGTATCATCTAGTAATTGAACAAAGCTCAGGGTTGCCTGGTCGCCCTGGTCAGTGATTATCGGACGAACCGAATCCCAGGTATTGCCATTATCACTCGAAAAAGTCGCAAAAAGATTACCCGAAGCCCAATCTGGATTACGGTCAAAAATCACCATCAGCCGACTATCATTTAATCGGGCAATCCACGATTCACAATCATTTTCCGGTCCACCTGATACAATAATAGGTGTTGCTGTTAATATTTCGGTTACAAGCAAAACGATAATACAGAATTTCATTTTGTTGATTATAACCAGTCATTGATAGAAATCAATATATTTAACTTGAATTTTATTGTGTCGAACTTATAATTAAATCATGAAAACCGTATATTTAATTATATTGATATCAATAATATTTGTGTCAGTTACAACAGCACAAGTCGAAACTTTACCAGCACCAATTATAAAAAACAAATCATTTGAGATTCTTTCCAATAATCGCTATTCGGTGCATTCTGGTTTTACGAGTTCTTTATCCCGGCAAATCCTTTCCAATATTTTATGGGCGATGAATAAAGCGCCAAGAATTAGCGGATATCGGGAAATTTATGTCGCGACTCCAACTAATGTTTATCGGTATGATACCACTAACAACACGTTGGTCTTACATCTTGCCGGTAATCATCGCTACAACTCTGGCGCAGCTTTTGAAGTTGGTATTGCGACGGAACGTCATGAAGAAATCGGCTTAATGATTCAGGCCGGTTTACTTGCCGGAACTGCATTTAGAGATTCCAATGTTGCCACCTGCCCAATGAAATATGCGGCTGACTATGCATCGAGTAACTGGAGTCCTGCCCATACAATAAAATGTGTCAATGTATTTGGTCGGTATACGAGTCCAACGTTAGATACGACTTGCCTAGCAGTTTCTTCAAATTCATCACTGCCTTTACCTCGAACTAATGGAACTGATACATTTGAAGTTGTGTTATCAACACTCGAACAAGATTCAATCTTTAATCCCACCGCACTAAGCCTGCAGCAAATTTCTCAATTAGCTTGGGCAGGTTATGGTGTTTCACCTCATATGGGATTAGGTCGTCGCGGATTGACTGTGCCCAGCGCGGTTGCTGCTTATTACTTAACCAGAAAAATATATGTTGTGAGAGATGTCGGAGTCGACCGCTATAACAACCGTACTCCTCCTGGAACCAGTTTAACGACCGCTGACCACCGATTAGAACTGATAACTACCGAAGACCGCAGGAACCAGCTTCGCTCTGCTTCAAACAAGATACCATCATCTGCACCAGCATATTTTGTCATCTGTGTTGGTGATACTGCAAGTTACGGACCGATGCAAGAAGCAGGATTTGTAGCTTTCCAATTATTGATGCAAGCAAATATTCTTGGGTTAAATGGTTATTTAACCGTCCCACTTAACCGAACCGAAAGAACTGCAATTATATCTGCGCTTAGTATTCCGAGCTCTGATATTCCCGTGATTGTATTTTCCTGCGGTGAACCAACAACCGATATAAATGAGTCTGGTAGCAATCTAATTGAAATCGAAGGAATAAAAGTCGCATCACCAAACTCAAGTCAAGTTAGTATTGAATATTGGCTGGCTTCCTCTGGCACACCAGAACTGAGTATATTTGATTTAACTGGTAGATTAATCTATATTTTTAATAGGGAGTTTAAGCCCGCTGGTCATTATATTGTAAAGTGGAACGGGAAAAATAACAGCGGGAATAAAGTCGCACTAGGAATTTATGTGTGTCGGCTGGCCAAAGATAATAAAACCCACTCAGCTCAATTTGTTATAACAAAATAAACCATTTTGTAGCGTTGGGGCTTGTCCCCAACAGACATTGTTCAATAAATAATTTGCCGATGACAAGCCTCGGCGCTACAATTAATTAAATTTGGAGCGTTGGGGTTAATCCCCAATAAATCTTATAAATCGTAAACAAACGACCCGCAAAATTTATATTCTTTCCATTCTTTAACCAATCCTTTTCGCACTGGATTATTCAGAATGTATATTCCGGTTTCACTCACATCTTCATCTCTTCTTAAGAAATGGTCGTAAAAACTCTTTTGCCAAATCTTACCATTTAATCCGTGGTCCCATGCTAATTTAGTTGAACGACCCTTTATCTCTCTGATAAATTCTATTATTCCCTGTTTTTCGGATGCGCTCAATAATAAATGAATATGATTAGGCATGATGCAATAAGCATAAATTGGAATCTCGTCTGCGGAAGATACTTCTTTAATTATTTGTCTAACGCTTTCTAAAAGACATTTATTAGTAAATATTGGTATTTTCCCCTTTGTGCAGATGGTAATAAAGCAGGGTAAATTTGGTGTTTTGTAAATCTCGGTATCTAAACGAATCTTCTTATGGAATTTAATATCTTTATTCATTTATTTTACCGAGGACTAGCCTCGGCGCTACAAAATAATTAAATTCAATCGTAGCGTTGGGGCTTGTCCCCAACAAACTTATCTTTAGTTATCCTTTCGTTGAAACGCTCACATCATCAAATAGAATTGCGGGCATTAACCCGGAATAACTGAAGTATAATGTATCGCTAACATCAATAACGTTCTTAAACATTTCGTAAATATTGCCCGCCACCATCACATCTTTCACTTGTCCCAGAATCTCACCATTTTCAATATACAGAGCGGGATTTGCACCGATTGATAAATCGCCATTCGGAATATTACCGCTGTGCGCACCCAAAGCGCCTTCGATAATAATACCACGGTCGATTGATTTCACGAGTTCTTTAAAAGATTTATTCCCGGTCTGAAACCGAATATAGCCAAGCGTTGGAGTCGGTTTTATCGTAACCGTATCGGTCTCCCATTGTGCCGAACGATAACCGTGCCCGCTCGATTTCTTATTCATCTTTTTGGCATAATTCAAATCATAATAGAAATTCTCCAGCACGCCATTATTAACGAGATTGAACCGGGAAGTGGCAACGCCTTCATCATCAAACGCTCTTGCTCCGGGATATTTATCATCATGCGGGTCATCATAAATCGTAATCTTGTCCGAGAATATTTTTTCACCAATTTTACTGGCAACCGGCGAAACTTTTTCATAGACGCTCTTTGAGTTTGTACCGCTTTGTATTCGCCAGTTGAGCGCGTACATGCAATTGGGCATAAACATCACTTTCATCTTGCCGCCTTTGGCATTAATTTCTTTGGAAGACAAGTTGAATAATTCAATCGTCTCGTTCAACACATTATCCGGCATCTTTTCAAATTTCTTGGCTGACCAGACTCGACCGATTCCTATCGCAGTTCCCGGATATGAAACATTGTGATATAAACCATAATGACTCGATTTATTTGAAACATCTGTTCCTTTTGTGTTCAGAATTCGAATCGTTTCTTGATAGGTATATGCGGTTGCTGAAATTTCGCCTTTCGCTTTTTTTAATGCTTCGCAGACCCGACCACATTCTTCTACCATCTGATTGCTCGAAATATTTTCTAAAGATGCATCGAAAGTATTCAGTTTTGGTAAATCTTTAGTTATTGGAAATTCGTAATCGGCTTCGACTCCACCCTTTAATGAATTGAGTGCGTTTTGTAACAATTCATCGCGATTAATAAGATTTCTTGTATAAGCAAAACCAAGCTTACCATCCTTGATGATTCTTATGCTCACGCCCGATTGAAACTTGGTATCGATATCATGCAGTTTCGCATCTTCAAAAGCTACCGAGTTTTGCTTAGTATCAAGACTGAAAATCTCGGCTTGGTTACAGACCTTTTTTGCCATTTCCAGAAGTTTTTCCATCTTACACCTCATCCTTATTTAACCACGGATTTAACGGATTAGACGGATTATGGTAAGAAAAGAAATCTGTGGAAATCTGTGTAATCTGTGGTTTCATTATTTTTTTCTGTGCTAATCTTGCGGGTTTCATCAGGCACCTCCTAAAACCAGACCTTGCGCAATCACATGCGGTGCGCCTGAGCAAGAGCGGATATTCATCTGCCCTTTGCCACAACCGCCCCGTTTTGATAAGACCAAATCATTACCGATCGCAGTAATACCCAATAGTGTCTTGTATAAGTTGCCCGAAATATTAATATCTCGAATCATCTCGGTCTTCTTACCATTTTTAACAATATAACCATATTGTGCACCGAATGTAAAATTCTCACCCGCAGTCTGTCCGCCCTTGGCATCAAGAATATAAAGGCCGTCGCCAAGCAGAGTGAATAATTCATCTAATGTTTTTTCGCCTGGTTCGATAAAAATCGTGCCCATTCGGATAATTGGTGCATAACGAAAATCCTCCGCAACCGTATGCCCGGAAATCGGCTCGGAAAATTCCGCCGCCGTCCTTCGGGAATGGAGTCGTCCGACCAACACACCATTTTTCATCAGTTGCGTATGTCTCACCTTCACGCCCTCGTCATCATATTTATAAAATCCGAGCTGGTTTGGAATTAATGCGTTATCTACGATATTCAGAACATCACTGCCGAGTTTACTTCCAAGTTTCATTTTTTCCCGCATTGCTGGCAGAGTTTCGATAATATCTGCCTCGGAGAAATGACCGAATGCCTCATGAGTGAAGACGCCTGCCATGCTCGGATTTAAGATGCAATTATAAACTCCGCCTGTTACTGGTTTTGCTTTTAAGAGATTAATCGCAATCTGCGTGCGCTCCTCAAAACTCTTTTCTGGATTTCGGATAGTATGAAAACCATCACTACCGCCAGTTGCAACTCTCACGTTCTGTACTAAATTGCTGTCTTTAGCAATAATCTCACCAGCAAGTGAAACCGTTACTAAATCTTCGCGAATTTCCGAACCTTCAGAAGTAACAAATGATTTCTCGCGAATCGTTTCGCGGTATGTAACATTAGTTGTCGCAATTTCTTTGTGGCTTAATGGTACATCATTCGCTTTACGGGTAATCTCAAGTTTTTCTTCCATTGAGATTTTTCGCGGGTCTTCTTTGAGTGTTGGCATAAATGTCTCTTTAACTATATCAGTTTTAGCAAACGTGACCGGTTTCTTGATATTTTTAGCAATAAGCTTGGCATTTTCGACCACAATTTTCGCTACTTTTTCAGCATCTTCGATTTTAGTAAAAACTGCAGTTGCGAATCCGCCGTTTTTCAGTGCGCGGACAACAAATCCATCGGTCGAATTAGAACCGATTTGCGAAAGTTCTTTGCCATTAAAAGATATCACGACATCTTTCTTGATTTCGTAGCGGATATCAGTATAATCCGCATCGACTTTCGAAAGCATCGCTTTTAATTTATCGAGCATAATGTCTCCTTCATTGTGTAACCACGGATTGCACGGATTAAACGGATTTCTACTTTTTTCCTTAAATCGGTCAAATCAGCTAAATCAGTGGTTTCCATTTTATATTTTGTGCCTAATAATTTTTGAATTTTACAAACCCTTAACCTATCTATGTAATATTATAATGAATGTTTTGATAAAATCAAGGGTTAATAATTGAAACTGCTGGGTGCGACCCATTCTGATGGGTCGCACCCATATGAGTCCCATAAGAGTTCAAGAGACTTGACAATCTCGGATAAGTTATTACAATGTTGATAAATATGTCTAAAAAGTAGATATATGGCAACTAATCCAAGAGTAAGCGGTCTTCTGAAACAAGAAATAAGAAAATTTACTGCTAAGTCAATCAAAAATATAACCTTTGTTGATGTCAATCATCTATCAACAAAGAGAAAACCACCCAAACCACAATATGTTGCTTTCGCAATCGAAGACAATATTTATCAATATCATACTGGATATGAACGAAAATCACTCTTAAAATTTGCTGAGAAATTTCATCCGGATAAAACATTATATTTATTTTCAGCATATGATTTTGAGAAGTTATTTGGTGATGAACTTTATATAGGTGCGACCGGTCAGACGGTTCACGTCCATCAGAAAGCAGATGTCATTGCGAGGAGCAGAGCGACGAAGCAATCTTACCTTTATGATGAGGAGATTGCCAGGATTGCCATTCGGCAACCGCGCAATGACAGTGTTTCTGTAGGGCAAGGCTTCAACCTTATGAAAATTAAGGATTGGTTATTAATATTGGCTGGTGCAACAACTTTTTTTGTGGCTAAAGAAGCCAGTGCAGCTAGTTTTTCTGGCAGAGTTTATGATCATAGAAATGGAAGAAGTTCAGATAGTATGCCTGTCACTTTAATAAATACAAGGACTACCCAAAAAGATAGTACTAAAGTGGGAAGAATAGGATTAGACAAAGAATATTTTTTCTCTAATTCTGGGTGGCTATCTGGAGATACTGCAAAGGTTGTTGTGCGAGACACAACAAATAATGAAAAAGATAGCACTTTTGTCCTTTATTCTGGTGGTGTTCAGTGGGAACCAACTTTATGCCTTGGTGGGTGGGGTGCTTCGATTAATAAAGTTGGGCCTAATAACTTAAGCTTCTTGACAAACGACTCTGCTTATGCTAAACTATGCACAAGCACAGATACTTTATACGGAAAATTTAGAATTAGAGATCCCCCCTACTGGGCAACAAGATATACGGTCTGTTTCGACCTTACAAACATAACCCCACCACCATCAAATGGAACTTCAGCAACAATAAAAGTGCGATCAGACACTTTTGCTAATTCTGTTACAGGCACTTTAAGCCATGGAAGATGGGATGCTGATGTTATTGCTGAAAGCTTAAATCTTGTCCCTAGCCAAGGTTTCCGTGACGTTTCTATTACAAGAACATCCTCGCAAACTCTTGATGATACTGTTGATGTTGGTGATTCTCATCAGATAAATGCGAGCACAAAAAATAATTCAGATTTGAGGCAAGAAAATGTTGATGTAATTTATACAAGAAAAAGAAATGGTGTGAAACTTGATTCTACTGCTACTCTTCAAGTACCTCTTGAACCGCCTCATTTTTCTCCTGATACTGCTTTTCTAGGCTTTTCTAATTGGAATGTTGCTTTGCAAGATACTGGTTTAAATATTATAACTTATAAAATTGTGCCAACAGATACTGTCCCAGAAAATAACACAAGAAGCAAAACAACTTTTGTCAGAGCAAGAGATATCGGCGCAACACAAATCTTAGAGCCAACAGGTCAAATTTATACAAATGTAAGCGTCACTCCAAAAGCAATTATAGAAAATTTTGGCAATGTTACTACAGATTCTTTCAAAACATATATTAGTATTTATGAAGATGCAAGCCCACCAATATATATAGATTCTATAAAAGCTAGCCTTACTCCTGGAAAAAAAGATACTGTTGAGTTTAGGGAAGTTTCTTTTTCCAATCCTATGAATCCTGGTCGAGTAAAAGCTTGGACAGTTTGGTCTCAAGATATCAACCCTTCAAATGATAGTTCGCCAGAAGGAAGTTTTGATATTAGTGCTCCGCCAACACCTACACCGGGCTGGTCGCGTAAGGCAGACGTGCCAACAAAAGTTCCCACACCAATACCCAAATATGTTAAAGATGGGGGAGCATTGGTTGCAGTTGCTACACCAGCTGAAACAGCTCTTTTTGCTTTTAGAGGAAATACTAGATCTAAAGAATTTTATAAGTACTACCCAATTGGTGATTCTTGGTCAAGCCCAAATGCAATGGAATCAATCCCATTTGCAGGTAAAGTATATGGGGATACATATTATATAACTCCACAAAAAAAATATCCTGGTAAAGGGGCTGCACTCTGTTTTGATGGAGACAGTATAATCTATGGAACTAAAGGTAATAGCACTAGAGAATTCTGGGCATATAATATTATTAGGAACAAGTGGAAGACAAAACATCCTGCTCCGACAATTAAAGGCATTAAAGGTGGCTCTTCATTAGTTTCTAATCGAGACACGGTTTATCTTTTAGCTGGAAGTGTTCCAAAACCAGAATCAGCTAATTTCTTTGCTTATGTTCCTTCAAAAGATAGTTGGATAGTAAAAGCTAAATTACCTACTGATCCTTATAATAAAACGTGGAAAGATGGAAGTTGCCTTACAACCCTTGATGGCAGTATATATGCTCTTAAAGGTGGTGATAAACAAGGTTATTTATATAAATATGTCCCTGGCACTCCAAATCCGATTGAAAAAGAATCAATACCAAAAATAGATACAATGACCGCATTACCTTCAAGGATTTTGAAAAAGATATGCACCCCAAAAGACGGTGCTGCTATTTCTGCTATTGGAAATAAAGTTTATGCTGAAAAAGGCGGCGGCTCACGGGCATTATGGACTTATGATATTACTTCAAATCACTGGTCACAATCAGTAAGTGAAACAATACCTCGTTCAACCGATTATGGAACTAAATCATATGCTAAGACCGGTGCAGGAATGGCTTCTTTAGATAATAAGCTCTGGTTAATGAAAGGAAATAATACACCTGAATTTTGGCAGTTTATACCATCAGAAGAAATGTCAAATGTCAAAGGTCGAAAGTCAAAAGTGAACACAAATACACAAGAAAAACTGACCCTGAAACAAGTCCAGGAAGACATGTTGCTCGATGTTACACCTAATCCATTCACCAAACAAGCAGTGATACGATACACGATTCCTATTTCGGGTAAAGTCTCACTCAAACTTTATAATTCAACCGGACGACTTGTCGATGTGCTTAATGAAAGTTATCTTACTGCTGGTACCTACACAACAAGACTCAATACTAATACCTTGGCGAAAGGTATCTACTTCTTGAGATACGAAACAACTACTGATGCGAAAGAATTAAAACTGATTGTCGAATAATTAGTAGCGCCGAGGTTTATCCTCGGCAAAAGATATTTGTTGGGGATGAACCCCAACGCTACCAGGGGGCTCAAATCGAGCCCCCTGTTTTTTTATTAGAATGTCAAGTGCCTGTTAGACCCAGTAGGTTACCTGCCAGGTAACGGAGTAAGCAACCTACTTAGCAACCTATTAGGTAATCCAGTCCATAACCTACTAAGTAACCTACTAGACAATGGATTAGGTAACATAGTAGGTGACCTACTAGGCCAGCCGGGGGGCATGCCCCTAGGCTACCTACTGGGTAGCCCCCTAGGTCGCCTACTATACAGCCGAGTAGGTCACCTACCGGGTAACCAAGTAGGTCAAACCCACGGGGGATTCTAAGATTGGAAGATAAAAAGATTCTAAGATTTAAAAATTAGAAGATTGGAAAATTATAACCACAGATGAACACAGAAAGGAGATGTTAGGAATCAGAAAAGAGTAGGGGAAATTGAAAAAAGAAAGTAGTGCTGGAAATTCTGGGTCAAGCCCAGAATGACAAGTATTCGACAGGTCGCCGACGCGCAATAGCTTTGGCGACGGAACGATTAACAGGATTTTTCTTTTTCTCTGTGGTCTCTGCGTTCTCTGCGGTTAAATACAAAGTTATTTACCCCTAAACACTAATAGACTTAATAGTGTCAGGGTTGCAGCGGAAATCATTACCGGTCGATAGCCAAATGTACCGATAACGCCGCCGAGTAATGGACCGATGATTCCTGAAAAACTCATCAAAGAATTAAAAACCCCAACCGCAGTTGCCCGCTCAGGGTTATTTTCCATCAGATACTTCAGAGAACCTAAATACAGACATGACCATGACAAGGCGAGCAATACCTGAAATGGCAGGATTTGCCAGAAATTACGACACAGCGCAAATATTACAAATGTCGTCGCTGACAGATAAAGACCTGCCATAATAAGTTTCATACTCTTATATCGGTCAAGATAAGGCATAAACAAAAACTGTCCGAATGCGTTGATACTATATATTATTCCAATCCATAATTTGCTTGCCCCAAGACTTGACAGATAGAGCGGATAGATTGCCCAGATACCAAACGCACCGGCATGTCGCATCAGAAATGTTAAATAAATCCGCCAGTTACGCTTGACCACACTTAAATCCCAGAATGTTTGCTGAATGCATGATTTACTCTGTTTGAGTGATAAAAGTGCGATTATAAATGTTACAAAGAAGAAGACCGACGACATAATATAGAGCTTATAATAGACCGCAATGATACCGGCTAAAATTGAACCTATCCCCCATCCCAGAGAACCGGCGGCGGTAAACTTGCCTAAATTATTATTATTTTTCTCATAAGCATAAGTTAAAAGCGCGGCAGGATAAATCCCGAGTGAAAACCCTGCAAATGCCCGCACCGCAAACAATGATGGTAAATTTTTTATCAAGAGATGGCTGAGAAATGCCACGGTCGAAAGCCCTAAACCGATTATGATAAACTGCTTTCTGCCTTTCAAGTCGCAAAGCCGACTGAATACCAGCCCGGCGAGAAAAATCATCAAATTGTATGTCGCGATGACTAATCCAATCTTTGCCGGCTTAGCACCCATACTCTGGGCAATTAACGGAATATAAATGAGAATTAATGTTGGAGCAAGATTAGCAAAAAATTGGATTAAAAAAAGGTGAATCACCGCTGAACGTTTCTAAGAAACCACAAGATTTCACAGATTTTCACAAGAGTTTTTACCACTTAGGAAAAACACGTTCTGATAATTTTTTGTGCGTTCTGTGTTTTCTATGGTTGATTTTTTCTGGTGTCAATCTCGTGTAATCTGTGGTTATTTGGTTTTTATTCGGTCTTTCAGCCAGCGATACCAATCTGAAAGTCCTTCACCGGTCTTACAGGAAACCTTGATGATTTCCAATGATGGATGAATTAATTTCAATGATTTTTCTAATGCCTTAATATTAAAATCAACATACGGCATCAAATCAATCTTATTGATAATTAATAAATCCGCCTTGGAGAACATCAAAGGATATTTGGTCGGCTTATCAACACCCTCAGGTGTGGAGAGTAACATAACATTATAGTGTGTGCCTAAATTAAATTCTGCCGGGCAAACCAGATTACCGACATTTTCCACAATCAGCAGGTCGAGTTTTTTATAATCTACTTTATTTAAGACCTGTGACAGCATAAACGCATCAAGATGACAGGCACCGTCAGTATTAATCTGCGTCACCTTACCGCCAGCTTTCATAACTCTTTTCGCATCCAAATCACCCTTAATATCACCTTCAATAACAAAGATGCCGAGCTTATTCTTAAAATGGGCAACCGTCTTTTCAATCAGCGCGGTTTTACCCGAGCCGGGTGCTGACATTACATTAATTGCAGTAATCTTTTCTTTATCGAATTGCTTGCGGTGTTCTTCGGCTAATGCATCATTCGATGCTAAGACCCGATTTAGGATTTGGATTCTTGGCACTTATTTTACCATCTGAAATTTGGCGCGAGAATTGTTTCGTCTCGTTTCTCGCCGACTGAAAGGATTGAAATTTGGCAATTAGTCAGTTCTTCAATCTTATCAAGATATTTTCTTGCTTGTTTGGGTAGGTTATCAAAAGACTTTGCGGTTTTAGTTGACTTCTGCCAGCCTTCAAGTTTTAGATATTCTGGTTTTAATTCGGCAGTCAAGTCTGGGTCAAAATCTTTTATTTTCTCACCTTTATAAGTATAATCAACGGCAATCGAAATCTCTGCTAATTCGT
>Ga0315274_10002590_pt1 | contig 27193 bp, 23 predicted proteins | sample YL17G02_20_MG_FD_203700 | JGI IMG/M metagenome (GOLD analysis project Ga0315274, IMG submission 203700) | Sediment microbial communities from Yellowstone Lake, YNP, Wyoming, USA - YL17G02_20 | ecosystem: Environmental > Aquatic > Freshwater > Lake > Sediment | place: USA: Wyoming | collected...
CCGCTCCTCTCCATAGAAGTCCTGATCCGAAATGGGGGGCCGATTCTAAATGACGTGGACTCACCGGGCCTGATCTCGAAGTCGCCAAGTTTCCCTGTTCCAGCCTTGCCGGTTTTGAAAGTCCATCGATTTCCGGCGGAATCTGTCTCGGTCAGCTCTAAAGACACCACTGCGTATCTGCCGGCAGGCAGACGCCACTGTCCACCCGAGCCGGTCAGCCGCTGACGAGCGGCGTCCGACCACAGGTTCAACTGAACTTCCTCGCCTCCGACATCAAGTACTCCAAGCGGCGGATTGGCTCGCCTGAACTCGACGGTACTGCCATCCTCGGCCACATGGATACTATAGTACTCGCCCTGTACTCTGACCAGCCGACTGAGCGGCATAATCTCCGACTCGCCGGGTTCGCCGTAGTCGAATTTCGAGCTGGCGTTGAGGTCTATTGCAAATACATCGCATCCCGGCTGTCTACTGTTTTCGGCCGGCGGTACAAACGATTTGTTGTATCTGCCGTCGAAATCAGAGTCGACAACAGCTATGCGATAAGCCTTGCCGTCCAAAACGACCTGCCCCTCACGGTAGAGCGCCGGGTAAAACACGAGCCAGCGGCCGTCGGAGCACTGGGCATGGAACGCCCCTGCGCTGGTTCCGGTGTCACCGCGTACCGTCCACACAGGGCCAAATTGATACGTGTTGGTAAGCCGGAACAAGCTCAGCCATGTGCCGACATATTCCTTCTCATCAGATAGTGACCCATCGCCATTCGTGTCCAAATAGAGCTTTATGGGTCTCCAGCCACGGGTAGAGCGATAGGTTACGCCTGGAATGTCCCTGTCGCCCACGCGAACCACGAAATACACCGGCTCTTTGGGTGCATCGGCTGGCACTTCCTGAAGCCCTTGTGGCCTCACCAGCGTCGTATCCCGGCGTTGAAGCGCGAGGTATCCCGTCCAGTCGACCCCCATTGTCGGCATTGATCTTAACTCGGCTTTGGCTACAATCGGAGCCACCGAATCGGGTTGTAACGTCCCCGTTGCTCGTTGTTCCCTCCGCATTTTTAACAGGCTCTGGTACGCTGTCTGGTTTCTGCCGCTGGAGGGCAGCACCGAACTCTGGCCCGCCATACGTAAGGCGGGCTGGTCACGACGACCGGTTTGTGCGATGGGTGTCCCCCTTTCGGCACAGAGCAGGACTACCAGAGATATGGCTGTGCCATACGCCCAAAGCCTGCCCTGAACGAAGCCTGCACTGAGCGTTGGCGGAGTGTCGAAGGGATGTGGTAGTTGTACTGCCATAGTTGTCATTATAGACGCTGCCGGGACTGCTCTGTTACAGGTTTTTTCTATTTTTGCCGGGAGAAATGTGCCCGGCGGTTTACCGCCGAGTCCCCCGATCAAATCGGGGCTGAGATTTTTGGTTTGGTGTTGTACTCTGGCTGCCGCGCCTGTAAAATAGGGTTATGGGAAAGCAAGAAGGCCAATCCCCTTCGACTTCGCTCAGGGCAAGGCTGAGAAAACTGCCTTCCGTGGATGTCCTGTTGAAAACCCCTGAGCTGCAGAGCTATGTCGAGCAGGCGGGCCGGGAAGTGGTGGTCGGTTCAATCCGCGAAGCAGTTGACGAAATTCGAAATCTTCTCATTGCCGGGAAAATACCCGAGACCGACGAAGATACAATTCGTCAGAAGATAGTGGCCGGTGCGGAGCTACGCATCAAAGCGATTGTGAAGCCGTACTATCGCAAGGTCATTAACGCAACGGGCATCATTTTGCATACCGGGCTGGGGCGTGCGGTTCTGCCGGCGGCAGCGCTCCGGCAGATTCAGGACGAACTTTCAGGATATTCGCTGCTCCAAGTGGATATAGAGACCGGCAAACGGTCAAAGCGTGACGAATGCATAGAGCGGCTTCTGCGGCAATTGACAGGAGCTGAGGCAGCCACCGTTGTCAACAATAATGCCGCTGCCACCGCCATCGTGTTGAATACCGTCGCTAAAGGCAAAGAGGTAATCGTCTCTCGCGGCCAATTGGTTGAGATCGGCGGCTCATTCCGCCTGCCCGAGGTTATGGCTTTTAGCGGGGCAAAACTTGTCGAGGTAGGCACCACGAACAAGACCCACCCACACGATTATGTCAACGCCGTTACTGAGAATACCGCTGCGATTCTGCGCGTGCATCCGAGCAATTACAGGATTCAGGGATTCACTTCGGAAGTCCCGCTTGAAGAGCTTGTTGAAATCGCGCACGAGCACGGGCTTATTATGATAGATGACGTCGGGGCAGGGGCGCTTATTGATTTTTCGCAATTTGGGTTTGAGCCTGAGCCGACATTGCCCGAATCTATCCGCAAGGGAGCCGACATCGTTACCTGCAGTGCAGATAAGCTCATAGGTGCCTCTCAGGCGGGAATTATCCTGGGCAGAGCCAAACTGATAGAGGCGATACGCAAGAATCAGTTTGCCAGGATTGTCCGGGCGGGAAAACTTACTCTTGCAGCTTTGGAGGCGACCTTGAAGCTTTTCCTGGATGAAAGCATCGCTCTGCGCGAAGTTCCGACCCTGCAAATGCTCAGACGAAGTTTGTCCGAAATCACTACCCAGGCAGAACGCATAGCTTCGCAGGTACGCCAGAGTGTCTCCAATGCCGCTGTTACGACTGCCCCGGGTTTTTCGCAGATGGGAAGCGGTTCTTTGCCTACCCAGGAGCTTGCCACAATGCTTGTTGCAGTACAGCCGGAAAAAATTAGCGCAGAGCAATTGGCCAGCCGGCTTCGGCACCATACTACACCTATTTTCGCGCGAATTCAGAACGACCAGGTTCTTATCGACCCGCGCACACTGCGCCAAGGCGACGAAGAAATACTCCTTGAAGCGCTACGTGAGATCCTCAACCAGCCGGACTAAAGTTTATGCCCATAGCACAGAAGAACATTACGCTCGGCACAGCAGGCCACGTCGACCACGGCAAAACGGCGCTGGTGAAATTGCTGACAGGATGCGACACCGACCGGCTCAAGATTGAGAAGGAACGCGGAATGTCCATTGAGCTTGGCTTTGCGCCGTGTATGCTTGCCGAGATGGAAGTGGGCATTGTTGATGTCCCCGGCCACGAGAACTTCATAAAGACGATGGTCGCCGGCGCAAGCGGTATCGATGGCGTGATTCTGGTTATCGCCGCCGATGATGGCGTGATGCAGCAGACGCACGAACATCTCGATATACTCACGCTGCTGGGTGTCAAACACGGCATTGTAGCTCTGACTAAGGTTGATTGCGTCCCACCGGAGCGTATCGGGATTGTCACCGAGCAGATCAAGAAATTTCTTGCCGGCACATTTCTTCAGGATGCTCCGATTCTTCCCGTGTCGAGCGTGACCGGCGAGGGTTTTGATAGTTTCTACGAAGCCCTGAAGCATTTGGTCGAGGGCATAGAGCCGAAAAGCAGCGATGGAGTATTTCGGCTGCCGGTCGAGAGAGCATTTTCAGTAAAAGGCTACGGCACAGTTGTAGCCGGCATCCCGGTCGCAGGCTCAGCTAAAATCGGCGACGAAATGGTCATTTTCCCTCACGGCGCGAAAGGCCGGATAAAAGCCATACAGGTTTACAAGAGAAATAGCCAGACCGCAATGGTCGGCCAGTGTGCCGCGCTCAACGTGCCGCAGTGGGACTACAAGACCATCAGCCGGGGCAGCACGGTGACATCGGCTGAATACTTTTCGCTCCAGCAGTGGTACTTGTGTGAGCTTAATCTTTTGCCTCACAGCGGAAAGAGCCTCAAGAATGGAGCGGATGTAAAATTCCACACCGGCACATCCGAAGTAGTCGCCACGCTGTACCTGCTGCAGGGCAATATCGCTGCCGCCGGGCAAAAATGCCTGGTTCAAGTCAGACTAAGTGAGCCTATCGTCGCAGGGCCGGGCGACCGTTTCATATTGCGGACACTCACACCCGTGCAGACGGTCGGCGGAGGAATAGTCGTAGAAGCGACCCCAGAGAAGCTCCGGCGAAACCAGCCAGAAACGATTCAAGATGCGCAGGCCCATGCAAAGGCGGTGCTCAATCGCAGAGATTTCGTTGAATACGCCGTAAAAACCGCTGAGACTGTTGCCGCAGCTGAAGCTGAAGTCTCGGTTCGCACGAAGCTGCCGCCGGGACCATTGACGCCAATTCTTGCCGAGCTTATGGGCGAGAATAGGATAGTAGAGCTGGGTAGGAAATTGTATATCCATCCCGATACGCTTGCGGAAGTACAGCAACGATTGCTGAACGTCGTTGGTGACTTTCATCGCGGCAGCCCGGAAAGCCCTGGAATAAGCGTCGCCCAGCTCTATGAGAAGTCCGCCCCCTCGGGCGGAGTTTACCCTGAGCGTAAGCCGAATGGGCTCAGGGCGGGCCCTTCGGCTTCGCTCAGGGCAGGCCTGCGAAAGGACGTCTTCGACGGTGTGCTCAAGCTGCTGCTGTCCGGCGGCAGGCTGGTAGAGAGAAGGCATCGGCTGGCTCTGCCCGAACACCATGAGATTTTGAGTGACACCGAGCAGAAACTGCTGCAGGCGGTCGAATCGCTTTTTAGAAGCAGGCTTTTTAACCCGCCCAGCAGGACGGAGATTGTCGAGCATACCAGAGCGCCCGGCGAAAAAGTGGAAAGAACGCTCGGGATAATGCTGGAGCAGGAGCGTCTTATCCGGGTTGAGAGCGATTTGCTTTTCCACGCTGAGGCCGTTGAGCGTGCCCGGAGTATTCTTGTCTCTTCCATCGAAAAACAAGGGAGCCTGGAGAGTGTGAAGTTCAAATATATTCTGGATACCAGCAGGAAATTTGCGATTCCACTGCTGGATTACTTTGACCGGATCGGCGTGACTCGCTCCGTGGGTCGAACGCGGTATTTGGCAAAATAGAATTAGGGTGGGCTGTGCCCACCATTTTCTGTTGTGCTTTTGCAGGAGCTCAAAGATGCGTTACGGGAAAATAGCTGCGACTTTTCTTGGCGTAGCCGTTGCGACTATCGTTGCTCTGACCATACTTCGGCCTGGCTGAGGCAGTCCTCTCGCGGTCCTTGGAGGACTGCTAACAATGGCCTGCTTTCCGCTGGCTCTGGCATTCGGCATCACGGGAATTGCTGCCGACCGCCGCAAGGTGCTGGCGATCATTATGACTGTCGTTGCGGGTGGATGTGTGCTCTTTTATGTGTGCATGATAGCCATCAGTATCGTTGCCAGAGCGTGACGTCACCGACTGTCTGGCAACAGATATCCTTTGGGCGCAACGAAGAACTTGTATCCGCCGACGTCGCTGAAAAAGATTCTGTCCCGATTAGCGGTAAGCCACTGCTGCCACTGCTCCGCGCTGGCGAAGGATTCATTCGTGTAACGAGCCAGCAGGCCCCGGGCGGCATCCGCGTGCGTCTGGTCTTGCAAAAGGCCGATGAGTCGTTGCAGGGTATCGACAGTGCGGTTGGAATTTATCCCCAGCGCCTTAAGCTCGCTATCGATGCGATATACTTTGTCTCGATAGATTAATTCAAAATCGGTTTTGTAGTACTGCACCAATCCGTTTGGGTCTCCTTGGTACTTTTCCATCAGGTCCGAAGAGAAAGACCGTGAGAAAAACTCCTTATCTTTTATCCGATTAATTAAGGCGGCAAGCCTCAGAGCGTCCAGTCGGTGACTTGACCTGGTTCGGACCAAGGGGGCTTTGCCGTCGAACCGCTTGATGTAACATACGCAATTGACAAAGAATTTCTTGCCTGCATCGGTCATCTTTGATGGCGGTGCCGAATAACCCCACTGTAGGAAATTGCCATGTCGGCCCACACCCACAGCACCGTATTCTTTGCCATGATTGAAACCTAATGCCAGGACCTCGGCATCGGGTGAGTCGGTGAAGCCGTAAGAGCGGGCGACAACGCTGCCGGAGGTTTTGCCCGTGTTCTGCACGCGCCATACTTTCATCTTATCGGGCAGTTTATCGTCACCCAAATGGCGGTCGCGGTAGTTCGCAGGCGTGTCCCGCTGTTCGAACTCCGGCTCAACTTTGAAAGGCTTCTGGTAAACCTTGTGATCAAGCAGCTCAGCATGAGCCGCGTCTCCCATGCAGTTTCACAAGTATCCCGTTTTAAGGGAGAGACCGCTGCATATATCCGCGCCCGGAACACCCACGGTAACGGTGGCATGTGCATAGTCGCGGGAAATCTTTGGCCTGGGAGCCTGCGTGTTTACACCATCATAGTCGAGAATGACAACGTCAAAACCGCTGGGTTGCTCCTGTTTGAAGGCGTTGTAGTCAGCGGTTTCGACCTGTTCAAAATGCTTGGCGAGGAAGTCTACGAAATCCTTTGCACGCTCGCTGTTGGGCACACCGGCATATAAAACACGCAGGTTAATCTTCTCTGCGGTATCGGCTTGATAGACGCGGTCCGCTGCCCGGACAGGTCTTGCTGTCTCCGGAGGAGCCTTTTGCCCGCTGACCTGGGGCTGCTCTTTCTTTTTGCAGCCAAGCGGGAAAATTATCCCGAAGACCAAGCACATCGTTAAGGCTGTAGGAGCTACTTTATTTCTTAGAGTGCATCTGACCATCATACATTATTCCTGAATCAATCGTACGTTCGATAGGCAAATTATAGAAAACTTGGAGTCTCCGGTCAACTTCGATTCGGAAAATTGTACCAAAAAAATTTACCGGTTTTCGATAGAATTTTTCGCCCAGCATTTGACGCCTGTAGAAAGTGGTTTAGAATATGGGTGTCAAATTTCAGACAGGTCAAGCGGCATTGGCGCGGATCTCTGCGCAGACGAGGTTAATATGAAAAAGCAAACGTGCCTTCAAATGCGGGTAGCGGGTCTGGTCGCAGTGATCATTTTGAACCTCGGCTTTGGGCCAGGTTCTCTATGTGCTAAAGACACTCCGCCGTCGCCAGACCAAGGTCAGAAGGTCGGCGAATTAAACCTGCAGGGACAGCACATCGAGCGGCTGGTTCTGTCGCAAAAGGATGGCAGCAGAAAAAAGTTTGACAAGCCGGGCGAAACCATAAAACTGCCTGTAGGCGAATATCGACTGCAGGAAGTTAGGTTGCAGGGCGGATACTCCTGCGGTATCACGACGCCTATCTCTGATGCCGATTGGGTAACCGTTGCTGAGGATAAGCCGGCAGTGCTGAACGTTGGTGCTCCTCTGAAACAGGGAGTCAGAGTTGAGCGGTGGGGAAGATTTCTGGTGCTGAATTACGAACTGCTCGGCGTAGGCGGAGAAAAATATACCCAGGCAGATAGGAACAAGCCGCCGACTTTTACTGTTTACAAGGCAGGTAAAGAAATTGCCTCTGGCAAATTCGAGTTTGGCTGAGGCGGCACGTGCTCGTACTCGTGGCGAGTACCTTTAATAGCAGCCGGCCAGTTGAAGATTGTCCCATCGCAGGACTTCGGTGAGCTTGGCCCACAAGAAGCTATGGCCCGACTTTACCACTGGAGGTGGTATTATAGCATACCAAGCCTGGTGCTATGGGTGGTTACGGTGCTTGCATTTATTTTGATTAAGGCCAACCGTAATCCACAAGCCCTCCTTATCCTGGCGCCTTTGCTGATAGTGAACGTATTGTGGTTGGTGTTCAGGAAGGCTATGGGTTTCCGCTCGGCAGACGCAGAGATGTTTGGCATGGTATTTCATTCGCTGGCAGTGGGTATTACTGTATTGTGGCTACTGGCCAATAGGCTTTGCAATCGCAATCCGCTGGTTACATTTCTTCTGGCTTTCGTTATCATGGCGGTGCTTGGCCTATTGGGTGCTGTATCCTATGTCGGGCTGGAATTTTCTCCGCGGACCATCGGCGGCCTAACACTGCTGGGTATGTTGGCTTCGGCAATGCTGCTTAGCTTTGGGCTGACAGCATGGCGATGCCAGAATCGCTACACCGGTTTACGATTCGTGTTGTACTTGGCCTTCTGGACTGTAGCTGTCTGGCTTGCCACTGCGCTCATATTTTTTTCAATTGTGCTTGTCATTTACCGGCCTCCTATTCCCCTCTTTGCAGGGATGCTTCAACTCTTGGTGGTAGGTTCGGTGCTTGGCGTCTGTGTTTACGTGCTTGTATTTCCATATCTGATTTTGGCCCTGGTCGATCCATTTTTCCGCCAGCGGTTTTATGCGTGCCTGCGGCTAAGACCCGTGCCCCCGCAACAGCAAGACGCATCAGAGAACCGGCAGTCCGAGTGAAAAAGGTGGCCCACTGAGGCTCAATCGAAGACAAGAAGATTGCGAGAAGCCTAAAGAACGTGTAACATATTTGTGTAACCTCGCGTCTTAATCGTTGTGATAAATTAAGACATGCTACCGCTTGCATGTAGCTCAGCTTTTTTGGAGACTGCACAGATGAAAAATAGAACCCATATCCGGCTCGTTGCCGTCGTCGCTATCACAATCCTGACATCGGCAGCTCGGCCCCAGGAGGTGCAGTGGCTGCAGTACCGCTCGGCTAGCGAAGCGTATTCAGTTGTCAGCGATATTGGTCTGCAGAGTCTGGCCCCCGTTGGCGAAAAGCCGGCGGGCGTAACGCTGCCGGTGTTCACCGGCTCCGAGCAGGTCTTCGCCAAATGGTCGACGCCTATGGTCGAAGCCGGCTACCTGTGGATGGCGGTCGATGGCAGGAACAAATTGTTCATTGACTCAAATGGAAACGGGCATCTGGATGACGAGACCGCTATAGAAGCTTACCGCAGCGCGCAAGACTCCGCCTACTTTGGGCCTGTAAAAGTTGTCTTTCAAGGTGAGGACGGGCCTGTCACATACCACCTGAATATTCAGTTATACGACCGTCCTGACGGCAAACGACTGTACGTAAGAACAGCAGGCTGGTACGAAGGCGCCATCACGCTGAACGGGCAAAAGAAACATTGTATGCTCATCGACTACAACGCAAACGGCGCATTCAATGACCGCTCCGTGAACTTTGACCAGTGCGACCGCATCCAGATCGGCGGAACAGATCCAGCCTTCGCAGCCGCTTCGGCGGAGTCGGCCGCCCAGGAGACCCGTTTTGTCGGCAATTACATCGAAGCTGACGGGACGCTATACAGCTCGGAGATCGCGCGCGACGGGGCATACGTGAAATTCGCAAAGGCAGAAGGCGTAAAACTCGGCGACGTTCGGCTGCCCGAATCTGTTACCGAGTTCGCGGCGGGCGGAGAAAACGGGCTATTTATTCGCAAGCCGGAGAAAGGCCGGTGCATACTGCCGATTGGCAAATATCGCATCGAGCACTGGACCATCCAGCGCCAAGATGACAAAGACGCCGAGTGGAAACTGCAAGGCACGAACTTCGCTGACGCGGGCCTTTTCGATGTCACTGAGGCTCAGGCGGCTGAACTCTCGATTGGTGAGCCAATAGTCTGTGCTTTGCAGGCAGACCAAAGAGAGCCTGGGACTTATTACTTCCGTCAAGAGCTCAAAGGCAAACTTGGCGAGCGTATAGAGCTGACTCGCAACAACGCCCGCCCGCAACCACCGAAGGTACAAATCAAAAGCAAAGACGGCAAATACGACCGCAGCTTCAGCTTCGAGTATGGCTGAGGCGGCACCTGTTCGCTCTCGTGGCGAGAGCCTAAAAACGTGAAAGGCCCGTTTATCGCAACGGTTGACATCGGCAGCCCCTTCAAGATGACAAGCGAGCCGTACACTATGGCGGGACCGCCGGCTATCGAGCCGAAGATTATAGGCAAACGAAATCTCTGGCCGATTGCCATCGCTGTGCTATGTATAGCGATCGCCTACGTGGTCTTTGTCTCCGTACGTAAGAGTAAGACACAGTAACCACCTAACCGTTCAGCACCCATCCCTCGCGGTAGGTCTTGCGGATGTACGGGTCGGCTTCCGGGCAGTTGGTCGCCTTGAGGTTCTTGGCGTCCCATTCGAGTTTCTTGCCCACTCGATAGGCAACCAGAGCCAGCAGATTGTGCTCGATCAGTGCGCCGGAGTAGTCAAAGTTGCACAGCGTTGGCTTACCCGTCTTGCAGGCGACAATCCACTCCTCGTGGTGGCCGGGCGACGGCGGAATCAGGTCCTCGGACTTGGGCGACTTGTAGTGAGTCATATCACCTTTAAGCATAAGGATTCGCCAGTCATAGTCGGCCAGCAGCCAGCCTTTGTCTCCGGTAAACAGGACGCCCTTAAATAATTCCTCCCGGCTAAAGACCTTCGATGGCAGGCCGGGTTTTTTCCCGCCGTCATACCAGTATACTTTAACGGCTGGCCGCCAATCGTTGGCCGGATGGTCCCACTCAGCCGTAAGCCATTGTGGACATGTGTCGGATGAGACCGGTGTTCCGGCAGCTTCGCACGTCGTGGGCAATCGCAGGTCAAGCGCCCAGTACGCCATATCCATCATGTGACTTCCCATATCGCCAATCTGGCCGCTGCCGAAGTCCCAGAAGGGGTTCCATGCCAGGCAGCCGCCGAGGTATTTAGGATTGTAGGGATGGAAAGGTGACGGACCTATCCACAAGTCCCAGTGAATGTGTTCGGGCACAGGCTTGACTTCGGGTAGATAACTGCCGCCTTCAGGCGTGCGGCTGCACCAGACGCGAGCTTCTTTCACCGTGCCGATCGCGCCGCCCCGGATCAGCTCGACCATCCGCCGGTAATTGTCCGAAGCATGTATCTGCGTGCCCATCTGCGTGGCGAGCTTGCCCTTATTCTTCAGGTATGTCTCGCGGACGACATGGGCCTCGTGCACCGAGTTGGCAAGCGGCTTCTCACAATAGACATGCTTGCCGCGGTTCATTGCCCAGACGTTGATAAAGGCGTGTGTATGGTCGGTCGTGGAACAAACAACGGCGTCGATGTCCTTCTGGTCGAGGCACTTTCGCCAGTCGATGTATGTCTTGGCGTCGGGGAATTGCTTTGCGGCGGCGGCCAGATTTTTCTCATTCAGGTCGCATAGGGCGACGATGTTCTCGCCCTTGACGCTGTCCATATTGCCGCCGCCTCGCCCGCCGACGCCGATGACAGCGATGTTAAGTTTTTCATTTGGCGACCGGCCGGCCTTAAGGATGCCCGACTTGAGGACCGTGACGCCCACTCCAACTACAGCGCTTCGTTTAAGGAAAGTACGACGATTCATTGGTTGTCTCCTCGATTCTGTTTAACAAAGTAACTGAAACCTGCCTGCCGGCTCTGATGGGAGGCAACGCAGGCCTGCCTTTCGACACGGCAACAATCTAAACGAGAAAGGCGCCGCATACAAGTTTTTTTTGCTTTGAGTAATTCGACCGGCTGATAGCCGATGGTATACATATTGTATGTCCGCCAGCTCAGTCGCCCATCTTTCTAAAATGCAGTAGTGCAGCCCGACGGTCGGGAGCGTCAAAACTAAACGCTCCGGCAGCGTTTGGGCACAGCAGCTTCTCTTGCTTGGCACCGTTAAGGTCCGGTCCGCCAGGCCGTTCACGCCGGGCGAAAAATTGCCTTCAGCTTCAACGAACGTCTTTAGCGTATCGAGGCTGTTGGCAATACCGACCTCGCTCCGCCGAAGCGCTACGCAAAGGCGAGTGGGAATGTGAATTCTGCCGCGCGGATTCAGTATATTCTGTTGCGTATCACTGGAGGCAAAGAGGTCAGCTCGGATAGTCAAGCCGGCAACAGCGATAAGCGTCAAATACAGAACCGCTTTTACATGCACAAGCTAACCTTTGCCCACAACGAGCTTGCATAAAGAAGTTGAATCTATAGAATTATACCGTGTGGCCAAAAATTATCGAGAAGAATCCGCCTAAATACGGGAACAATATATGGTGACCAGAAAGCTGATCATAATTACGCTGACACTTTTGGCTATCGCCTCCTGTGGCACGGGCTTCCAGCCCGTGAACACGGCCAGGATGGCCGTGCCACCGAGTCCCGCGGCCAAAAGTCCTGCGAGCCAGGAGGCGGATGACTCAAGCGTCTGGGTCCAGCTACCCGCCGAGGTTCTCAGAGACAAAATTCGGGGCGGCTTGCTCGGCCAACTGCTTGGTAACCTCAACGGCATCGAGCACGAGATGAAATACATAAATGAGCCTGGAAATGTCCAGAAATACACGCCGGCCCTGCCGCAAGGAGCGCAGACCGACGACGACACGGACCTGGAATGGGTCTATATCATTTCGATGCAGCGGCAAAACGCCATCATACTTTCGCCCGACCTTATTGTGCGATTGTGGAAAGAACACATCAATAGGCGGATCTGGTGCTCGAATCTATACGCACGCCAGCTGATGGATATCGGTTTTGCCCCTCCGCTAACCGGCAGCATTGTGTTCAACCCGTGGGCAGAGTTCAATATCTCGGGTCAATTCGTCTGTGAAACGTTTGCTCTGCTGGCGCCGGGCATGCCGGAGACCGCAGCGAGAATCGGCCTGAGCTACACGCGCGTGACCATAGATGCTGAGCCTGCCCAAACCACGCAGTTGTTCACCGCGATGATAGCAACCGCCTTTATGACGGACGATGTAGATGTCATTCTCGATGCCGGCCTAAAAGCAATCGACCGCAACTGCGCTATCCGCGAAATTGTCAACGATGTCCGTAGCTGGCATCGGTTACATCCTGAAGATTGGCGCGCTACCCGCCGGCTCGTGAAAGAAAAGTACAGCCGCCATAACGGGGATATGCGCGACAGGAACGGATACGAGCTCAATACCGCATCCACCATCGCTGCTCTACTTTATGGCGGGACAGACTTTGTCAAAACGCTGACCACTGCCTTCAACTTTGGCTGGGACGCCGACAATAACGCCGCTACCGCCGGCACTATAGTCGGGGTCGTCAAAGGCTACCGCTGGATAATGAAGCAGAACTGGACCATCGTCGACCGTTACCATAACACCACACGCGATGGTATGCCAACTGATGAAACCATCACCAGCTTTGCCGACCGGATCATTGAACTTGCCGAGCAGGTAATTGTAGAGCAGGGAGGCAGAAGACAAAATCTCAATGGCCGGATCGTCTATCGCATACGCTCACAAGAGCCGGCCAATGTGCTGCCGCTGTCAAATCTTGCCGACGAATTTGCTCGCTTACGCAGCGAGATGAAATCTAAGCTCAAAAAGACCCCCGATCCAGTCGGGGGAGGCGATGGCCAAGAAATCGCCTTTGCGGCCTATTCGGCAATCTGCCTCGATTTGGCGCAGAGTCTCAGGCAAGAATACCCTGAAAAATGGGCCAATGCTGTTGGTGTGCTCAACCGTTACCCCAAAGTGGTCCAGGTGTTATTCTTTCACAGCCCATTTCCTGCGGGCGACCGACTTCGCCAAAAAGCCGTTGCCGCAGGTCTGGCTGAACCTGCCGACAGGGCCAAAATCTGGTAGAACGACCGACCGGGTCCGTCTGCAGGAAACCGCCACTCGGTAAACGTCCCCAATAAAATCCTGGGCGAAATGTCGATACTGTTCTTAAACATGTTGTGGTCTCCTTTGCGATCAAAGTTAGTTCTTATTTCTTTATCGGTTACGGGAGACCTTTTTTCTTAATCCGCTTAAAGTCCCGCCATTCGGTGCGTCCCTATTATTGCAGTTCGCGGCGGAATTTATTGCCTCGGCTTTGGATACGCCTTCGCCTCGGCAATACAACAGAGACAACGTGGATGATCCTCTAACCGCAGTCGGTACATAATTCGGGGTCAGCTCAACGTCTCAAGGTTTGATTCTTGAGAAAACAAGGATATACATGTCTCGAAAGGTATCATTCGCGTCTTGCCAGATGAAGGCTCCAGCGCCTTCTTTGGAAATTACTTCCACTAACTCATCTGAAGATGATGTAACAGTGACTTTGTCAAGAGATAGTCCTTGCTCTTTGAACAGCTTCCCTTTAACTACCTCTCCTTTGAGCTTCCCCTTTTCAATAAGCTCTTCGACTCTCTGTGTAGAGAAGCATTTTATAATGAGTTCATCGTTGTTAGGAGTTTCATAATTGGCTATAATCCAATATGCAGTAAAAGGCTTCCCTCCAACTTCCTTATCACGACCTTTCCAATCTTTCTCTCGAAAACGAAGGCATAAGAACTTCTGTTTATTTATAGACGTGCTATAGCCTTCGAAAATAAGCACATTAATTCCGTCTGTGGATTCTTTCTTGTCAATATCGTATATCCACACTGCATCAATCCACCCGTTGCTTCGTGAAAAAATAGACAACTGCTCTTTGTATTCAGATTGATCTACTTTGTACATTCTGACCCATGTTCCCAATATTTGAGGGTCTGCCTTTAGCTCAAGTGGTGGAGTAATAGGATTCTTGAATTCAGGATAACAAGAAGCAAGGGAAATAGACAGCAGTAATGACAACATCAAATAGAGTGAGCTTCGAAATCTATCACATACTTTTCTTGTCATCATAAGTACACTCCCATTAGTAGACAAGATTGTAGCTTGTATATGATTTTAAAAAGAGCAACATTCCTTTTAATCTTTCACAAAGGAACCCGTTCGCATAATGCCGCGCAGATCAGTCTGTAAAAACCTACCTATATAGGGATTATAGTACCGGGCACGGTAGTAGTAAAGGCCGGTTTCGACATCAAATTGCCGGCCAGTGAACATAAAAGGATTGGGATGATTTGGATCCGACCCGTCCTCCGCAGTAGCTCTGCTACGGAGGGAGGAAGCGGCCACGTGCCCGTAGACCGAGTACTCGTAGGTCTGAACGCAAGCGCCGTTTGCGTCAGTCAGGGCTACCACACTGCCAAGACCATCAAAGCGATGTACACTGGACTGTGCACGCCGTTTCAGTGCCGGTGAGCAGAACCGAGCATACGTGGCTGTCCTCGTTTCAGCAAGTCAAGAATCTTCGCCTCTCCCGGCGAGTCTACCAACAACGTTGCGTACCCAAAGACTGAGTTTGCCCCCCAAATAACCGCATAGTATGCAAATGACTGCAACAGACACTCCGGTAGGAACTCGCTCCACTATCCGTAGCCAAATGACAATGAGTCCTAACCAAAGACCGGTGCTCAACCCAATGGCTATGCTCGCTTTCGCAAAAATCAATCCGAAGATGAAAGTCACAATCAATGTTAGAATTCCAACAACAACGTACAAGCCGACTAAAGCTGGGCGAGTAAGGTCGAAGATTACCCAAGTAGTAGCATTAGGTTCTGGCGGTACTAAATCCCGGCTCGGATTAAACATGGTACCCAATATCATAATCGCGAGTAGGAAGATAAAAAAAGCAACTGCAAATCCAATGCTTAGCCCAGCGAGAACATTCATCGTCCCTGGGTATTTATGTGATAATGCGTGGAGTCCATTAATCATTTCGTGCCTACCTAAGGTTATATTGTTCTTGGATGTCTTGTCATCATATAGAGGTTTTTGTCGCGTGCAGTCCCTACGATAAGGATGCCCACAAAAAGTGAGAAAAATATCAGGTTCAGGAACGCACCAGATACTATCAGATAAATAGACTGAGACCTTACCAGAAGCGTGGATAGTACCGCTAGAATTGCACAAGCAATAACCCAATAAAAGTGAGGCCTTTTGACTATCTTGCGTTTGAACTCGATGCCCAACATAATCAATACGGCAAGAATAATGAGTAGCAACCCTAGAACTTCTTCGGTCATAAGACGCGCGATACAAGCTACTCCAAATAGATCTCGAAATCAGGGTTAACTGCAAGGGTTAGAGTCAAGTATTGGCAAGTTTCTAAAACAATGGTTTCTTTATCAAGATCTATTATAAGCTCGTCTATCATGTATATTTCAATTCCTTGGTCCTTACTATACGTATATTCACGCACTCCCGTAATTCTGAGCAGATTACAAAAAGGTTCTTTTTTAGCCTTTCTGAGATACAACTTCCATTCCCCTGTCTCTCTATTGAACATGACCTCGCTTAAACAAAATTCGCTGTCATGAATCTCGTCAATCAGATCAGACAATAAGCTGAGGGTCGAGCTATTTACGTTCATCTTCATAGTATATACCCCGCGAGTTTACCACCATTTGGTTGGTATCCTTATTGCTTTTCCAGTTCCTTTGCAACCCTCTTTCCATACATTAACTTGCACATGAGGCTGCGTTCCGATCCATGGAAATGGGTGAGGTTTGGGATGGAACGCAATTTTACTCCCGATACCTGCGACCTTCAATCCACATGCTACGATACAGCAGCCTTCTGAGACGTATCCGCATACATTCGATGCTTTTCCTATCGGACCGTATCGCTCAATGGTCTTGCGATCGTGACAGAGGGTGATCTTAAGTCCGTCGAGGGCGCCTTCGCCAAACCCTATACTGAGCTCACGGATCCAATCCCAAATAGTAATATCGCATCCATCACAGGGGCGAACACAGACGGAGACGCACAAGTCGCGCTCCCACGGGCAGCATGGATCGCAGGGATCGCAGGGATCCCAAGGCCACCAGCCGGGGACGCATGGGTCGCAACAGTTGCAAGGATCGCATGGGTCCCAAGGCCAGCGAACCGTAGGATTAAGCCCACCGGGGTCCATCAAGTTCACCGGGTTGTTCATACAATACCTGTACAAATTCATGCCGGGGCCGTATCCGACCGGGTCGGTCTGCAGGAATCGGCCAAGATAAGGATTATAGTACCTGGCACGGTAGTAGTAAAGGCCGGTTTCGATATCGAATTGCCGGCCAGTGAACATAAAGGGATTGGGATGATTTGGATCCGAAGCGGCCACCTCGCCATACACCGAGTATGCGTAGCTCTGGACGGTAGTGCCGTTTGCATCGGTCAGGGCCACCACGCTGCCAAGACCATCAAAGACGTAGGGCGGGCTGTGCCCGCCATTTCAATGCCGCTGTATAGAACAGGCACTGGCCAAGTTATGTTGCTGTGCGAGTCCACCGCGAACGGCCAGGCTATCCCTAAGCCTTGCGCGTGCTTGGCAGCGCATTCTTGAGGGTGCTATCCACCTTCAATGCGCGGGCCGTAGACGTATGGATTCGACAGGCTCACCACAAGCGTATTCGGCAATTAAGTGATCACCCTCGCAGGAGTCTCAAAAATAGGTGGTTGTCTCTGGTATGTCAGTACAGCGCAAAAAACGTTGCTTGCCAAAAGTCTATAAGTATATACGCATATACTTATATAGTACTTGTCCAACTATCAAAAAGAAAACAATAAACTCATTAGAGTCTTTAACCAGAAGATAGATAAATCGCAAAATCGCCGAAGTCCGTTAATATTTGTGGCTGTCCCTAGTTTCCTAGTTTCCAGTTTCGTTAGTTTAGTTTAGGTGGTTGTCCCTGATTTCATGTATTTTCCCCCAAAGCTTCCTTCCACCTGTGTGCAGTGTCTTTAAGCTAATCAAGGCTAACACAAGCAATAGTGCGTTGGAGATGGTCTTAATAGTTAGAGGTAAAAGCGAAGAGCAACCTGTTAGCTCCCATATAAATAGGAAATGCTTCATACCTATAAACCAGTCCCAAGTTATATAGATTATAATCGCTGAGCGGATCATATTGAAGGTAACGGAATGAAAGAACCCACTAACAAAAGCAACAATGCCGATAGAAATAAAGCTGACCAAATACATACACGTAATGGCAGTCAAACCCTTGAGAGGTAAGAGATGTCGCGCCGTTACGATTAAACCAGAGCTTAGTTCAAACACTACTGGATTTAATAGGTATATACCACCCACACAGACAGTCACTACGGAAATAAATTTTACTATTTTAATTACCGTCATCTTGCTTATCATAAGGCAGTTCCCTAATAAATGGGCATAGTCTTAATACCGTAACATCCTGCGTAACAATTTTGCGCCCTTTTTCCCTTTTGGAAAAAGCACTTCAGGTACGCCTTCACACACCACCATGGGGGCTTAGCTAATACGTCGCGCATGTAGTCACAACAAACCTGACAGTTGGCAACATCTGGCTGTGGTGGACAATGATAGAGACCAAAAATGTCGAGGTAGCACCACTTTTTATGTGCGCACTCTGAGTACTTGTCTATGGTGGCAAAATCTTCAACAGGTTTATCTGCCACAAGGAAACCGATGGTGGAATTGGAATCGTTGGAATCGTAACGACTACAATCAAAATCATTTACATCATTCACATCATTCACATCGTTTACATCGTTCGAATCACAGCAAAGTCCGGACGGGTCAACCACGTTTAATGGGTTGTTCATACAATACCTATACAAGTTCATCCCGTCGCCGTAGCCGACCGGGTCGGTCTGCAGGAATCGGCCAAGATAGGGATTATAGTATCTGGCACGGTAGTAGTAAATGCCGGTTTCGATATCGAATTGCCGGCCGGTGAATACGCCGTAGGCGTATAAACATAAAGGGATTTGGATGATTTGGATCCGAAGCAGCAATCTACGAGCGTTCTGGCTTTAACTTGTACATACTTACGAAAAGATTCAAAAAGGCTGTAATTTTCTTGCCATTTTATCAGGGAAAAGTTAAACTACATAGAATAAGAAGGCAAGAGTGGTGAGAAACGGTGTTTCTCCGTAGATTACTATGCTCTGCGTAGCTTCCAGGGTCCGCGGTAGGGTTATGCAGTACGGAGGCGCAGGGCAAAGTACAGATTTCGCCGGCTTTTCGGCTTTGGCATTTAGTGGTTCGGATTTGGTTGCGGCCAAAGGCCGCGCTGTGCTCTCTGTAGCAAAAAATTAACGCGATTTTTAGCAGTCCAAACGTGGCAGCTCGTCTCGGCGAAGGCACGAGCCGAGGCGGGAAAGGAGGACGAACATGACAGCCAGAAAATGCCTAACTACCTGGTTCATAATGGCGACATTGTTGCTGGGCGCTTCTAATGCGATTAAAGCAGGGCCAATCATCTTTGTCGATGCTGATGCCGTCGGCAGCAACGACGGCTCAAGCTGGGCAAACGCTTTTAACTACCTGCAGGACGCCTTAGCCGCCGCCGCAGGCGGCTCCGAAATCCGGGTGGCAGAGGGTATCTACAAACCCGACCGCGGAGCCGGTATCACGCTGGGCAACCCACAGGCGGCATTTCAGCTTAAAAACGGCGTCACTATCAAAGGCGGCTACGCCGGTTTTGGTGAGCCAAACCCGGATGTACGAGATATCGAATCTTATGAGACTATCTTGAGCGGAGATCTGGCCGGTGATGACGCCGCGGTCAGTCGCGCGGCTGATTTACTTGTTGAATCCACCCGAGCCGAAAATAGCTACCATGTTGTTACGGGCAGCGGAGTGGCCGCCACCGCAGTACTGGATGGCTTCACCATTACTGCGGGCAATGCCTTGGGTGACCCGGCGCTCTATCCGCACGATGGGGGCGGTGGACTTTACATCAGCAACGGCAGCCCAACGCTGGATAGCTGCACTATTACCGGAAATTCGGCAGGGCATCACGGTGGAGGTATGCTCAACGAAAACAGCAGCCCGACCTTGACCAGCTGCACCTTCACCGGCAACGCAGCCGAGCGCTTGGGCGGCGCAGCGGCGAACTCTAACAGTAACCCAACGCTGACCAATTGTCTAATCGGCGCCAATGCGACCGGATACTGGGGCTGCGGCGGTGGAATGTCCAATTCCGGCAGCAGCCCGATACTTGTCAACTGCGCTATCAGCGGAAACTCGGCACCATTCTGGGGTGGCGGTATATACAACGTAGACAGCAGCCCGACCTTGATAAACTGCACGCTCACCGACAACTCTGCGGAGCACGGCAGCGCAATCGACAACGCAGAAAGCAGCAACCCGATATTAGCTAACTGCATTTTGTGGGCTAATACTTCCTCGCAGATTGGAGGTGCCGCCACAGTGTCCTACAGCGATGTGCAAGGCGGCTGGCCCGGCGTGGGTAACATCGACGCCGATCCCCTGTTCGTAGACCCGAAAGGACCGGATAATGTGGCGGGCACGGAAGACGACAACCTGCGTTTATTGGGAGGCTCTGCCTGCCTCGACGCGGGCGACAACACGGCAGTTCCACCATCAGTGACTGTGGACCTGGGTGGGGATCCGCGCTTCACCGATGACCCTCACACGCCGGACACGGGCAGCGGCACACCGCCGATCGTCGATATGGGGGCGTATGAAGGACCCAATCAAGGTTTCTTGTTGAGCACAACCTCGCTGGCCGTTCCGGAAGGCGGAACTGCCACGTTTACCGTGGCGCTGGCTATGGATCCCTTGGGGGTGGCGGCAGTGACTGTTGCTCACTACTGGGGCGATCCTGATATTACGATCGGCTCCGGGGCATCGCTGACCTTCAACTCGTCCAATTACGGGCATCCGCAGACCGTTACGCTCGCGGCTGCAGAGGACGGCGACCACTCCAACGGCGAAGCCGTCTTCCAGATTAGCGGCCTCGGCCTGGATAGTGCCACCCTTGCAGCGACCGAAAGCGATAACGATAATATCGTATACGTAGATGCCGATGCTCCTGGCGCCAACAACGGCACGAGCTGGGCAGATGCGTTCACCGATCTGCAGGACGCATTGAGCGTCGCGGCAGCCGAAGGCGACATTGTCAACGAGGTTCGCGTAGCGCAGGGCGTTTACAAGCCGGCAGGACCCGCGGGCGACCGGACGGGAACGTTCGGCCTCATCAACGGCGCGGCTATCAAGGGCGGTTATGCCGGCTACGGCAGTTCTAACCCAAACGCCCGAGATATCAACCTCTATGAAACCATCCTGAGCGGCGACCTTAACGGCGACGATAGCCTGCCCTTCATGCACAAGGAAGATAACAGCTACCACGTGGTAACTGGTAGCTGGACAGAGTCAACTGCTATACTGGACGGCTTCACTATAACTGGCGGTAACGCAGATGGACTATGGGATAACGATCGCGGCGGCGGGATGTTCAGCTCCTACGGCAGATGCACGGTGAGGAACTGCACGTTCATCTGCAACTCGGCTATCTTCGCCGGCGGTGCAATAGAACATAGTGGTGGCGGTCCGACGCTGACTGACTGCACGATTGCCGATAACTGGGCAGGCTTCTACGGCGGCGGCATACACAATAGTTCCGGCAGTAGCCCGATACTGAAAGGCTGCAAAATCACCAACAACCAGGCAGAGACCTCGGGAGGCGGCGTCTATAATGGCTACGAAAGCAGCGCATCGTTTGTGAACTGCATATTCACCGGAAACTCAGCCGGTTCCAGTGGTGGGGCTATTAGCAACGCCTTCACCAACGTGACCCTGATCAACTGCACAATTGCCGGAAACTCGGCACCTAACGGAGAGGCTGTGGCCTGCGACTCTCACCCCAAGCCGGGATACGCAAGCGATGTGGTTATAACCAACTGCGTCATCTGGGAAGACGGGCACGAAATATGGAACAACGACGGCTCGACTATCACGGCTACGTACAGCGACGTTCGCGGAGGCTGGCCGGGCGAGGGCAACATTAATGCCAATCCGCTCTTTGTGGACAGCCCGGATGGCAGCACAGATCTGCGCCTCTTGGCAGGCTCACCGTGTATAGATGCAGGTGACAACACGGCTGTGCCATCCTCGGTGCACGTGGACTACGATTCGCGTCCGCGTTTCGTCGATGATCCTGCTACTGCTGACACGGGCAAGGGCACGCCGCCAATTGTGGATATGGGGGCGTATGAATTCCAGATTGTCGGTCATGCCCCGATAGCCAATGCAGGCAAGGATCAAACCGCCTACGCATGGGTCGGCGGCCCGGTGGACTTCGGCAGCGATTGCGGCTGGCTGGATAAGCTCGAGTGGGCGCCGGTTATTGAGCCTCCGCCCCCCCCGCCTCCCAGCAAGCTGTCCGAGGCGGTGGACACACATTTGCTTTTCACCACCGGCGGCGATGCCCACTGGTTTGCCCAGACCAAGACGTCCTACTATGGTGGAGATGCGGCGCAGAGTGGAGACATCTCACACAGCCAGAATTCCTGGATGCAAACGGTGGTGGAAGGGCCGGGAGTCGCCAAGTTCTATTGGAAGGCATCGTCTGAGGCCAATTACGACTTTCTGGAGTTCTACATCGACGGCGCCCGCCAGGCCTGGATCAGCGGCTCAGCGCCCTGGCAGCAGAAAACTTATGATATCCCTGCCGGCTCGCACACGCTGAAATGGCGATATGTCAAGGATGGGAGCGTGAACTTCGGCAGCGACTGCGGCTGGGTAGATAAATTCGAGTGGGAGCCGACCGCTCCGCCTCCGCCAGTCGGCGATCTGTCTGAAGCTTTGGACACGACATCGACCTTCACCACAGGCGGCAACGTCGACTGGTTTGCCCAGACTAAGACATCCTACTACGGCGGAGATGCCGCGCAGAGTGGAAACATCTCACATAGTCAGGACTCCTGGATGCAAACGACTTTGGATGGGCCGGGAGTCGCCAGGTTCTATTGGAAGGTATCTTCTGAAGCCAATTACGACTTCCTGGAGTTCTACATTAACGGGATTCGCCAGGACCAGATCAGCGGCTCGGTGGACTGGCAGCAGAAGACTTATGATATCCCTGCGGGTTCGCACACGCTGAAATGGCGGTATACCAAGGATGAGAGTGTGAATTTTGCCGGCGATTGCGGCTGGGTGGATAAATTCGAGTGGGAGCCGAGCACTCCGCCTGCGGGCGACCTTTCCCAGGCGCTGGACACGGCTTTGAGTCTAACCACCGGCGGAAACGCCGACTGGTTCGCTCAGACAACAACGTTCTACTATGGCGGAGACGCGGCACAGAGCGGCAAGATTTCGCAGGGCCAGGAATCTTGGGTGCAGACGGTCGTGAACGGCCCGGGAACAGTGAAGTTTTACTGGAAGGTATCTTCCCAGGCCGATTATGACTTCCTGGAGTTCTACATCGACGGCGTTCGCAAGGACCGCATCAGCGGCTCGCTCGATTGGCAGCAGAAAACTTATGACATCCCCGCGGGTTCGCACACGTTGAGGTGGCGATACGCTAAGGATGGAATTGCCGAAGTCAAACTCGATGGCTCAAAGTCAGCCGACCCCGACGGCCATCCGCTGACATATAAATGGAGCTGGACGGTCGATGGTGAGCCTTATACCGCGACCGGCGTCTCGCCGACCATCGAGCTGCCGATCGGCCAGCATACAATTGAGCTGATCGTCAACAATGGAACACAAGATTCTTCGCCGGACTACGTCGTTATTACCGTCGTTGGGCCAATTGAATCTGTCCTGTGGATATGGCCGACAGTAATTGAACGCAGCAACGGCATGATGCCATACGTATTGGCATTGGCTCGTTTGCCCGGCATCGCTGAGGATATGGTCGATATTGAGCAGCCGTCACTACTTTATCCGGGCGCAATTAAATCAGTGCATCAATACGCGGTTGAGTACGAAGATGAAGGCACTGTGCGTACGAACGTTTTTGCGTTCTTTGATAAGGCCAAGCTGCTGGCGGCTGTGCCGGAAAACGGGAAACTAAAGTTGCACGTTGTCGGGCGATTGGAGACCGGCCAATACTATTACGGCACTTACTGGGTTAATATAATCGAGTGAGAGCGCGCCATCGCCAGGAGTCAGGCCCGTCCCGAGCGAAAAAAGCTTGCCCTGAACCCAGTTGAAGGGTCGAGGGAGCTGCCTTATGACGACGCAGGCCGACCCACGTGGAACGTGGGGCTAATTAGCCCCCCCTTTCAGGGGGGGGCTTGGGTCGGGCAACTGATAATCTGATAGCTGATAACCACGTAGGGTGCGATATTTCGCACCATTTCCATATTACCACATAATCGGTGCGATTTCATCGCACCCTACGAGTGCTGCCCCGGTCGCCTGATGACCGCCGGCGAGAGACCGGCTGTGCCTGACGGTGCCACCTGTTGCTTGCATCGGCCAGGGCGACGCATGGCCTGGACGCTTACACCAAGCAGGCTATTGGCATTGCGCTATCAGTTGCCATGCGGTGTGAGCCTTGCTTGAAGATGCACCTGAAAAACGCCCGCAAGAAGGGCTTCACCCAGGCTGAGATTGATGAGGCCGCCTGGATGGGCATAAGCTTCGCCGGCTCACCGACAATGGTCTTCTACGAACAAAATAAGAACTCTTAACACATGACCTACTGTGAAAAAACAAGCGGACCTTGGTAGGGTGGGGCTTGCCCCACCGTTCTTATTCGCCGAAATCGCCGGCGCTAACGTTCGTGGTTTGTTTGAAATCGCTCGCTCGGCCGTAGAATCCTTCTCTCACGTATTTGTGATATGTTGACCAAGGCCAATCTTCAACGTGGAGAACCAATCCGTGTTTGACCGGGTTATAGTGAATGTAATCCACATGGCGCTGCAGATCATTTTCATCACGTATGTGATGTTCCCAAAATCGCCGCTGCCAAATGCAGACTTCTCCTTTGCGTGCTCGTGATGGCGAAACCTGTTTACGTTGCCCGCAAAAATTCAGATATGCCTTACTGAATTGGCCTTTAATCGAAGACCAGCGTTTCGAATAATCCGCATCATCTTCGGGAAGCTTCCAGATGCAATGCAAATGCTCGAACAAGAGACAAAACGCAACGGTCTCGAAGGGACGCCGAGATTGTGTCTTTTGGATAGCTTCTCTCAGACAACGACGAGCAAGTTCCGTGTGGAATAATTTTGTGCGTTCGTACGTAACAATGGTAAAGAAATAATACCCTCCCCCAAACTTGGCGCGTATGTAATTTGGCATGCCACATATATTATCGACATGATCATGGTGGGGCAAGCCCCACCCTACTTACTCACTACTCACTAGGTCATAATCCACGGTCATGCACCTGCATATTCACCCATTCATCGAACTGGTATACACCTTGGCCAACCGTCTCCTGGATGTCGCTCAGCATTCGGTCTATGTCTGAATACTCGTCCAGTGCCGCTCCGGGGAAAGCCATTGAAGAAATGGCTTCCGCTCGGCTCTTCCATTCATCCAGGGTCGCGAGCGTGATTGGAGGTATGTACTCCGCAAACTCCCTTTTGTGAGTTTCGACAAATTCTCTGAATCCTTCATCAGTCGGGGCAAACTCGTGCTTCTCATGAAACTGAGGATTAAATTGCAGATTCTTCAAGACCTCATCTGCTGGTATTCGTTCATATCCGCCCTCAGCCAAATATTCACAGTCGTATACGACCTCCTCGATTCGTCGAGTAAGATCGGAAGACAAGGAACTCGCGAGTTCCTCTACGCCACACCCGCGCTCATCCAATAAATAAGTGCAAACTGACTTTAGGACGTCCCAGTCGATCATGCTGGCATCGACTCCAAACTGCTTCAGATAACCGTCCACATCCTCGCCAGGAACAAGCATGAGCGTCCCACTCCAGAGAGCTGGCAGTATGTGACAGACAACCCTAAGATAGGTACGTGCAACCTCCCGAATAATCCTCTCCGGCACTTGCCCTCTGTGATAGGCCTCGTTCCGAAGAATATGCCCCCCTTTCAGGACTTTGCCTTGGTCTTCAGATACCGTGTCCATGTCTCGCACGAGAAGATCGACCTTCTCTGAGAAGCCCCAAAGGACTTTCTTGCGCAACTGGTCCGAGTATTTGCGAGGGATAACGCCCTCGAACTGACTATCATGAGCAAACAAATACCTGACCTTGTCATACATCGTGATCTCAGCCAAGTTGTCCAGGAGAATAAGTGCGAGACGAGCCCCCGTACTCGTGCCCTTGTCAAGCTGCTTGCACGCTTCTTCGAGCATCTCCAACCGCTTCCGTAGTTCACGCATGGTTTGCCCCCCTTATTTACTGCCAGGCCCGCCGAATGTTTCGGATGTCAGCAAGCTCGTCAAGCATATGATCCCCATATCAGTCTTCATTGCCATCAAGGGGATTAAACGTGCCCGGTACATTTTCTTGACAGAACCTATCTCTCGCCCGAAAAACTCGCATCTTTACTTCCGCTTTTTATCGCTGTTTCAAGGTTGCTGTTTAATATTATACCCGTTTCCCAGCCCAGAACAAACACTTCAATAATTTTAGTAGTGCGACATATCGCACCCTACGTGGCTAATTCACAACAGAATCTGGCTTCGGAGGAGGGGGGAAAAAGCAAAATCAAGCCACCGCATGGGCAACAACAAGTTGCCCATCCTACCCATTATTTTCTTTCATCCGTGCTAATCCGCGTTAATCAGTGGTTAACATGAAATTCTATTTGACGCCGAAGCGATTTCTGGGTATAATATGCCCCTAATTATTGGATTAGAGTGACACTAATAAACGGTTCGTGGTTCATAGCCGATGGACAATCGCAGACTTGTGCCCGCGAAGGCGGGTATCGCAAATCAGAAGGCCTTTCTCACGGCTGGCAACGCCCAAATCCATGTTTCTCACCACGGAGAACGCGGAACCCGCAGAGAAAAAGGCGTCTAACTCATGGCACAGCAAAGAAATACAATCTCTATCTTCTCCGCGGTCTTGGCGATCTCTGCGGTTAATGCCGAATGCCGGCTAATCAGAGCAAAAAGCGGCGACCATTTTGAGTGTATTATGCAAAACAAAGCCAATTTCTGTAAAGGCCAAACGAATGTATCTTTCTTTGTTACAAAGGATTATGAAAAATGAACCACGCCGGCGACTCCAGGAAAACAAACCCAATCGAACCCAATTTGTATTTTTCACGGTTCTCCGTGCTGAAACCATTGCATCTTACCGAATATACTGCTATGATTTTATCAAGGCAGAATCAAAAACGGTTATACCCGCGGAGGTGATTGGTGCCTGGTGGTGCTCCTGGTCTTCAAAACCAGTGTGGGGCCTAAAAGGTCCCGGGTGGGTTCGATTCCCATTCGCCTCCGCCATTTTTAGCCCGAATGGTTAAGTGGGTCTTGGACACGGATTTACACGGATTCACACTGTTTTGTAATGGCTGGGCCGAAAGGCGAAGCATCCGGGCAGCGCCGGCCAGATTCTTCGCTTCGCTCAGAACGGCGTCTGTGTCGAGCAAAGCTGTAGCCCGAACGGTTAAGTGGAGACAACGAAAATGGTATTTAGTAGTAAGCGAAAAATCATAGTCTCTTGCGTGCTGGTTGCGGCTGGAGCGGCCGCCCTCATTTACGGCGTGTTTTTCCACTCCACGAACATCTCGCCCGCCCAGGGAACGGACTCGCCGGCGTCGGCTAAGGCCGAGCCTGCTCTTATCAAGGAGGTTACTGTTGGAGGCTTGGAGCGAGATGCGTCAGGGCAGGTGAAGAAAACTTACACCGACAAGGCGCCGCAAGCCTGTCCTACCTGACTAAAGTGAAAGGAGGCCATGGTGGCCATGGCCAAAAACCCCGCAATAAATTGCGGG
>Ga0315274_10002591_pt1 | contig 27192 bp, 16 predicted proteins | sample YL17G02_20_MG_FD_203700 | JGI IMG/M metagenome (GOLD analysis project Ga0315274, IMG submission 203700) | Sediment microbial communities from Yellowstone Lake, YNP, Wyoming, USA - YL17G02_20 | ecosystem: Environmental > Aquatic > Freshwater > Lake > Sediment | place: USA: Wyoming | collected...
TTAGCAAAACGATTAATACCGCTTTCGTCGAAAGGCATAACGGTACGGATCGCAACCGCAATGCCCGCAAGGTACGCAAAAGCTACTGTTTCTCCAAAGACTGGGACGTACATAATGCAATGACTTACTTCACAATGTACAGCTATAATTTTTGTTGGCCGGTGCGGACACTTCGTCTGCAAGACCGGGATGAGCAATGGTATTCAAGGACACCTGCGATGGCTGCAGAATTGACCGACCATATCTGGTCTTTGCAAGAATGGCTGACCTATCCAGCTGTTCAATTAACATAAGACACAAGGGGCGTTTTCGCAACGATGTAAATGAAGCTTCCCTTTCATTAAATCCCACACAAATAAGGGCACGCTGCTCGAATTCTCTGTGATGTAGCCCTTTCTACTGCTCACCGTTACCTCGTCACGTCTCGCGAAAGTGAAAAAACCCACAACCACAAAAGCAAACCGTGGAACCCTCCTTATCATTTTTTGCGTTACCAGTTTCTCTGGGCATAGCCAGATCTTCAGCAGAAAAAGCGACGCAAGGAGACCTCCACAGACTATTTTACTAACCTTCCCTCTTATCCATATTGGGCCAGCAACAGAGCATATGGTTTTTTGATAGAGCCATCGAGCAATCGTTTCGCTTCATTGCCGTTTCAAATGCAGGGCCCAGTCTTCGGCGCCGGGTGCGTTAAACGTGCCTGACTGGCTGCCATTGATACTTAAGGGTTCCGCAAATATACCCTCGTGAGGGTTAAACCAGCGAGTGGTGAGTTGTCCTTTGAACGAAGTCAAATCCAGTGTCACATCGCCGCCTTCCGGCAGGTAGGCCACAAGTTCGTTGGCTGAAGCCATAGTGAAGGCGTAGCCAGCTTTAACCAGTGCATTGTCGGGCTGCGTTTCCCATAGTCTCAGTTCCTTCACAAACGCAGCCAAATGGCTGATCTGCCGGTGCAGCACCACACGCTTGTCGGACACAGGCTTGGCCCGGAACTCCAGGCTGTCGTCCATGTAATTGAGATGCCCGCCGCTCAGGACCGCCGTCCACATCGCCTTGCGCACCTCCTCGTCGTTGTCATTGATGATCCAATCGGTGTCGAAGATAAGTGGCTGGCGGAAGCAGCGTTTTTCCAGCAGAGCAGCGTGGACGATCTTGGGGTCCCACTTCTGCACTACGCTGCTGTGGTTGAGCAGCTCCAGTGGCATGAGCATGTGCTGACGCGGCTTGGAGAGTTCATACTCGCGGATGAACTCGCACAGGTGCCGCTCCCACTCGGCACTATAATAGTTCTCGTTGGCAATCTCGATGAGGATATTGTCAAACTCGTTGACGGTGTCCACGAGCTTGCGGAGGTAAGCCTTCTGGAAGGCCAGCGCCTTGGGGTTACCCAGTGAGCAGAATCCTTGCTGGCCATCGGTGCCTTTGCCCGTGTTCTGTGGGTCGCCGTTCACGCCATTGACGTTGTTGTCGCGGTGGAAAGCGTGGAGCTTCCACAGGTGAGGATGTTTAAGCATCCAGGCGTCCATCGTAATCAGATGGAGAAACAGGCCGCGCTGACGTGCTGCCAAGCACAGGTGACGCAGCCGCTCGAAGAACGCTGGATTGAACTGGCTCAAGTCGTATTCGGGCCGGCCGTCGTTGGCCTTGCCCGGTCCGGGCCGTAGAAACGGCTCGATGTGCAACTTATCGTCTGGCGGCGGAAATTGCTCTGCACCCCACCAGAGCCAGACACGCGCGAAGTTCAGGCCGTTAGCCTGAAGCGCCGCGAACTGCGTTTTGTAGTCGAAGTCCACGTCGGAAAACGTGCCCCAGGTGTAGTCACCAATGAGCAGGAGGGGCTTGCCATCTGGGGTCTGGAAATAGTGTGAATATTGCGGGTGGATGCGCAGCACGGGAGTCGTTCCTGATGGAGACATTGCGTCCGTGCGCACGCAAGAAATCGCATACAACGCGACTCCCGCCCAGAGAGAGCAGATTAGTACCTTTAGGTCTGTGAAATGAGATTTCTCATGTAGGTGGCTTAGTAACATTCCAAAACCTTCCGATACACTATATTGCCAAATTCATACCGAAACTTCTACTGTTTTGCTCCTTTTCATGCACGGATTTCACCATCTCATCGCTCGGGATAGAAATGCGGCGCGCAACCGTAGGTGAAGACTTGGCTTGTTTCGGCGTTCGCTACCATCACCCCGACATGGCACGACCGTTGACAAGCCAACGACCAGCTAACAAATAGTTTAATAGTCGCAGTTTCCAAGTCTCATGGGAATTGATGTTACATTTGTATTGGCAGACACTTACAAAGACTGGCCGAGAATCAGGCGAGTGCCAAAAATGCCCATTTTGGGGTATGTTTCGTGCGCGCGCACTGGCTCTCATGGCTGGCAGGACCGGTCCAGGAGATTGCGGCACGCGAGAAACGAGACAACATTAGAGCTGCTGGCTGCACACGGCAACCACACCGACAGACCGAAACAAAACTGACGGCAAAATAACACCCAACTGCTTCCGTAAAGCAAAAAGGCTGACCGTGCTGTAGACTGCCAGCCCTTCAATAGTGGTTGCGCGGTTCAGCTTTGAGCGAAGCTAAAACACCCGCTGCCAAAACAATGGGGCGTAATACTGATAGCGTGACAGTATAGGCCCCGAATCGGTGCAATACCATCAGCCACATCAGGCTGACAACGGCTATGGCCATAGCTGCTCATCCAGCCATGCACCGCACAGAGTCGCATAGTCGCTGAAGTCAACCGCACCGTCCACATTCAGGTCAAACGACTCGCTAAAGGGCTCGGTTCTGCCGGCAAGCCCCGCAACCTCACCGTACGTCAACGCACGACTGTAGAGGTAGACATCGTCAAATGCGCCGGGGAAATAGCGGGTGAGGCTATCATGTTTGAGGACGCCCAAGGTTAGCCTCTGCAGAGCTTGACTGAACTGAGTACTGTCCGCTGCCGAGCCTATCCGCTGCCCATCCACATACAGGGTCATTGTATCTGCCGACTTGACTATCACGGCGTGATACCACGCACCGTCGGCGTATGCGGTGCTGGTGTAGATACTGGTGCCCCCTCCGGTGCCAAAAGGAAACCGATGGAGAAAACGCAGCGTGCCAGTGCCCGTCACCTCCAGGAGAATGCCGTGTCCACCCGCGGAATCGTAGGCCGAGAATAAGTCTCTGTTTCCCGCACCGCCATCCACTCGGAACCACATAGCGACCGTGTACGAGGCAAGTAGATATGACCCCTCGACCGCAACATAATCGTTTAGACCATCAAGGCTGATAGCCTGGCCGACCTTGCCCGCCACAAACCCGGGATCGCCTGTTGAAATACCGTGGTTTGCCCCAGCGCTGTCGTTGGTAGTGCCTTCAAATTCGTAGTGCGCCACAAGACCAGCGGTGCTGGGCTGCAGCGGCGTGACCAGCAGACCACTACTAAGCCACTGGTTCGCTATTATCTGAAGGTCTAAATAGTCAACCACACAATCATCGTTCAAATCAGCTCCGGGTTGTCTCACCTCAGCGACACATCTGGCTGGATGCAGGCGGATATCGTCAAAGTAAACCAACCCCGAACCGCCGGCTCCCCCGCTGCGCTCAAAGCCAATACTTAGCTGTGTGACATTGCTAAGGTTCACACCGGCGAAATCCTTCAGGTCAATATTCCACTGCTGCCACATCCATCGCTTTAAGTTATCACCATCGCCATCGTATGTCACCTTAGAGCCGTTGAGCTTAACGTACATCCGCTCAGTTACAGAATTGTTCGGATCGCCGTAGAACCATAACGTCAAGGCCTTAATCCCGTATTTGGTCCAATTCTGACCTGCCGCAAGGTCAGCGACATTCGCTGTCGCCTCCGAATAACTGGCAGCACTGTTGTTATAGTAAAACGGCATCGACTGGCCGCTGCCGCCGTGGACAATCGTCTGCTCGACCCAGGGAGCAGAATTGGTTCCTACGATAGCCCCTGAGCCATTTCCAGGACGGCCGGGTCCAGGTTGGTCATATCCGGCCCCGTCAATCCAGACCTGGAAAATACGGTTGTAGTTCTTGTAATCGTCGTCATAGCTCTCGAAGTCGTCGATGACAAGATATTGCTTTGTGGAGAAGTCCCAGACATCGCCTTGCCAGGTAGCGGGAGTCTCAGCAGTATTGACCTCATTAACCTTCCAGTAATAAGTCTGGCCTAAATTAAGCTCTCCGGTATCGTAGCTGCTGCTGCCAGAGACACTAACAGGACTGATCGTTTCATCTATCACCGCCTGCCGGCTTGTGCTAAGATACAAATCGTGCGAGGCGGCCTCTCTTCCCGCCCGCCAGCTAAGAGTTACGTTATCCATTTCCGTATCTGCCGCCCCGGAGGCCGGATTAGGTTCTCTTGCCCATACCGGTATGTAGAAAAAGCGGACCTCGCCCAGACCGTACTGGGCAACTTTGCCGCCCCAGTTGCTGTTGGCAGTGATCTTGACATATTTCGCTACCACACCACCAAAATCAATCGTGGTGTTGTGGGCATAACCAGCCGCACCGGGGGCCGGGTTGAACACATGGGTAGTACCCAAGGTGGCCCATTTGGTCCCATCTGTCGAATACTCGATCGTGGCATTTTTGACTCCGAACCCGATGCCAGGCTCGAGGACTGAGTTATGATTCCATATCCACACCTGATGCAGTTTGTAACCCTTATCGAACTCGTATTGGATCCGCGCCGCATTCGCATCAGCGGCGCTGCTGAGCCACATATCCACCAGCTCGACCGAGTGCAGATCATCCGCATTCAGCCCCGAGCCGTCGATGGTATTGTTGGGTTCTTCATTGGCACTGTTCTTGCTGGAGGCGGTGGCCGTGATGAGCGCACCAGGGATGGCAAGGCTGTACGGTTCCATCGTGAAGCTCCAGACCACGCCCGCTTTCCACGGTCCGCCGGGAGTGCTGGCCTGGTCTACCCGCCAATAGTAGGTGGTGTCGAACTCGAGTGTAAAGCCAAGCGCAGCCGTATCAAAGACCGGATCGCTGACAACGCCTCGCTCCGCCGCAGCCAGGCCGTTGCTGACATCTGCAAGGCTGTCACTCAGAAATATCTTGTGCCCGTTCGTAGTGGCAGTGCTGTTGCCCGGGCGCCAACTGAGGACTACCGACGTCTCTACGTCGGTCGCTCCGTTGGTCGGAGTGGGTCCGAAAGCCAGGTCAGTGTCCACCTGTTTCAACTCGAAGCCATTCATACCCCAGATTTGACGGTGAACACCTGTACTATTTGCGTAGGGTGCAAAACGCATGACGACATCATTTGTGCCATCTGCAATAAATGATGTGCGATAAGTTGAAGCAAGTGAGTATGCATCAGGACCACTTACTGGCGCGCCGGAGTCGGGGGTGCCGCCTGTGGTTCCATCAGTCATAAGACCATCGGCGAGCTGAGTGAAAGTTGCGCCGCCATCTGTTGAAAGCCAGACTGCGAATGGGCCGTGAGCATGCTCAGTATCGTGATGGAATGATGTCCACTCATAAGCGCCGGCGGGTAACCCGCCGAGCGTGAGTGTCATATAAGTGGGTGTGCCTGTGGCGCCATCCCAGTTACCGTTACCGCCATTGGCAGTACGTGTATCGGTGCCGATGAAGTCGGTGACCAGATTAAGATCACCTGCAGCATTGTTCCAGGTAGCGTCATTGGCGGCGCCCCGATCAATTGACTGCTCAACGCGGTTATCTGTCGTATTTGGCCAGGCGGGAGTTACCGTGATTCCGCCGTAATTAGCAGTGCTGAACTCAGCAGCCACCTCATGATTTGCATGATAAGATGACCAGCCTGCCTGATTGTGGGCGGCCGCAGAGAGACCTGGATCGCCAGCAGTGGTTGAATTACCACCACCATCCTGATCAGAGTTAAAATCTACCTTCAAAACGATACCGGCTGAGGCAGAGCTTGCCATCATAACGACCACTACTAATAGTCTTCGGAGCATCTTTGCGTTCCTCCTGTTATTGTTGTGATACACGAACGTTTCTACAAGGCCTCATTGCCTCAACTACCCAGATGACTTCTGAGGGGCGATTCGCATTGCCAGAGACCCCTTCATTGAAAAAGGGCGAAGCATGTCGAACCTTTCCGGCCGCGTGCTTCACCCTCTACCATGTTCAAAAGTACAGTGAATCCACTTATACGCCTGTGCATACCGCGCGCATGGCATACCCGCAACTGCAACATCCGTTGCGTTTCGAACCGACCTTAGGTATGGTCGATTCTCGGCTCAGTCACCCCGATCAGGGCGCATACTACGAACGACGACGTCTAAGAAGCAGTCCGCCGAGGCCGAACAATGCAATTGTCGCAGGCTCGGGTACAAGCTCGAAGCCATTCATACCCCAGATTTGGCGGTGAACACCTGCGGCATCTGAGTAGGGTGCGAAACGCAACACAACATCATCCACACCATTTGCTACAAATGATGTGTGATATGTTGAAGGAAGTAAATATACATCAGGGCCGCCGTATACCGCGCCGGAGTCGGGGGTGCCGCCTGTGGTTCCATCAGTCATCAGACCATCAGCGACTTGAGCGAAAGTCACGCCGCCATCTGTTGACAGCCAAACGGCGAATGGGCCGTGAGCATGTTCGGTGTCGTGATGGAATGATGTCCAGCCATAATCGCCCGCGGGTAACCCACCGATTGTAAGTGTCATATAAGTGGGTGTGCCTGTGATGCCATCCCAGTTACCGTTGCCGCCATTGGCAGTACGTGTATCGGTGCCGATGAAGTCGGTGACGAGGTTAAGATAACCTAAAGAATCGTCCCAGGTAGCGTCATTTGTGGCGCCCCGGTCAATTGACTGCTGAACGCGGTTATCTGTGGTATTCGGCCAAGCGGGAGTTACCGTGATTCCGCCGTAATTGGCAGTGCTGAATTCGGCAGCCACCTCATGATTCGCATGATAAGACGACCAACCTGCCTGATTGTGGTTGGCCACAGAGAGGCTTGGATCACCGGCAGTGGTTGAATCACCACCACCATCCTGATTGGAGTTAAAATCTAGCCTTAACACCAGATCGGCTGAGGCAGAGCTTGCCATCAGCAACAGAGCCGCCACAACCAAACATATCATTACCTTTTTCATCAATCCCATCCTCCAAAATGAACTTTTACATCCCCCCCAAAACGCCAACAGTTTCGGTTTGCTATGCCGTTACGATTCTATTAATCCTCACTCCCAGATAGCCCTGCGCATACTCCGTAAGGGCTTGACTCAAAGCCCCGATAATATCCACAATAAAAACAGCATAGCAGAAAGCCGGGCTTCAGGCAAGTAAATTCTCTATTTTCTCCTTTCGATTTTGCGGCTTAAAATGCGTTTTACGGCCTAAGTACTTAATACATAAAGATTTGCGAATAAAGATTGCCTCAAGTCATCGGATTCTAATAGCACCTCTCGACCAATCATTTGATCTCTTTATCTGGCACCTTTATAGCGATACGGCCAGCCTGATGCCATGTAACCGATATCCAATGTTTGCCCGGCGGGGCAGTATTCAATACCGTATAATGTTACCCCTTCACGAATCAGCTTATCCACACGTTCTATGGTGAAGCGATCACGCCATTTCCGCACCTCCGAATGACCGTCGCAGAACCCTAAGACACTGCTGTCGCCATGGTTGATTGCCATGGGCCCCCACCAGCCCCATTCGCCGATGATTCCCGTGTACTCGGGTGCGCCCAGAACAAAATGATGGCTCGAATTCCAATTTCGCGTCTCCGCGCTTTCTACGAGCACATAACGGGTCGCCGGCAAAGTAATCTCATCGAACCTCTTGATCTGTAAATTGTATAGCGCGTTACTGCTGCTCAGAATTCCATATAAACACCTGGGAACCCCATAAGAGACAAAAACTCCCGTCCTGTCATAGATGCTTTTGCGCATATTGTCTGCCGGGCAATGATAGGCATCCGGATTCTTGACGTACGGGTACATGACGCCCACTTCGATCCCCCGGATCTCATCCTCATCCGTCACCGCAGGAGTTGTTTGGCTGATGCTAAGCAGGTTGCCATTTGAGTCGCGAGGCACCCCGACCCAGCCGACGAATGTCCCGTTCTGTTCTACGGCATTGTCTTCGCAACTCATAATGCGGCCATCATTATCTCCCATGTACATGTACCAGCCCAGGGCAAGGTTCTTGGTGTTGGCCAAGCACACAGAGGTCGCAGCCTGTTGTTTTGCCAACCGCAGCGCCGGTATCAGAATCGCCATCAGCAGTGCGATAATGGCAATGACAACCAGCAGCTCTATCAGGGTAAAAGCTTTCGTTTTCATAGCTCTGCTCTTTACACACAAAGCCAGGTAATACCCTCAAAAACACGCACACCTCCAAATATCAAATCCATTATAGCAAAATGCCAGCTTCAAGCAAGTCGATTATCGACGCGATTACCCGTTTTAGAGCAGGCTAAGCAAATCGGCGGTTCCTGTTGAGAAATGCACTTTCTCGCGCCGGATTTCGCCTGATTCAGAATTTGGTGACGACGCTTGAACGGACATCTGTCCTTCTGTGTGCACGCGAGAAATCCTCCTTTTTTCATTGAATCCCATATCAATAATATCAGCGGATAACAGATTGCCTCCTCAAACGGGGCCTCAGTGCCCAACTGAACTCGCGCTGGCAACTGATAGATCTGTCACCCTGTCGGCACTCGGCGCTTTCTGCTGCCGCCGGTGTCTATTCGCCGGGCGATGGAAGTGCCGCTGTCCAGTTGTTGGGGTCGTTGCCGTAGTAGTGTGAGAAAAGGCGAGTTAGCGACGAGCCAAGCCCGTCTGCTCCGACCGGCCAGGGGTCAACTCCACCTGCAGAATCATCATGGTGGGAGCCATCACTATATGTGACTCTATCCACCCGGATGTACTGACGGACTCCCTGTGAATTGACATCCCCAGGCATACTGATCTGGACCTTCTCACCGCCATTGTCCAGCCTGCCGGCTCCCCAGACGAATATTTGCGTCCCGCCCGGTGCAGTGTACCTCGAATTGAATATCGCCAAGTCTTTCACCAGCAAAATGTGTTCGCCCGAAGCTACTGTAACCGGTGGGTCCGACGGAAGAAGATATTTTATACCAGGGTCATCAGGATCATCCGTAAATCTCCACGGCTGGGCAGTGGCGTAGTCATATAGCGTCACCTCAGTACCACTGATGTTCAGTAGCTCAACATATTCAGCATCGGCCGGCGAGTCAGGATGATACATTATTTCACTAATCACTATCGGCCCTACCTTAGGATACGTGTTCGCTGAGCCAGGCGTATTGACACTCATAGCAACAAAATTGTAGCTGCCTGTGCTCTTCTGATACCTGCCGAACGCCACGTCAGTCTCAGAAGCATCGAAACTCTCCTGCTCACTGTAACCGGTCAAATCACCGTCCTGACCTGAGTGAAGGTACAAAGTCTCGCCGTTTTCGCTTAATGCAAATGGCACATGACATCCGGGATCACTGCGGTTGCCGAAATGGAGGCCTTCTGCGAATACAATGTACCCGCCAGGACTGATGAATGTACCCCCCGGCATCTCATACTTCTTCAGGTCGGATTCGTCATCGCTAAGGAACCAGCCGCCAATATTGATGGCGTGGTACGTAGTATTATACAGCTCTATCCAGTCCGAGGCCTCCGCATGTGAATGGGCGAGCAGCTCATTTATTACCACATCACCCAGTTCAGGTATCTGACCGGTATCATCTGTGCCCGGTGAGCCGCCCAAAACCGCGCTTGGACGCCAAACGCTCTTGTCACCCCAGTTGTTAGGATCAGCGCTGGCCGGGTCTTTTACGGTCAGCGAAAAGCCCAACCCATCGGTGATATCGTACCAGCCGTCTTGGTATCTGAAGTTATGTATGGTTGTGCCCGCCGCATCCTGCAATTCTACCCTTTCTCCGCCGTTTCGCAGGTTTCCTGTGTATTGGCCTGCAATGTTCAAGCCTGCGCCGTACTTGGCCTCGAAGGCATCTATGTCTTTGACGACCAAGACATATTCATCAGGTCCAAGTTCTATGCTTGGGAAAGTGAAGTCTATGCCGTTTGTGAATCTCACGAGGTTTATGTTTATCGGCACTGCTACGATGTTCTGGAGTTCGATGAATTCGGTGTTAGGATCGTCCGGGTTGTTGGTATCCTGCGGGTGATACATCATCTCTGTGATACGCAGGTTCTCCGCAACGGGACCCACCGCAAAGACTGCCTCGGTCAGTGCGCTCCACGTGCTGCCACTTTTGGCGCGTGCCTTAACCTGCGTGGTCGTGGTGACGCTGATAGTACCGCCCGAGTACACCGCCGCGTGGGCCGCATTAACAGCCCCACCCGGCAGACGCGGGTCCGCACCGTCAAGTGTATAATAAACCGTGGCTGGTCTGGTCATCCCCAGCGTGAAACCGTTGATATCCCACCCACCGTGGGGGCTTAACTCTGGTGGCTCAATAGCCGGATAAAGGTTCTCGGCGCGTAGAACATTGATCAGGGCATAGGAGTTGGCAGCGTTGTGGATGGCAGGGATGTAGTTATTGATGACGTTGTCGCGTTCGACGAGCCAGGAGTCCTCGCGGGTGAAGTAGAAATCGGGGCCGTGGGGAACGGGGGGATAAAGGTTGTGGTTGATGTCGGTCAGAGGGCTAGGCTGGCGGATCGTGTTTCCGTAGGGGGTACTCATCTGGGTGTCGCCCCAACGGGCGGACTCGGCGACAATGGCTTTGTCGATCCAGTTGGCAGTGCTGAGGTAGCGGGCCTGAGAGATGCTCTTGCTGAGGGCCCCGTCGTTGAAGCAGTGTTTCTGGACGCGGTCGGCAAAGAGAAGGCGGAACTCCTCGCTCGTACGCATTTTCTGGAAAACATCGCCGGCTCCGCCTGTGCTGTCGATGCGGGCCGCGGCGCGCCCGTGGTAGTCCAGAACGATCTCCTGGTCCCAGACAAAAAAGCGGAACTTGCCGTCACCGCTGACGGCGTTGGCGGCAGCATAACCGTTGTGATGCGGCCAGTCCTCGGCGTCGGCGTAAAAGTGCAGAAGCATATAGTCGGCGAAGTTTTCGATGTCCAGGTAGTCTTGAATCTGTGAGTAACCGGCGAGGGTGGAGGGGTCGATAGACATCATGGCCCGCCAACGGCTGCCGGTGGTGGAGAAGTCCTCGTTGATTTCCCAATCCTCGGCTTGGCCTCCGAGGTGGTCGGCGAGGAAATCGTCTGCGAAACGTTCGGTGAGGTTATAGAGACCGAAGTAGAGGCCGTTGACGTAGACGTGCACGAAGTTCCCATAGGTCGAAGGCTGGCCCATGTCGCGGAGGCTTTCCTTCATCCAGACGTCGCGGATGTATTGGGAGTCATTGGGGCGGTAGCGGCTCTCGGTCCAGGAAACCAGGCCCCAGGAATCAGTGAAGCCAGCGCGGAGGACGAGTTGGTTGAATTCCTCCACGCCAGATTCGGGGAAGAGGGGGTAACTAAGCTTCGGGGGGCCATATAGGCTGGTGAAGGTGAGGCGGAATGAGTGCTTCTGCATGCGATAGGGGCGACGGCTGGCATTACCGTGGATTTCGATCTTGCAGTCGTGCTGAAAACCCTCGGTGCCGTCGGGCAGGATGTATTCGACCGAACACTTGCGCTCCCAGCGGCTGCGGGGATTGGCGTAGATGCCGGCGGCGTCACTGATGAAGTCATCGGGGTGCATCGAGATGGAGACGGTCGGGACGTCGAGCAGGGCGTCGCGGATGGAGTATCCCGGCAGGGTGTTGTCGACGACCCGCGGGTCCATCTCGTAGTCAGCCGGGACGGTGCCGTTTCTGGCCCCGTCATTATTGTCAAGGTCCGAGTCGTAACCCCAGTCACTCGGCCAGCCGAGGGGATTGGCGGCTTGCCGGGCGACATCGTCGACGAAGATATAGGTGTGTGTCGTAACACCCCCAGGTTTCCAGCCGGGCTTAAATGCAACAGATCGCACGTGCGTTGTCGTCGTCACGGGAAGGGGCGTATTGGGATCATATATCATGCCGTACTGTTCAGTAGGTTCCGATCCGTCCAGGGTATACCGGATGAAAGCACCTGGCGTATCGCAGTAAATCCGCAGGGAGAACGGCTCATCGTAGAATCCCCGAAAATGGCTGTGGGACGTCTTGCCCGTGAAGCCGGGGAATGCCTGTTCGTTTGCCTGTCCGGGAGTCGGCACCGCGAAATATCGGACTGTGGTATACCACATGCCATAGGAAATGTCGCGCTCCTGAGGCGGGAAAAATGGGGCGAACTGGTGCATGATGGCTCCGCTGGGACCAACCAGGGCCAAGTATTCTCCCTCTTTGTCGATGGCGAAGTTGGTGTGGAGATATCCCTTTTTGTCGATGTAGTTGTCAGTGGGCTGATCCGAGGCAAAAACGACCAGATAACCTTCGGCAGGTAGTACCGTTGCGGGAGGGAAGCGCCATTTCTTCAGATTGTTTTTATCGTCGGTCAGGTACCAGCCGCCCAGAGAAACCGGCTGGGTATCGGGATTGTGCAGCTCGATCCAGTCAGAAGCGTTTCCGTCTCCGTCGATCAGGCTCTGACTGTTGGAGGCCACAAACTCATTGATTACCACTCTGGTTCTTCCGGCCAGCCAGTTCAACGCCAACAAGGCAAAGTCATCGGCCGTCACGCTTCCGCTGTCATCTAGGTCTGCACAATGTGCATCTTCGAGGCAGGCCGGTGTGTCAAGCCACTGCTCGGCAAGGATCCAAAGATCCAAGAAATCGACGATTTCGTTGCGGTCAATATCCCCCTTGAGAGGCTCGAGGGCTTCTACGGTGATGAGAAATTCGGTCACTTTTCCATCTGCCGAGCTGCTTCCTACAGGTCCGTCCGAAACCTGTAGGAGCAATTCGTAGGTTCCGACCAGTGGGAAAACAACATTGGGGTCTTCCACGTCGGCCGATATGGGCTCTATTGCAACCGGCGCAGGACCACTTTGCTGTAACCACTGGTATTGCAGTCCATACGATGTGCCCGTTTCAGGCTGATCGGGATCGCAGCCTTCGATATGGGGCATCCCGTCATCGGCCACAGTGACATCAATGACGACCGGCTCACCAATAAAGACGGACAGGGCATTAGGGCCCCGGATTGTTGGCGGCGAATTGTAACAGGGGTTCTGGGCTTCCAGAACCAGAGCATTCATGACAAAGAACGCTACAGCTACAGGCGTGTTAAGCTTCGCGCGAAATGTCAGACTAACGTCGGAGCCGTCGGATACGATCTGCGTTGTGAATGTGGTCACGTTCGCCAAAGCGACAATGCCATCATTGACGGTAGAAGAAATGTCAATGTTCATGGTCGCTGCCGAACCGAGCGCATCGATGACCGTCACGTCGAATGGGCCTGTCTGGTCATGGGGGTCATGGTGATAGGAAAGCCACGTGTAGGTGCCTGCGGGAAGGCCGCTGATGGTCAGTGTCATTGGATTACCGGGTTGCCGGTTATCCGTCCCGATCCAGTCGCGGAGGAGATCCGGGGCATCCGTGCCGTCGTCGCCACCCCTGTCTATCATCTGCATGGCCGCGGCTGTCGCGTTCGCAGCCCAGGTCGGCCTTACCGTAATCGTGGTGCCAAAAGTGCTGTAGCTCTGAGCCGTAAACGTTGCAGGTACCTCATGGCTTGCAAAGTACCCTTCATAGCCGGCCTCTACTAAACCAGCTGCTTGCGTAAAATCAATCTTCAATTCGGCATAAGCAGCCGGAATAGATAGTAACAAAGACATCAAGTAAAGTATGACGGTTGTTGTCTTCATATTTATTTTATAACGCTCCTCCCTGCTTAAAATCGTATTATACCAGAATCTTGTCCAGATTTGAACAGTTCGCCTAAGTAGATGTACTGCTGGCCTTTTAACAAATAGTTTAATAGTCGCCTTGTGTCTTATGTTAATTGAACAGCTGGATAGGTCAGCCATTCTTGCAAAGACCAGATATGGTCGGTCAATTCTGCGGCCATCGCAGGTGTCCTTGAATACCATTGCTCATCTCGGTCTTGCAGGCGAAGTGTCCGCACCGGCCAACAAAAATTATAGCTGTACATTGTAAAGTAAGTCATAGCATTATGAACGTCCCAGTCTTTAGAGAAACAGTAACTTTTCCGAACCTTTCGAGCATTGCGGTTGCGGTCCGTACCGTTATGCCTTTCGACGAAAGCGGTGTTAATCGTTTTGCTAACTGCCGATGCTTCTATGGCCGCGGCCACCTCGACCTGGGTGCCAAAGACAACACGCAGATCAACTTTGACTACCCGGCCCTTTCGCCGCGTTTTATGAACGGTGGCATATTTCAAACCCTTTGGAGGAACACAGCGAGAACCTTTAGGCCGGCCACGTTTGCCTGTCCGTTGCGGCTTAACCTTTCGCCCATAAGCCTTCAAAATCGCCCTTTTATACGGCTTATACTCATCAGATGTAATCAGATTCAATTAACGTTGCTGGTTGGGGATTGGTTGCGACCCCGTCTTTGTAGGGCGGACCGCTCGTTGATATTATGGTCTTGGTTTAATCTCATATGTCCAAGGGTAACATTTTCGAGGGAGGCAAGGTACTAAAGGCAATTTCCTTTTACGGCTGTAGTAAAAACAATCATGTCCTTACTCCTCAATCCAGCCCACTAAACAACGACCACCCCAGCCACACATGAGTTTATTTGCCCTACGAAAATCACTGCACATACACAGACGTACACCACCTCTGACTATTACTGACTGTACCTGATAGCCCAATGCGAATTATAGTGTCCAGCCCTTTCGGTATGGTGGATTGACGAACGTATTGGCCTCGGGGCAGTTCGTGAACTTCACGGTCTTGGCGTCCCACTCCAGTTTCGTGCCCGGCATCTTTAGAGCGATGACGCCCAACATTGCGATTTCCGTGAGGGGTCCGCCATAGGAGAAGTCGGACCCTGCCTTCCGGCCTTCGCGGATAGCCCGTAGCCAGTCGTCATGATGCTCTTTAACCCTGGGAATTCTCTTTTCCGGAAGCGTGTAGGCCTTCATTGCCGTCTCGGGAATGATCCGGACGCCCCCGGCACCGTGCGAGCCATACATGATGACGCCTTTGTCGCCATAGACATAGGCCCCTGTATCGATTCCCTTCCGATCCGGCTCCAGTTCCTTCGCCCGTGGGATCTTCATAGTGCCGCTGTGCCAGATGAGAGTGACGGGCCCGCGTTTGCCCTTGGCTGGGAACTCAAAGGTTATGACGTCGCCCTTCGGGTAGGCGTCACCCTGCGTTTTCGGGTCGTAGTTATTGGTCTGGGCGACTATGGTATGGGGCGCTCCCAAATCAAGGGCCCAGAAGACGGGGTCGACTACGTGGCAAACCCAGTCGCCGACAGTGCCGTTGCCGAACGGTACCCAGCCGCGCCAAGAACCCGGCAGGTAGGCCGGATGATACGGCCGCTCCTTAGCTGGACCAAGCCAGAGATCCCACTCCAGTTCTGGGGGAATTTCATGTTTCTCGCTCAGGCGTTGCAGCGAGTCTATGCCGGAGTTGACGGCCGAGCAGCCGCAGTAGATCGTGTGGACATTACCGATGGCACCATCCCAGATCCACTCGCAGAACCGGCGGATGGTCTCAAAGGAATGCCCCTGGTTTCCCAGTTGAGTCACCACATTGTACTCCTGGGCGGCCTTCATGAGAGCGCGAACTTCGCCGACGGAGTGGGCCAGAGGCTTCTCACAGTAAACATGCTTGCCTCGCTTGATTGCGGCCATGGCCGCCACTGCATGGGTATGGTCCGGCGTGCCGACGACAACTGCATCGATCTTTTTCTCCATCTCATCGAACATCTTGCGGAAATCACGGTACACCTTGGCCTTGGTGAACTTCTTGATTGCGGAGGCACGCCGCAGGTCAACGTCGCAAAGGGCAACGATATTGTTGCCGCCGGAGACGGCATCAATGTCACCAGCCCCCATGCCACCGGCGCCGATACCTGCGATATTCAGTTTTTCACTCGGCGGGTTCATCCCACGCCCCAAAACGTGGCGCGGCACAATCGTCACAGCCGCAACGGTTCCAGCGGTAGCTTTCAGAAACTGACGTCGTGACGTGTTTTTAGTTTTTTCACTCATACTTATACCTCACAAACATGATACAAGTGCTTCCTGACCCCGTCTCGACGACCCATTGCAGACCTTCTCAGATGTGCTCATCGCGGACAGACGGACTAAGTGTCATTCACTGTAAGTATACCACATACATGGGGAAAGCCCAAGACGGATTTTGTCCATAAAGCCTGTCGAAAAGCAGGTTTCAATTTTGGAAAAGGACGATGCTTCCTCAATAGCCACGCCAATCTTCAAGAATGGTATCTTTACTCCCGGATATCTATATGATAAAACCGCCGTAGTTATCGTTTGTCGTGGTGATATTTAGAATCAGGACAGGCACATGGATGGCAAAGAATTTTTGGAGCGTCTTAGGAAAGGCAAACGCCTGTATGGAACGGCGATTCTTTCCCCTTCTCCTCTATGGCCCTCGGCAGTGAAGAGAACAGGTGTGGATTTTGTGTTTATCGATACAGAACACATTCCTCTTGATAGAACGACCCTTGCTCAGATGTGTGTGGCTTACAAGGCATATGGATTACCCCCACTCGTCCGCATTGCTTCTGCCGATCCGCGCGAGGCCCGCAAGGTTCTTGATGGAGGAGGCTCAGGAGTCCTCGCTCCTTATGTTGAATCTCCGGAGCAAGTTAGAGATCTGGTGGGTGCTACGAAGCTGCGTCCGTTGAAAGGGGAGCGGTTAAGACAAGCACTACAAAATCAAGATTCTCTTGAATCCAAACTCAAAGACTATTTGAGAGATTGGAACAAAGAAAACTTCTTAATGATCAATGTCGAGAGTGTCCCGGCTATAGAAAGCTTAGATCGGATCTTGGCCGAACCCGGTCTCGATGGGGTCATCGTAGGCCCTCATGATCTGTCTCTAAGTCTTGGATTGCCTGAACAATATCACGATCCCCGATTCAAGGATGTCGTCAGACAAATCATTTCCAAGGTTAGGAAAAAAGGCTTGAGCGTAGGGATTCATTTCTTTGAGGGGGCCGAATCTCAAATTGAATGGGCCAAAGCGGGTGCAAACATCATAATACAGAGTTCCGATATCACTCTGTTCGAACAAAGACTGAGAGAGGATATCACGGCAATTCGTTGCGCCTTGAGGGACGACGAGGGCACAATAGGTGAAGAAAGGGATACAGTAATCTAATAGCAAATCTGAAGACTGAAGAGGTCTTTTATGTTGCTCAAGAGTTCTCATATCCTCGGACTATCATATTTAATTCTCATATGTCCACCATATTTGTTGGCCTCAAGTGCAAATCTTGACTTCACTGATAGCGTCATCGTTGCACCCCCAAAATTGGAAAGATTAGAGCACAAGGCAATAATGGTGCTCCGGGAAGAGATACAGAAAAGAACAGGTATTCAATTGAGCACCTTAACAAAGTGGCCAGAGAATCAGCAGTCGGTCATTGCTGTTGGACAAACAGCACAAATGAAGATGCTCGCAGGTCCGTATTCAGATATTCTTGAAGATGGCAAAACGCTTAATAGGGAAGGATATCGACTTTCAATCAAGGGACGTGCCATATTAGTGGCAGGCGATGACCCTCGCGGTGTCTTTTACGGTGTTGGAAAATTGCTACGCACTCTCCGTATGAAACCCGGTTCGATCTTAGCCCCAAAAGATTTACGTATCACTACTTCCCCTCGATACCCTATTCGCGGGCACCAGCTCGGATACCGGCCCAAGACGAACGCCTATGATGCCTGGAGCCCGGCACAGTTTGACCAATACATTCGGGAGCTGGCTCTTTTCGGCGCCAATAGCATCGAAATCATACCGCCGAGAAGCGACGATGCTCCGACGAGTCCGCACATGAAACTTGCCCCCATCGAAATGATGATCAAACAGGCAGAAATCATCGATTCCTATGGAATGGATGTCTGGATCTGGTATCCGAACATGGGAAACGATTATACGCACCCGGATTCCATTCGAGAAGAACTACAGGAGAGAGAAGACATTTTCGAAAAATTGAAACGCATTGATGCTGTTTTTGTTCCCGGCGGTGATCCCGGAGACTTACATCCCGATGTTCTCTTCGCATGGCTAGACAGAGTAGCTGAAGTCCTTAACAAGTATCATCCAAGGGCGAAAATCTGGGTGTCTCCCCAGGCGTTTCGTCCTACCAAGGACTGGTTGGGTGCTTTTTACAGGAATGTCAATCTGAAATATCCTTGGTTCGGTGGGGTCGTATTTGGGCCTTGGGTAAAGACACCTTTACCTGAAATTCGGAAAATCGTAGATCCAGAGATTCCCATCCGTCGTTATCCCGACATCACTCACAGCATCAGTTGCCAGTATCCGGCAAAAGACTGGGATTTAGCTTTTGCCATGACGCTGGGACGGGAATGTTACAATCCGCGTCCGGTCGCGGAAAAAATAATTCATAACGTTCTGGATGAGTTTGCCGGCGGCAGTATTAGCTATTCCGAAGGGATTAACGATGATGTGAACAAATTCATCTGGAGCGACCAAGACTGGAACCCGGAGACTCCGGTTATCGAAACTTTAAGAGAATATTGCCGGTTATTTATTCACCCCGATGTATCAGAAGATGTTGCCCAGGGAATATTAGCACTGGAAAGAAACTGGGAAGGGCCTCTGATAGCCAACAAGTCTGTTGAGGTAACGCTGAAACAATGGAAGAGTATGGAAAAACAGTTGTCGCCTGATGTTGTGAAGAGTTATCGGTTCCAAATGGGGCTGCTGCGTGCTTACTATGATGCGTATATTCGAGAGCGGCTCATCCATGAAACAGCGCTGGAGTCAGAAGCCAGAGAAGTATTGCGAGATGCTGATAGAATTACCAGTCGAGAAAAAATAGAAACGGCTCAATCCGTTTTGAACCAAACGTGGAAGAAGCCAGTTGCTCAAGACTACAAAGAGCGCTGCTGGACAATTGCGGATTATTTATTTGAAACAATTGGCTCACAAACCTCAGTGAAAAAACACAGAGCGGCGCCGGGGCGGGGTGACTTTATGGATTACATTGATACTCCATTAAATAATGTCATTTGGCTTTTATCACAATTCGAAAGGATCCAGCGGGCAGAAGACGAGCAGGCAAAGCTGTTGTCCATCGACCAATTGCTTAATTGGGACAACCCGGGACCAGGTGGTTTTTACGATAATCTGGGACAGTCTGTGGACACTCCGCGACTCGCCGAGTATCCGGCGTGGGAAGAAGATCCGGGCAGCTTGCGATCACCTCGAGTAAGTTTCGGCGCAGGACTACAAGGCCAGGAATGGGTCCATACGGTACAAGCGACAGGCTTCGACGGAAGTGCCATACCGTTGGCATGGATGAATCAAATAACGACCCTCTATGAAACGCCTTTGAGTGTTGTCTACGAAAACTTGGATTCCCACTCAAGCTATGTTCTTAGAGTAGCATACACCGGACGGTTCCAAGCGAAAATTCGGTTAACAGCGGATGACAAATTTCAAATCCACGAAATGCGAGAAACAGGGACGACCCCTGTTAGCGAATTCCCTATTCCGAACGAGGTGACCAAAGACGGCAAATTTAAACTGACATGGACGTGTCCGGAGGGTGAACGAGGCGCACAGGTAGCGGAGCTATGGTTAATCGTTATGAAGAAGTGAACTCAAGCTGCATTCTACTGACAGTATTCTTGACCATCGTACCTTCGTGCCGCAAGAGATATATATCCTTGGTTTTCAGATCAATCCCGCAAGCCAACCAGAGCGCACTGAGCCGCCCAGGAACCACCCCTAGAATGGCCCCATTTTCGTGAGTTGACCCGTACAACCCTCCTACAACCCGAAGGCCCGTTATCTCTAAATTCTACGAAAATCCCATTCCATAAGTTCTGTGGCATCAGTGCTTTATAAAAATCCCGAAAACTGTAAACGTTTTCATAGAGAATTTGCAAGCCCCTACCATCTTTTCTCGTTAAAAAGCATATTCCTTGCGAAGATTCATCAACCAGTCACACTTTTTTCATCTCGACCTGGGTGCGGTGATGTTGAGAAGAAAACGCAGTTAAGCTTCCCCACAGAATCTCACAGGATAGCGATTATAGCTACTTTACGCTCGTAGAATGGCCGAACGGCTCCTTACCCCTACCAAACTACCCTCTGAGCGTTTTCTTTTCTAAAGAGCCTTGTGGTGCAGGACTTTTGAGCAAGATTCGACTGTTAATCAGTGCTGATGGATATAGATATTTATGTCCTGCTCGTCTTTGTATTTTTCGGTGAAGTCCGCTTCACTTTTACCCAGAAGTCGTAGGAAAAGCAATACGAAAAATCTGCCCTTAAATGGACTCGGTATATCCACAATTTAGAAAATTGACATAGATTTCTTGGCAGCTTATGATTTACATGAGCCCCGCCCCTTTGGGGGGTTATAGGGTCTCCTTTGGGGGGAATTTCGCTTTGTTTTGTCTGCTGTATAGTCAAATATAAGCCGTTCTGCGGGCGTATTTGCAGTCTTTTGCTTTGCTTTCGGGCAGGTTTTCACCGGCTTTTCTGTAAGTTACAACTGGCTTTTTCAGGTTCCAAAAAAGCACTGTTAAAGTCCAGGTAAAGCTTGTGCAGACCACCGGCAGCGTAAATGTCACGCCATTGGAATTTTGCTGGGCAGCGCTTCATAAAAAGATAAAAATAAAATTATTTTTATTTTGTAACCCGTTGAGAAATAAGCACTTGTGAAATAGTAGTCAATTTTTTCTCAAGATATACTTGACTTTTGCTGATAAGGTGTTGTACTGGTAAGTGAAGTGGCTTGACCGGCAAGTCACAAAAGAAAAGTGGTCGGGCGATGCAGCAAACATCCCCGACCGTGGTCCTAAACTAAGAAGGAGTTTAGAACAATGGAAACACTAACAGAACAAACCCCAAAAAGCAAGTCGAATCACTCAATTATCGAAGTCCTGGAGTTCTGCAAAACGCAGAATCTGCCTGCGCGTGTAGTCGGCAGGTGGGTATGGGTCGAGTTTGAATCCAAGCCTTGTATAGAGATCAGGCAAGCCCTGAAGGATTTTGGCTTTCGGTGGTCAAGGCGCCGTGGTCAATGGTGTCACAACTGCGGACTACCGACAAGGCCTGCGCTTAATTACAGGCCCTGGGACAAATATCAAACTTTGACAATAGACGAAGCACTTGCAGTTGCGTAGGCCCAAAGGTGCAAAGCCCTGGTCTGTCTTATGATGGGCCAGGGCAGCGCCGCGGGATAACTAAAAAGAAAAAAACACTTTATGATAAGGATAAAACAATGGAAACATTATTTGAGAAATACAGACCGTCAAGCTTTGACGGAGTTTTAGGACAGGATAAAGCTGTTAAGAAAATCAAAACACTATTATCACGAAGCTGGGGTGGACGTGCCTGGTGGGTTTCTGGCGCAAGCGGGACAGGCAAAACCACCGTTGCCAGGATTATCGCGGCACAAGGCGCCGATGGGTTCTATATCAATGAGTTTGATAGTGCCGACCAGCTTTCAATTGCCGAAGTTGATAAGATTGAACAGGATATGCACTATCTTGCACCAGGTAAGGGCGGCAGGGCCTATATCATCAATGAAGCACACGGACACTGCGTAAGGCGATTATAAGGCGCCTGCTGGGCCTTCTGGAGCGCATACCGGCTCACGTCTGCATTATCTTTACAACAACAAAACAAGGTGAATCCCAGCTATTTGACGACCAGATAGACGCGAACCCGCTACTGTCCAGGTGTGCTAAAATTGAATTGACAAATCAGGGACTTGCCAACGTATTTGCTGAGCATTGCAGACAAATTGCCACGAGGGAAAACCTTAACGGGAAGTCCCTGCAAAGCTATGTCAAGCTTGCCCAAAATTGTAAGAATAACTGCCGTCAAATGTTTATGGCTATCGAATCAGGCGAAATGTTAGAGTAAAGTGGGAGTAGATTATGGCTAAACAAGCAAAAAAGAAAGCCCTGGCCTACCTTCGGGTATCAGGTAAGGGACAAATCAATAAGGACGGTTTCCCAAGACAAAGAGAAGCTATCCGCAAATATGCAAAAGCTAACGGTCTGGAAATAGTAGGTGAGTATCGGGACGAAGGCGTTAGCGGCACGAAAGAGCTTGAACATCGACAGGGGCTTGCGGCTTTGCTGGACTATATCCAATCAAATGGAGTTCAAATTGTACTGGTAGAGCGTGCCGACCGGCTTGCCCGTGATTTGATGGTTAGCGAAGTGATGCTTGGCCAGTTCAGGGATTTAGGCGTTAGTGTTATCTCTGCCGATTCAGGCGTTGACCTGACTACAGGTGATGATGACCCTACCCGAACACTTATCCGTCAAGTTCTTGGCGCGGTATCGCAGTTTGAAAAATCCGTTATTGTCCTGAAACTTCGTGCAGCCCGTGAACGCACCAAACGGAAAACAGGCCGATGCGAAGGCCGAAAACCCTACGGCTATTATCCAGGCGAAGATAAGATCGTCAAAAGAATCAAAGAGCTTTACCGGAAGCCACATGGTGAAAAACGGCTTGGATTTGGAACTATAGCGCGAAAACTAAACGAAGAAGGAATCCCCACAAGGTCGGGCGTCCCGTGGAGCGATACGCAGGTCAAATCCATCCTTGCCCGAAAGAAATAGCGCGCTAAAAACGGCAAAAATAGCTGGTCTTTAAGTATATCCTAATCGGGCTTTTAATCTGTTAAGATGCGCAAGGTCTTGCGATGATATTATCCCTGCTTTCCGCTGAAGGGCACAGAGCTTTTGCACTTTTTTAGTTGGCTTGCCCTTATATGACCGCCGTTTTATTTCGCTTTGGAGCTTTTCTATTTGTCTGGAGTTTTTTCCCCATAACTCCGGCCCTGAACAATTCCGGCTTCGGTATGACAGGTTATAGCAATGCCGACACCTGAAATAAACACCACCTGGCGCAAGATATAATACCCCTACACGCGCACCGCAGTATGGACAGCCAAACCAATACCTTACACCTCCAAAGTTACAGTCCGTAGTTAAAAGCGATACTTCGCGGTCGTAATCGGTCTTGTTGCCTTTTCTGTCTGTTACAGCGTACACAACCCTAATATGCGGATTATCTACTACATCAACTTCTAAAAGTGCAACAGTTGTTTTTCCGGTCATACTGCTTGTCCAAGCAATCTCTCCAGTAGCTTGCCCAGACAACATACCACGTTTTCTCAAGTAAGACATTTTCAGTCTGCAAGATTCGTCTGCCGTAGCTTTCCTGCTCCAGTAATATCTTCCCATTGTCTTTTTCTCCAGGAATAGCCGAAATCATTAAGGATTCTGCACACATTTTGACTACATTATAGCTACACCTTTTGACATCAAGCCTCGGTAGATATAGTGAGTCGTACGGTGGGGTAAACCATATACAGGTTTTCAATATCTCCCAAAAACATAAAAACTGCCTGCTTTACAGGCTTTTTAAGTGGCGGCACTTCTATTGTTTTTTATTGCTTAACAATAACCTCGTCTTGCCCAGAACTCTTTTCTTTTCCTTCGTCTTTCAGCCCAGCCATAGACCCATGAAGGACAGCGTCTAACATACATACCGGATTCTCTGCACCATCGCTGCAATGTTCTACGTGGTATCCTCAGAATCCTTGCCGTGGCTCTCACGCCGGATTCGTCTATTAGCTTGAACGCATAGTCTTTCTGCGATCTGGTATAGTGTCCCCCATCGCCCAGGCTCACGAAGTCCAGTCTCTTCTCTTCATCGAACTCTTGCTGCAACATCCGTATCAGCTGTTTGGTGCCAATTCTGCCTATCTATTTGCTCTCCGCGTACGTTTGAACCAAAGCCTCAAATCGTCGAAATGTTAACTTTTATCAACTTTTCTCAGGTTTTATCAGGTTGTTTGAACCGTTCAGCGATATATCTTAGGCAGGTCATCGTCAGGGCCTATTACTCCTGCTTCGATCAGTGTAATTCGGCTTCGCCCGTCAATCGCCTTGTTGATTGCTTGTCTGATCTTAGGTTTTCGCAGGTTCTCATAAGCCTGTTGGTGGGCACACCTGCGGCTGTACCCTGCTCGCCTGGCTGCCTTAGTTCCATTCAAACACTTCAAATACTCAATCATAAACGCCTGCTGTTTCGGCGTGTATCTTGCGCCCGATAGGTCTAAGATTGTCTTGTAGTCTATGTGGACTATTTCAGCCATTTTGTTTTCTCTCCCCGCCGGTATACGTCTGAACCAAAGCTATGATTGCCGCCTTGATATGCTCCGGCAGTTGCGGCCAGACAGCTACAATCTCAGCCAGATCGTCGGGCAGGTTTTGGGCGTCAGTTTTGCCTTGTTTTTGGAATTTAGGTGTCAACTGGGGTGTCAACTGCGTTTTTGAGGTTTCGCAAGTGTCTGTTTTATCGAGTCTTACATTTTCAGAGCATCGGTCTACGGAACCGAAGGTCGGGGGTTCGAGCCCCTCCAGGCGCGGTGGAAACTGCGTTTTTGATAGCACCAGTCGGTATCACCTGTGCAGGTCGATGCACTGAATTGCACTGCTGCGCGTCCTGAAACGCCAAATGGGACGCCAGGTTTTTGTCTTGTGGACCTGGCGTATCCAGATTACATCCGTCCGTTCCGCTCCTGACCGCTGCTGCCTTCTGCTGCTCACTTGGCAGCGACAGGTCCGGCAGCCTGGCAACTGCCTCGGACTCCTGGCCTCGGAATAGGTGCGTATAGCGGCTCATCGTCAGGTTTATGTCCGAGTGCCGCATTATCGCCTGGGCCACGCTCGGATGTACGCCGTTTGCCGCAAGCCAACTTCCGGTCGTATGTCTGAGGCTGTGGAAATCTGCGTAGCGGCCCGATTCGTCCCTGTAGGGAATGCCGGCGGCCTCAAGGTCAGCCTTTATCATCTTGCAGGTCTTGTCGCCAACGCTGAAAACCTGCACGCTTGGCAGCTTGCCCGCCAGGAAGGCTTTCAATTCAGCAACGGTATCCGGCTTTAGTGGCAGCACGTCTTGCCGCCTGTGCTTGCTGTAGGCCGCCTCGACCGTCACCGTGCATTTGTCAAGGTCGAAAGACACCACGGTCAGGCTTCTCAATTCATTGCGCCTGAGGCCTGTCTCTACGGCCAGACGGTTTTCATACCCACTCATGCCAAATCGCCCGCCAGCGGCCCTCGCAGCCTCTAAAAGACGCCTTATTTCGTCCGGCTCAAGTGCGCGGCGGTCGTGACGGCGATCCGTTCGGACGTTCAGGCCCGTTAAGTGCTGGAGCGGTGATTCGCTGGCCCGCCTGTCCTGGACCATCCAGCGGCAGAATTGTTTCGCAGCTTTGAGATAAAAGTTAGATGTCTGGGCACCGAGGCCCTTATCACCTTGCCGCAGGTCCGCCAGGGCTGTCTGCAATCTGCTGGCCGATATGTCGGTCCAGGCGCCGAATCTGCTGAGGTCGAACAGCCGCTTCACCCTTCTAGCAGTTTGCCTGGCATATCTGGCGGTGCTGCCTTTGGCCAACAGGGACTGCTCAAAGTCTGCCAGGTGCTCAGCCAGCGGTTTGCCCGCTGCCGCTCGCGTACGATCCAGCAGGCCGATATTTCCAAGGTGCATTCGCAACTTATTCGGGACCAGCTCAAGCCAGCGGCTCAGTTCGGGGCCGGGCTGCTGACCTGCTATCCGGCACCCAACTAGGCACTCGATCTGCCGGCCCAGGGCTTCGGACTGGGCCTTGTCTGAGAACCCCGGAAAGCGCCGTATGATTTGCAGGTGATCTTGAAGCTCGATCCACCATTTTCTCAGTTCTCGTTTTTGTCCTGACCTGTCTTTGTATGTTGGTTTGAAGACTCGCATAATCTCACCTTGCCTTTTCTTCGACTTTTAGGGTGTTAAAAACCACCTCGTGACATTGCCATACCCATAAATCCAGAGAAACAACGCAAGTAACAAAGCAATAAAAAACCACAAAGCGATATTCCGCAATGGATTTTCCTTCCACGAAATGAAGTAAAAGAAGGAAAGAATCAAGCCAATACACAACAAAACAAATAAAATCTTCATCTCTTATCCTTCCGCTTTACACTGCACCGCTCCGATACTGGACTTGCTTTTCTGGGCACAAGCTCAAGACCCAGATATTTGCACAAAAGGTCAGCAGTTTGTGTGCCGCAACTGAATCTCCCGCCGCTGCCTTTTGCAATCCGGCAAAGCACCGCTTGGTCAATACCGGTTTCCTTGCTTATCTGGTATCGGCTCTTGCCCGAACGTTTCATCGCCTTTGCTATGTTTTCGAGAATCATACTATCAATTTACATCCACTTGCCGTTTTGTCAAGCATAAATCTTTCAGAATTTGCATTGCGCTCTTTGAACTTTGGCAGCGGTATCTCCGCCAGCTTGCGAAACTCGGAGAGACGCTGATCGGGTATTTCAGACTTGCCCAAAGTTTGGGGAAGTTCTTTGTCAGTTCTTTTGCCCTGTTCTGCCGGTTTCAGTTCTCCGATTCGCCGGGCAGCAATTCTGGCCGGATATGCCCAAATATGCCGCAACTATCGGTCAACTGGTTGACCCATGCGCCGTTTCTGCCTCAGCACGCCACTTTCTCCAGTTCTATCGTGCGAACTGTTCGCACCATGCGCTGACATAACGGCATCCATTTCTATTGTCATCTGTGCTTCCTGTTTATCTCAGTTGCTCACCACATAGTCAACTGTACTCAACTGTGGTCATCTGCCTCATCTGCCTACCCCCAGATGAGTACACTTGAGTACACTTGACTATCATTGTTGTTAAGAGCATCTGTTATGGTATCTGCAGGAACCATCGGTTGCCTTCTCCATCACGAAGTTGGAAAGATTTAACCCCTGCGTCTTGTTTTGCCCGCCGCAAGGCACTCAGGCTGATGCCAGCGGCCTTCGCTTGTTCTGTTACTTCGGTTGAAGCCATTGATAGGCCTGGTCGCAAGATTTCTTTTAGCCACGTGACGGCCTTATCAAGTTCAGGTGCAATGACTGTTGTAGTACCCTGCAGTGCTTCGTTAACCCAAGTTCCGCAGTTGGGTGACAGGGGAAAATTTTTCAGTCTTTTTCTCATCGGCGAGAGCTGTTTTCTGGGTCAGATCAATGGTAGTCCTGCCGGCAGCTAAACAGTGGGCGGCAAAACCC
>Ga0315274_10002593_pt1 | contig 27176 bp, 25 predicted proteins | sample YL17G02_20_MG_FD_203700 | JGI IMG/M metagenome (GOLD analysis project Ga0315274, IMG submission 203700) | Sediment microbial communities from Yellowstone Lake, YNP, Wyoming, USA - YL17G02_20 | ecosystem: Environmental > Aquatic > Freshwater > Lake > Sediment | place: USA: Wyoming | collected...
CTAGTTGCGAGAGTTTTAACATTATCTAAAAAATTGAATGTTAAATATAAAGATAATTCCGAGATTGTCATAAAGGCACAAAGAGATGACGAACAATTGGCGAGTGGTTTAAATTTTGCCAAGAAAATTTATATTAAATTATTGGAAGACTTTAAGCTTTTTGAAACAATAGAAATGATTTGGCAGTTAATTAGCAATTGCGATAAATATCTCGAAAAGAACAAACCGTGGTTGTCTTCGGCTCCAGAAGAGGCAAAAATTGTCTTATCTAATGTTTTAATTGTTTTAACCGAAATTGCCGATTTGATTGCGCCGTTTTTGCCTGAAACCAGCGAAAAAATAAAGAATCAAATCAAAATCGGAAAATCCGAAATATTGTTTCCCCGAATACAATAATGTTAATTGATACCCATTGTCATTTGAATTTCAAGGATTTCGATAGCGACCGAGATGAAATCATCGGTCGTTGTTTGACTAATGATGTTTGGTTAATTAATATTGGCGTAAATTATAAAACCTCACGGGAAGTAATCGAAATTGCGCAAAAATACGATAAAGGGGTTTATACTGCGATTGCTCTGCATCCGCACGATGTTACCGGATATGAAAAACGGAAAAAAGAAGCATTCGATTACGATAAATTTTTAAAATTGGCTAAAAACAAAAAAGTTATGGCAATTGGCGAAACCGGGCTGGATTACGCCTTTTGCGAAAATGACGAAAAAGCGCAAAAATTACAGCAAGAAGTTTTTATCAAACACTTGGAACTGGCAAAAGAAGTGAATAAGCCCGTCGTCATCCATTCCCGCCGTACCTTTCCGGAAATTCTGGAAATACTAAAAGCTAATTACTCATCAACTAAAGCTGGCGTACTTCATTGCTACATGGGCCGTTGGTCTTATGCTGAAGAATATCTTAAACTAGGATTTTATCTTAGTTTTACGGGTTTAATTACCTATGCGCGTGATTACGATAAAGTAATCAAAAATATGCCCTTAGACAGAATTTTAATCGAAACCGATGCGCCATACCTGGCGCCCGACTCAATCAGAAAACAGGGCGAAATTGTTAGAAACGAACCGAAAAACGTCGAATTTGTCGCTCGCAAAATTGCGGAAATTAAAGGAATAGGTTTTGACGAAGTTGCCTCACAAACCACCAAAAACGCCAAAGAGTTGTTTGGGCTTGACTAAATTTTGGATTAGCGTATTGTAAAAATATCTCAAACAAGGAGGCTATTTTGAAAAGGATTAAAATTATCGCTGTTCCGGACGGTGAAGCACCTCTTCATGTGCGCGAAGCATGGGTGGGTTGCGTGATCCCAATTGCCACGGATTATAATGATTACGGATTAGGGGTGTTAACAAATGAGCCCACGGAAAAAAGGATTAAGGGATTCGTGGTATTAGCGTCCGACGCATTAAACGCTTTACTTGAACGGAATCAGACTCGGGCTCATACCTGGTGGACGCAAAATTATTCTTCGTACTTTCTTGGTTTTGAGGAAAAGGACTGTGAGTTGTTGGTTGGGTGAATTAATTCATACCTTTTGCTTAAATGCTTGAAGAGGAAACGACAGCGTTTCCTCTTTTTTTATTTGAAGCCGAGCCTAAAATTTGATAAGATGAAGATTATGGACTATAACCCGGCGAAAATTGAATCAAAATGGCAGAAATATTGGGAAAAACTTGGCATAAATAAAACCAAGGATTTTGACAAAAAGAAAAAACAATATATTCTGGTCGAATTTCCTTATCCGTCCGGAGACGGGCTTCATGTCGGGCATGTGCGAAGTTATACCGCGCTTGATGCGATTTCCCGAAAAAAAAGAATGGAGGAGTTTAATGTTTTGTATCCGATTGGCTATGACGCTTTCGGTTTGCCTACGGAAAATTATGCCATAAAAACCGGAATACACCCGGTTGAGGTAACCAAAAAAAATACCGATACTTTCAGAAAACAATTGAAAAATTTGGGATTATCCTTTGACTGGTCAAAAGAAGTTAACACTACTGACCCGAAATATTACAAGTGGACGCAATGGATATTTCTGCAATTTTTCAAAAAAGGACTGGCTTATCAGGCAAAAATGTCGATTAACTGGTGTCCGAGCTGTAAAATCGGCTTGGCAAACGAGGAAGTTGTTGGAGGGAAATGCGACCGATGCGGAGCGGAAACCGAAAAGAGAGAAAAAAAACAATGGGTTTTGAAAATTACCGCTTATGCGGACAGATTGATTGATGATTTGAAAAAAGTCGATTATCCGGAAAGAATCAAAAGCCAGCAAATAAACTGGATTGGCCGTTCCGAAGGCGCGACCGTCAAATTTAAAATCGGCGAATCCGCAATCGAAGTTTTCACCACGAGAATCGACACGATTTTTGGAGTTACGGCGTTTGTGCTCGCACCCGAACATTCATTAGTTGAAAATTTAAAATTGAAAATTAAAAATTGGGACGAAGTCCAAGATTATATTAAAACTTCGAAGAAAAAATCGGAAATGGAAAGAATGGACGCGAAAAAGGAAAAAACCGGAATTGAATTAAGAGGAATTTTCGCGACTAATCCCTTGAATAACGAAAAAATTCCAATTTGGATTGGTGATTACGTGATTGCCGCTTACGGCGGGGGAGCAGTAATGTTTGTACCGGCACACGATAAAAGAGATTATGAATTCGCCAAGAAATACGGAATTGAAATTAGAGAAGTTGTCTCGGGCGGAGATATTTCCAAAGAAGCGTTCGTCGATTACGGTGTTTTAATAAATTCGGGTGAATTTAATGGTTTAAAATCCGAAGATGCGATTAAAAAAATCACCGAATGGTTAGAAAAAAAGGAGCTCGGAGACAAAAAAATAAATTACCATTTAAGGGATTGGGTCTTTTCGCGTCAGCATTACTGGGGCGAGCCGATTCCAGTTATCCATTGCAAGAAGTGCGGCGTAGTTCCTGTTCCGGAAAAAGATTTGCCGGTTAAGCTTCCGTATGTTAAGAATTATAAACCTACGGATACAGGCGAATCACCGCTTGCGGCAATTAAAGAATGGGTGAACGTAAAATGTCCGAAATGCAAAGGGTCAGCAAAAAGAGAAACCGATACTATGCCGAATTGGGCAGGTTCGAACTGGTATTATGTCAGATATTGTGACCCGAAAAATGACAAGAAATTGGCGGACATGAAAAAATTGAAATATTGGATGCCCGTTGATTTATATAATGGCGGGATGGAGCATACCACGCTTCATCTTCTGTATTCGCGTTTTGTTTATAAGTTTTTATACGACATTGGTGTTGTTCCTTACAACGAACCATATAAAAGCAGACGTTCACACGGAATGGTTTTAGCTGCTGACGGCAAAAAAATGTCTAAATCTCTCGGCAATGTGATTAATCCCGATGAGGTGGTGAAAAAATACGGCGCGGACACGATTCGTTTATACGAAATGTTTATAGGGCCGTATGAGGAAGCAATAAACTGGAGCACAGAGAGTCTGGAGGGTTGTTATCGATTTCTGAAAAGGGCGTGGAACATATTTGGCGTTGCGAATAAAATCGGAAAAACGACCACTAAAGAATTGGTACAAAAAATAAATTACACGATTAGAAAAATCAACGATGATTTGGAGAATATGAAATTCAATACCGCGGTTTCGACAATGATGGAATTTCTGAATACTTGGGGCGAGAAAGAAAATATTTTGTCCAAAAAAGACGCGGAAAGTTTCTTGAAAATTCTCGCGCCGTTTTGCCCGCACATTACGGAAGAACTTTGGTCAAAATTAGGCCATAAAACTTCGATATTCAAAGAAAAATGGCCGAAATATGACGAGAAGCTGATTAAAAAAGAGACCATCGAGCTGGTAATTCAGATAAATGGCAAAGTGAGGGATAAAATCGAAGTCAATGCGGAAATTTCCAAAGAAGAAGCGGAGAAACTGGCATTAAATAGTGAAAAGATAAAAAATTGGCTTAATAACCAAAAACCGAAAGTTGTAATTTTCGTAAAGGGAAAGTTAATCAATATTGTAGTTTAGGGCTTAGATTTATTTTACATGTCGACACGTGTCGTTCCGGCCGTGGTCGGAACGCACTAATTCTCAGCCGACTGCGGTCGGCCTCCGAAGTTGTCTCAGTGTAAAATAAATCATCGCCTAATTATATGGCTAAAAAATTGAAGAATATTGCAGTTTTGATTTCCGGAAACGGCACTAATCTGCAATCCATAATCGACCATATTAAAAAGGGAAAGCTGAAATGCAATTTGGCAGTAGTGATTTCCAATAAAGCCGATGCTTACGGGTTGGTCCGGGCGAAAAAAGCGAAAATCCCCGCAATTTTTATTGACCATAAAGATATTCTGCGCGAAGAACATGAAAAGAAAATTATCGAAGTTTTACAAAAACACAATGTTGATTTAGTGGTTTTAGCCGGCTATATGCGCATTATTACGCCGCACTTTATTGAGCAATATAAAAACCGGATTATCAATATTCATCCGGCAATATTACCCGCGTTTCCCGGCACCGACGGCTATGGCGACACTTTCAATTACGGGTGTAAGGTTGGCGGGTGTACTGTGCATTTTGTCGATTTCGGAGTGGATACCGGGCCGATAATTATCCAGAAAATAAATCCGATTAAAGAAAACGAAACTTTGGAATCTTTCAAAAAACGCGGATTAAAAATCGAACACCAGGCGCTCCCCGAAGCAATCGGATTATTTTGTGCAGACAAGCTGAAAATCGAGGGAAGGAGAGTGAAAATCAAAAAATAAGTAAGTCGTGAATAAATAAAAATAGCCCCGATGTCGCTTGCGCGATTCGGGGAGTTTTTGTGCCCGAGGGGAGAGTCGAACTCCCATGGACTTGCGTCCATACGATTTTGAGTCGTACGCGTCTGCCAGTTCCGCCACCCGGGCCTTATAGAATTTAAATTAGCACAATTTCAATCTTTTGTGTAGTCGCATTCTTTGTTGCTGCATTTGATGTTTCTGCCGCGTGTTTCAACCAGAAGCGAATCGCATTTCGGGCATTTTTCTCCAGTCGGTTTATACCATAAAGCAAACTTGCATTTCGGCCATTGATTACAGCTGTAGAACGTTTTTCCTTTTCTGGTTTTTCTTTCGATAATTTGTCCGTCCGCGCATTGCGGGCATTTCACGCCCAGGGGTTGTTCCAGGGGTTTTGTGGTTTTGCATTCGGGGTATTTGGAACAGGCGAGGAATTTTCCGAATCTTCCGGTTTTGATAACCATTGGCGCGCCGCATTTTTCGCAAATTTCATCGGATTTTTCTTCGATGATTTCTTTTTTCACCAAAGAGTTGTATTTTTCTTTCAAAGTTTTCTCGAACGGTTTGTAAAATTTTTCTACGACCGGTACCCATTTCTTTTTTCCACTGGCAATACTATCGAGGTCATTCTCCATTTTTGCGGTAAAACCAATATCCACGATTTTCGGAAAATGTTCAACGAGAAGTTTATTTACCACAATCCCGATATCGGTAGGATGAAGATATTTTATTACCTTAGTTACGTATCCTCTCTTTTGGATTGTTTCCAAAATCGGTGCGTAAGTAGATGGCCTGCCAATACCGTTTTCTTCCAGTGCTTTAACTAACGTGGCTTCGGTATAGGGAGCTGGCGGCTGGGTAAAGTGCTGAAGAGGATCTATTTTTATCAGTTCCAATATTTCTTTTTCTTTCAGTTCCGGCAAAAGCACATCCTCTTTTCTTATCGGCCAAACGCGGAGAAATCCGGGAAATTTCAATATGTTCCCGTTTACCCTGAAAAGATAAACATGCTTTAAAGGGCTTTTATTGGTTTCAATATCCACAATTGTGCTGTCAAAAACAGCAGATTTCATCTGACAGGCGATCGTTCTTTGCCAGATAAGGTTATATAGGGCCCACTGGTTTTTATTCAGATATTCTTTCAGTTGTTCGGGCCTTTTTTCGGGGAAGGTCGGCCTGATTGCTTCGTGTGCCTCTTGGGCGCCTTTGCTTTTGGTCTTGTAAAAATTCGGCTTTGGCGGCAAATATTCTTTTCCAAAATCTTCGCCAATCAAATTTCTGACACTATTTATTGCTTGTCCGGCCAAATTAAGCGAATCAGTGCGCATATAAGTTATCAAGCCGATTGATTCTTTATTTCCGTCACCGATGGTTATTCCTTCGTATAATTGCTGCGCAATGAACATTGTTTGTTTTGCGGAAAATCTTAGTTTTCTCGAAGCTTCTTGTTGCAGGGTGCTGGTAGTGAAGGGAGGAAAGGGGTTTCTTTTGGTTTCTTTTTTCTCGATTTGGGATATCGTGTATTCAAGACTGTTTAAATCGTTTGCTATTTCTTCGGCTTGGGTCTTTGTTTTGATGTCCAGTTTTCCGATTGTCTTATCGTTGATTTTTGTCAGAATCGCATCAAATCCGTCCTTATTTCTTAAGAGTGTAGCAATAATCGTCCAGTATTCTTCCGGCTTGAATTCGTCGATTTCTTTTTGCCTTTCCGCGATTAAGCGTACGGCCACGGATTGAACTCTTCCCGCGGAAAGACCCCTGGCCACCTTTTTCCATAAAAGAGGAGAAAGTTTATATCCCACCAATCTGTCCAGAATTCTTCGCGCCTGTTGGGAGTCGACAAGCCCCATATCGATGTTTCTGGGATTTTGCAATGCTTCTTCGATTGCGTTTTTGGTAATTTCATGAAAAACGATTCTTTTGGTTTTTGTTTCATCAAGGTCCAGCGCCTTAACGAGATGCCAGGCAATCGCTTCTCCTTCGCGGTCTTCGTCGGTTGCCAGAATAATGTCTTGGGATTTTTTCACTCTTTCTCTCAATAGATTCACTACTTTTTTCGCCTTGGGAATAATGATGTATTTCGGTTCGAAATTATTTTCCGTATCTATGGCTATTTCTCTTTGTGGCAAATCCCTGACATGCCCAAAAGAAGACTCGACAATATAGTCTTTTCCCAAAAACTGTTTGATTGTTTTCGCCTTTGTCGGCGATTCGACAATTACTAATCGCATAATACGTAATTTCCTTTACCTAAATTTCTGACCGATTTTTTCAATTCCAGAATCATTAAAGTGGAATTGACGGCCGATGTCGGCAAGCCGCTTTTTTTAATTATTTCGTCAATATGCATAGGCTGAAGCGAGAGAACGGAAAAAATTATTTCTTCTTCTTTGGTTTCGGGCATTATTTCCCGTCTTTTGGTTTTTAATAAATGCGAAAGATTCAGTTCGTCCAAAATATCCTCTACGTCAGTTACGACTTTTGCTCCCAACTTTATTAACTGATTTGTTCCTCGGGAATTTTTTTCATAAATCGAGCCAGGAATTGCGAATACTTCGCGGTCTTGTTCCAGTGCCAAGGCAGCGGTAATCAAGGCTCCGCTTTTTTCCGGAGCTTCAATTACCACCACTCCCAGGCTTAGTCCGCTGATAATTCTGTTTCTTTGCGGGAATGTGAAGTGCGTACCCCATACGCCAGGCGGATATTCGGAAATAACTGCTCCGTGTTGACTTATTTTTTCTCCTAGATGATAATTGGAAGACGGGAAAAAGCTTTTCTTATCCAATCCGCTCCCCAGTACCGCGATTGTTCTTCCTTTGTTTTCCAGGGCCGCTTGATGGGCGAAAGTATCGATACCTCTTGCCAGTCCGCTGACAATGGTGATTCCCAGTTTTGCCAAGTCGCCGGCAATATCAAGGGTAACTTGTTTTCCGTATTGGCTGTATTTTCTTGTTCCGACAATTCCGATTGCCGTTTTATCTTGTTCAATGATTTCTCCTTTTATAAAAAGCTCTTTTGGACAATCGTGGATTTCCTTAAGAATAGCAGGATATTCTTTGCTTTGTAAAGAAATTTTTTTGATAGTATCTAAATCTGCTCTTGACATATTTTGAGCATTATGCTATACTTATATTAGATTAAAAACCAAACAGATTCGCGTTTCTATTCCTGCCTATCGAGTGACGAAAGTCGAATCTTCCCTCCTTGATTTGGCAAATAGTCGTAAAGAATTTCAGGTTTTTTCACTTATGTGAAGCAATCTGAAGCGCTCGTTGGCAGGACTAGGAACGTGAAGGCAAAAGAGCATTGATTTTTTCAACCGCTCTTTTTGTTATGCCCTTAAGTTCCTTTTCTTCTTTTTGGGAAAATTTTTTCAGCACAAAATCGCTTGTATCGATTTTGGGTTTTGCCTGCCTGCCGGTAGGCATGGGATTTTTGATTTTTGATTTTGGGTTGATGCCGATTCTGATTCTGGTAAAATCTTTCGTTTTCAGTTCATCGATTATTGACTGTACTCCCTTGTGGCCGGCAGAAGAAGAGTCTTTGCTGATTCTTATTTCGCCGAAAGGCAAATCGATTTCGTCGTGGACGACAATCAAATTCTCCGGAGGTATTTTGTAGTAGGCGAGCGCTTTCTGGATCGCTTTTCCCGAGTTATTCATAAAACTTTCCGGTTTCAATAATATAATTTCTTTATCCTGAGCAGGGTCGAAGGATTTTTCCAGGGCATCAATAATCCCGAACCCGATATTGTGTCGGGTTTTCGCATATTTTTTCCCGGGATTTCCCAATCCAGCGATTAAAATCATGATTTATAATTGGTTATTAATTAGATTCTTTATATATTCTTTCACTTCTGTATAATTGTCCAGTCCTGCTCTTGGTTTGAGAATATAGGCTTTTTCTTTGTCGAGGATCGTTTCTCCGCTCACCAGTAATTGATTTTCTGCCGTGTTTAGGGTGTCGAATTCTATCGTATCGAGATTGGTTTTACTGACCAGGTTCCAGGCATATTTGATATCAGTGATATCGATATTGGTATAGGTATAATTACCGAAACTTTTCCAGAGTTTCAGAATTTTCGAAAAATCCCAGAAAAAATTAAGCGAAAGAATTTTATTTTTCAGAATATTGATTACTTCCTGTTGTCTTTTGATTCTCGAAAAGTCGCCTTCCGGAGCATTGCGGCTGCGAATGTACTTCAATGCAGTTTCTCCATCCAGGCGATGTACGCCTTTTTTCAAAGAAAAAATTTCGTAGGAGTCGTATGGCGCGGGGAATGTCGGGTCATAAATGTCGTTTTCCACCACAACATCTATGCCGTCAAGCTGGTCAATTATATTTTTTACGCCGTCTAAGTCGAAAACAATAAAATAGTCCATTTCCAAGCCGGTAATTTCTCTTAAACTTGATTGGATTAATTCCAGGCCTTGTTTTTTGTTCTCCGTCGAACCGAAAAGTGAATTGATTTTGACGTGATAATTTTGCTGCGGGAATTTTACCAATAAATCGCGCGGAATCGATATGCCGATTGGACTCTCTCCTTTAGGAGTGCTGTTGATGATGATAATCGTGTCGGTCATATTCTCGCCCTGATGTCCTTTGCCGGGAATCCCCAATATCAAAAGATTAATTCTGTTTTTTTGCGCCAAGGAGGAAAGAATCAGTCCCATTGTTTGTCCTTGGGCGGAAATGATTATTTCTCTTTTCAATAATTTTTCCGAAAAAGGGGAGAGAGACAAAAACGAAATCGTCACCAATATCGTCAGAAAAATCAAAACAAAATTTTTTAAATTGCTCCTAAGTTTTGTTTTCGGTGGTCGAGAATTAAAATCTTTCCTAAATGCCTTATTCAATTCTTTCAATTGTTTTTGCATTGCTTTGTCCTGTACCTTTTAACGTTTAATTTTTTGATATCGTGAATAAAAATTAACAATTTGCAGTTCTTAAAACTTTCTTATTGCGGAGAAAGGTGCAAGGGCTTATAATCTTATTATAACATTTGCCTTATAATTGAGAAGTTTGTATAATAGATTTATAAGATTTATACCGTAATTATGATAAAGGAAAACAAAACAAAAGTTTCTGGTTTTAAATATTGGCTGAATTTCGTATGGGAGATCCTGAAAATTGTCGTCATTTCTTTGGCGATTGTTGTTCCCATTCGTTATTTTTTGATTCAGCCTTTTTATGTCCAGGGCGCTTCAATGGAGCCGAATTTTTTGGACGGCGATTACTTGATTGTTAACGAAGTCAATTACCGCTTCGAAAATCCGCAAAGAGGCGATGTGGTGATTTTCAAATATCCTTTGGACCCTTCGCAATTTTTCATCAAAAGAATAATCGGATTGCCTGGAGAAACCGTGAAGATAGAAGACGGGAGAATTTTCATACTAGGAGAAGACAAAAAGAAGGTTATTTTAAACGAGTCGGATTATTTGCGGGACGTCTATACGGCAGGAGGGATGGAGATTGTTTTGAAAGAAGGCGAATATTTCGTGTTGGGAGACAATCGCGGCTCTAGTTCCGATTCGCGAAAATGGGGCGTATTGTTAAGAAGTCTGATTATCGGCAAGGCCTGGATTAGGGCTTGGCCTTTCGATAGATTGGGAGTGCTTAATTAGTCGATTGATTTTATAAATCAAGTTTATTAATAATATGATAAAAAGCAAAAAATCAAAAAAGAAACCAGGGAAAAGAGGCAGGCCGAGCAAGCCGCGAAAACCGAAATTGCAAAAAATAAAAGTGCAGGCGCCGAAAGGCACGCATGATATTTTGCCGCAGGAACAAAAATATTGGGACAAGGTGCGGGTGATTGTCGCTAATATCGCCAATAATTTCGGATTCGGAAGAATTGATACCCCAGTTTTCGAAGACGTGAGGATATATATCAAGGGGACGGGGCAAACAAGCGATATTGTGCAAAAAGAAATTTATACATTCAAAAGCAAAGGAGGGGAGTCTTTAGCTCTCCGGCCCGAATTTACTCCCGGAATAGTCAGAGCATATATTGAGCACGGAATGAAAAATTTACCGCAACCGGTAAAACTTTACAGTATTGGCCCCCTGTTCAGACACGACAAACCCCAGGCAGGAAGGTATCGCCAATTTCACCAGATTAATTTCGAGATTATCGGTGATTCGAGCGCGGTAAGCGACGTGCAAATTCTCCAGGTTTTTGTTTCGATTCTGAAAAAACTGAATCTGAAGAAATTTTATCTTTATATCAACAGTATCGGTTGTTTGATTTGTACCCCGAAATACAAAAAAACCTTATTGAGTTATTATCGGCAACGATTGAACAGACTTTGCCCGGATTGTCGAAGGCGCTTTAAAGAAAACCCATTGAGATTATTGGATTGTAAAAACGAAAAATGTCAGAAAGTCGTCAAAGAGGCTCCGCAAATGATAGATTTTCTTTGTGATGAATGTCATGGTCATTTTAAAGAAACACTGGAGCTTCTCGATGAATTGGAAATTCCCTATATTCTTGACCCGTATCTCGTGAGGGGACTGGACTATTATACGAAAACGGTTTTCGAAATCTGGGAAGACAAAGAAAATAATAGTCAAGGAGCATTGGTTGGCGGCGGACATTACGATAACTTGGTGGAAATGTTCAAAGGAAAGCCCAATCCGGGAGTTGGCGGTGCGGCAGGGATAGAAAGAATAATCAATTCCTTAAAAAAGCAGGATGTGAAAATTCCCGAAGGCGAAAAGCCGAAGGTTTTTATCATCCAATTGGGTGATTTGGGGAAAAGGAAGAGCCTGAAATTGTTTGAAGAATTCCAACGCAATGGAATTCGGGTTGGCGAGGCATTTAGCAAGCCGAGCATAAAATCACAACTGAAAATTGCCGACAAAGAAGGCGCGGAAATGGCCTTGATTCTGGGACAAAAAGAAGCATTGGAGGAAAGTATTATTATCAGGGACATGGTCTCGGGAGCGCAAGAAACCGTGCCATTGGAAAAGGTCATCAACGAGGTTAAGAGAAGATTAAAAAAATAATCAATAAAAATATTTATGGAGAATTGCATTTTTTGCGAAATCGTCAAAGGCAGCTTGCCATCAGGCACGGTTTACGAAGATAGTGAGTTTATCGCGTTTAAAGACATCAAGCCCTTGGCGCCGGTGCATATCCTAATTGTTCCCAAAGAACATATTGCTTCAATAAACGAACTTGAAGACAAGCACAAAGAAATGGTTGGAAACATGCTTTTAGTCGCCAAGAAATTGGCCAAAGAACACGAGATAAGTGAGGGCTATAAGCTGGCTTTCAATACTGGTCGAAAAGGAGGGCAATTAGTTGACCATCTGCACTTACACTTGATGGGCGGGTGGAAAGAAGAACAATAAGTAATATAAAATTATGGAAGTGAGAAGAAAACCCAAAGAACCTACTTCTTTTCTTTTAAGGCGCTTTACCCAAAAAGTCAGGGAAAGCGGAATTTTGGTTCAGGCCAAGAAACGCCAGTTTCGCGTAAAGAAACAAAGCAGATTGCAGCGAAGGAAAGGCGCGCTGGAGAGGGTGATAAAAAGAAGAATTAAGGTAAGGTTGAAAAAATTAGGCAAAGCATAAAAATAGAAATATTAAATTCTTTAGCCTATGTTAAGGGAAAAAATCAATGAGGAAATAAAAAAAGCAATGCAGGAAAAAAGCGAATTGCTGCTTTTGGTACTGCGGGGAATAAATGCAGCAATCAAAAATAAGGAAATAGAAAAAAGGACAAAGCTGAGTAAAACCTCTGCCTTCGCTGGGGCTTCGGCGGATAAGGAAAAATTAGAAAAACTAGAAAAAGAAAGTAAGCTGACAGAGGAGGAAGTAATCGACGTAATTTCCGCTGAAGCGAAAAAAAGAAGAGATTCAATTGTCGAATTCAAAAAAGGCAACAGAAATGATTTGGTGGAAAAAGAGGGAAAAGAGCTGGAAATATTGAAAAGATACTTGCCGGAACAAATGAGCGAAGACCAAATCAGGAAAGAGGCAAAAAAAGTCATTGCGGAAATCGGCGCAGTCGGGCCCAAAGATACGGGTAAAGTAATGTCGGCCCTAATGTTTAAAGTAAAGGGCAAGGCAGAAGGTTCGATGGCGGGTAAAATAGTCGGCGAATTGTTAAATGGTTAATAATGGTCAAAACAGGTCTCGAGATAAACAATTTAACCAATTTCAGGATTGATAAAAAATTTTTATTGGAGATAGCCAAAAAAACATTGTCTCTGATAAAACTTAAAATTCCCGAAATAAGCGTTGTCTTGATTTGCGACGCAAAAATGAGGAATCTGAATAAAAGATACAAAAACAAAGATAGGGTTACCGATGTTTTGGCATTCGATTACGGAGAAGTGATTATTTGCCCTCCGCAGGCCAAAAGGCAGGCCAAGGAATTGGGTCATTCGCTGAAAAAAGAACTAGGAATTCTCTTGATACACGGAATTTTGCATTTAGCCGGCCAAAAAGACATTAAAAAAAAGGATTTCGATAAGATAAATAAAAAACAAGAAGAAATATGGCAAAAGATAATATCATAGTTGGGCTGGATGTGGGCACGAGCAAGGTGAGAACAATCATTGCCTCGATTAAGACAAAAGAAGATGCGCGTCCGAAAATAATCGGCGTGGGCGAAAGCGCATCCACGGGAATGAGAAAGGGCGTAGTGGTTGATATCGAAGAAATGACCAAAAGTATTAAACGCTCCGTGGATAGCGCAGAAAGAGTCAGCGGCGCGAGCATCGACAAGGTTTTTGTTTCTGTCGGAGGGAGCCACGTGAAAGCAAGAGGAAACAAGGGCGTTGCCGCGGTTTCGCGCGCAGACGAAGAATTTTCCCAGGAAGACGTAATGCGGGCGATAGACAATGCCTCGATTCTTTATTTGGACCCCAATCGGGAAATTATCCATATTATTCCTCGGGAATTCAATATCGATGGTCAAGACGGAATTCAGGACCCGCGCGGTATGAGCGGGTTCAAGCTGGAAGTCGACGCATTGATTGTCGAAGGGCTTACTCCATATATTAAAAACCTAAGAAAGTGTATCAATAATGCCGGGCTCGAAATTCAGGGCCTGGTTTTGGACGTTTTGGCCGCAGCACAGGCGGTTTTGACGAAAAAACAGAAAGAACTTGGTGTTTTGGTTTTGGATTTCGGCGCTGGAACCGTAGGCATGGCGGTTTACGAAGAGGGAAAGTTACTACACATCAATATTTTGCCGATCGGTTCGGCGCACATTACCAATGATATTGCCATTGGCTTAAGAACAAGCGTAGAAACAGCGGAAAAAATAAAACTCGCTTACGGTTCTTGTTTGTCCGAAGAAGTGAGTAAAAAGGATACGATTGATCTTTCGAAAATCGACGAAAAAGAAGAAGGGGTTGTCGGCCGCAGAGAAATAAGCAAAATCGTTGAGGCGAGAATGGACGAGATCTTTTGTTTGGTAAACAAAGAACTGAAAAAAATAAACCGGGAACGTCTTTTGCCGGCCGGAGCGGTTTTGATCGGCGGCGGCGCAAAAACTCCCGATATTATCGATTTGGCGAAAGAGAAATTGAAACTTCCCGTGCAATTGGGATTTCCTCAAGGAATCGATGGCTTGGTGGAGAAAATTGATGAACCGACATTTGCCACCTCGATTGGCTTGGTTTTCTGGGCTTTGGAAATGGCAAGCGATAAAAAGGATAAAAAGATGTTTTCCATCGGCAAAGTTTCTCCCTCCGGTTCTAAGGCAATCGGCAGAATAAAGAGCTGGTTGAGGAATTTTTTGCCCTGAGCATTGACTAATTTTAAGATTAGCGATAGTATAGATTTACCAAATATTTAATCGAAAAACATGCCTCAAATAAAACCTGAAATCGAAACATTTGCCAGGATAAAAGTTATTGGCGTTGGAGGGAGCGGTGGTAATGCCATTGGCCGCATGATGTCGTGCGGAATTAAAGGCGTTAATTTTGTCGCTGTTAACACCGATGTTCAGGCGCTTCACAACAACAAAGCGAGCGAGAAAATCCATATCGGAAAAGTTTTAACCAAGGGATTGGGAGCCGGAATGAATCCGGAAATCGGCAAAAGAGCTGCAGAGGAGAACAAAAAAGAAATTCAAGAAACATTGAGCGGTTCGGATATGGTTTTTATCACTTGCGGTTTGGGCGGCGGCACAGGGACCGGCGCAACCCCGATAGTTGCAGAAATTGCGCGTGAGGCCGGGGCACTCACCATTGCCGTGGTCACTAAGCCCTTTTCTTTCGAAGGAAGCCAAAGAACAAGGGTTGCCGAAGAAGGACTGGCTGAATTGAGGGACAAAGTTGATACTTTGATCGTTATTCCCAATGATCGGCTTTTGACGATTATCGACAAAAAAGTTTCTTTGCTTAACGCTTTCGAAATCGTGGACGATGTTTTGCGGCAGGCGGTTCAGGGAATTTCCGATTTGATTATTTATCCCGGTATCATCAATCTTGATTTTGCCGACATTAAAGCGATTATGCAGGATGCTGGCCCGGCAATTATGGGCATTGGCAGAGCAACCGGGGAAAATAGGGCAGTGGAAGCTGCTCGAGCAGCAATCAGTTCTCCGCTTTTGGAATTTTCAATTGAAGGAGCGAAAGGAATACTTTTTAATGTTAGCGGTGGCGCGGATATCGGGATGTTCGAAATTAGCGAAGCAGCCAAAACCATCACTGAAACAGCTGACCCCGACGCAAAAATAATTTTCGGCGCAGTTGTGGATGAAAAAACCAAAAAGGGCGAAATCAAAATTACGGTTATTGCCACAGGTTTCAGTAATCATTCGCGAGGGAATATTAATCAATTGACTATCGAAGACAAAAAAAGCACTGGCTCGACAATCGAAATAGATAAAAGGAAGACAAAAAAAGAAAAAGAACAAAAAAATTTATTGGCCGATGACGATGGGCCAATGCCTGCGGTTTACAAAAGCCCGTTACCCGACGAAGACGAATGGGACGTGCCTGCATTTTTAAGAAAGAAACCGAAGTAGGGGCGGGAAACGGAATTCCCCATAATTCCTTCCGACCACGAAGTCGCCGAAAAGAAATTGATTAATGTTTTATCTCTGGCGCTTCTATATCTCGCCAAGCCATATCTGGTTTGGCGATTTTATATTGCCCGAGGCGGGCTTGGCTGCGATATGGTCTATAGGAATTATGGGAAACTCCTAAACAGGAGAGGAGTTGAAAAGCTTGACAAAATCTTGTTTCGGGTGTATAATATAGACGTAAGCTTTGGACAAACTTACAAATTTAAATCCTCTATCTGGTAGGAGGATAGAAGGAGAAGGAGAAGAAGAAAATGTCCATCAACGTTTATCTGAACCTTGAAAAACTGGAAGCCCACAAGGACTTCGAGAAGATCGAAAGACAGGAAAAAACCGGGCACAAATGGTATGAACGCCATTTGTTGGGGATGTATGTCTTCAGCGAGAAAGGCAGATATCATATCGCCTTTCATCAGGTCGAAGAAAACACTCCCCAGTCAATTAAAGACTTGATTGAGGAAGTTTCCCTCTTCGACAACTTGCCCCTTTTTCCGAAGAGGATTCTAGGCAGGTACGTCACCAAGAATGCGGTGGCCATCCTCAGAAATGACGATCAGGGGCGTAATCAGCTTCAGATCGTCGGCAAGGACATGGAGAGTGTCCGCGAGCTCTACTACCTCATCCGCCGAGGCAAAATTCTGCCCGAGGAAAGCTGGGAAGAAGAGCAGATCAAACCCAGCCCCGCGAAGACGTTCTTCAAGCGAATTTTCAAAAAAGCCTAAAATGGCAAACAACGGCCCCTGCAGCCTACCATGCAGGTGGCCGTTTTTCTTTTATGTGGATTAGCACTCTTGACATAAGAGTGCTAATTTTATAAACTGGAAATATATAGTATAATTAAGTTGTATACATAAATATATGCCCCGTACTGAATTTTCGACTGGTCGCCTCTGGCGACCGATAATGCGCGGGGTACAATCACAGAATAAATTATTATAAATAATGTTTAATTATAGAATTTCGATATTAAAAATGTCGAAAATCTAGTAACGGGGTATGAGATTGGATAAATTTACCACAAAAGCGCAGGAGGCATTACAGGACGCGCACGGGATTTCCGCCGAGCGCGGTCAACAACAAGTCGATGTCCTCCACTTATTAAAAGCCCTTCTTTTACAGGAGGATTCTTTGGTATTGGCGATTATCGAAAAATTCGGAGCCGATATCAAGAAAATCGACAAAGAAATCGACCAGGCGCTTAGTCGTCTTCCACGATTAACCATTTCGACCGGAGGAATGATGCAGGCCTATCTTACGCAGGAACTTGGCAGGGTTATTGAACAATCGTTCAGGGAAGCGGAAAAAATGAAAGACGAGTTCGTTTCCACCGAGCATTTCCTTTTGACGATGCTTTCGGGCGCAAACAGAGCAAAAGAGGTTTTGGAGAAAAACGGCCTGAATTACGATAAAGTTTTGAAAATTCTTGCGGAAATTCGTGGCGGAGAACAGGTTACCGATACCGAACCGGAATCGAGGTATCAGGTTTTGGAAAAATACACCAAAAACCTTACCGAATTGGCGCGCAAGGAAAAACTCGATCCGGTTATCAGTCGCGACAACGAAATCAGGCGCCTGATGCAGGTTTTATCGCGCAGAACCAAAAATAATCCGGTTTTGATTGGCGAATCTGGGACCGGAAAAACCGCCATTGTTGAAGGCTTGGCACAGAGAATCGTATCTGGAGATGTGCCAGAAAACCTCAAAGACAAAGAACTGATTAGTCTGGATTTGGGCGGGATTGTCGCCGGTACGAAATTCAGGGGAGAGTTCGAAAATCGCTTGAAAGCGGTTTTAAGGGAAATTGAAAGAGGTCAGGGCAAATTTATATTATTTATCGATGAATTACACACATTGGTCGGCGCAGGTGCGGCAGAAGGCGCAATTGACGCTTCGAATATGTTGAAGCCGGCTTTGTCTAGGGGAGAGCTGCATGCTATCGGTGCCACAACTTTAAAAGAATATCAAAAATACATCGAGAAGGACCCGGCCCTGGAAAGGAGGTTTCAGCCGATTTACGTTGCCGAGCCCTCGATTGAAGACGCGATTGCTATGTTGCGCGGAATCAAGGAAAAGTATGAAGTCCATCATGGAGTACGCATTACTGACCCGGCGATTGTCGCGGCTGTTAATTTATCTTCGCGCTATATCAGCGACAGGTTTTTGCCCGACAAAGCCGTTGATTTGATGGACGAAGCAGCTTCGGCTTTGAGAATGGAAATCGACTCTATGCCCATTGAACTCGACCAAATGAAAAGAAGTCAAATGAAGCTGGAAATCGAAGCTAGGGCGCTAAAAACAGAAACCGACGCGGATTCCAAGGAACGCTTGAAACTGATTAAAAGACAAATCGCCGAACTTAAGGAAAAAAGCAGAGAATTGGAACTGCAGTGGAAAACGGAAAAAGAGATTATTTCCAAAATTCGTCATTCGCAAAAAGAGATTGATTCTTTGAAATCCGAATCGGATATCGCAGAAAGAAAAGGCGATTTGCAGAAAGCCGCGGAAATAAGATACGGAAAAATCCCTCATCTCGACAAGCAAATCAAGGAACAGCAAAGAAAGCTTGCTGAAAAACAAAAAGGAAGAAGAATTTTAAAAGAAGAAGTTGGCGTGGAAGATGTTGCTGGAGTTGTTTCGCGCTGGACAGGAATTCCGGTTTACAAAATGGTGGAAGAAGAAACCGCGAAATTGTCGCGCATGGAAGACGAACTGAAAAAGAGGGTGCTTGGCCAGGACGAAGCGATTTCCATAGTTTCTAATGCCATCAGAAGAAGCCGTGCAGGAATCTCCGAGGAAAACAGGCCAATCGGTTCGTTTATGTTTTTGGGTCCCACGGGCGTGGGGAAAACCGAACTGGCTTTGGCTTTAGCTGAATCAATGTTTAATACCGAAGACGCGATTGTGCGCCTGGATATGTCCGAGTATATGGAAAGGCACACAGTTTCCAAAATTATCGGTTCGCCGCCGGGTTATGTCGGATACGAAGAAGGCGGCCAGCTTACAGAAATCATCCGTAGAAGGCCGTATAGCGTGGTTCTGTTCGATGAAATCGAAAAAGCCCATCCCGAAGTATTTAATATCTTGCTTCAGATTTTGGACCGTGGAAGATTGACCGATGCAAAAGGCCGTTTGGTGAATTTTAAAAATACGATTATTATCCTCACCTCTAATGTGGGAAGCGAGCATTTGCAGAAAATGGCGGAATTCGGATTCAGCCATAGCGGAGAAGCGAAAAAGAAAAAAGAAGAAGAAACCAGAGAGAGAATTAATACTGCGCTGAAAGAACAATTCCGTCCGGAATTTCTTAACCGTTTGGACGAAGTGATTATTTTCAACAGCTTGGGACTGGAAGAGGTAAGACAGATTGTGGATTTACAAATCAGAAAAGTCGAAGAACGCTTGGCGCATAAGAAAATCAAAATAAATGTTTCTATTGCAGCCAGAAATCTGTTGGCGGAAAAGGGTTTTGACCCGGATTACGGGGTCAGGCCGTTGAAAAGAAAAATCCAGCAATTGGTTCTCGACCCATTGGCGAAAATGATTGTTGATGGCGTTGTGAAGGAAAGAGACAAAGTGAAAGTTGACGTTGAAGGAAAAGAAATCATGATTTTACCCATAAACAGCGAAGTCAAGAAAGAAAAAGTGAAAGTGTAAAATAAGCCCCCGCAGTTGCGGGGGCTTTTAAATCTGTCGCGATAAAAAAACAGCGGTGAAATGACTTTTGTCATTTCACCGCCTTAAGGTTCAGTCGGTTCTTGAGAGTTGAATAATGATTCCATCCAATTTCAGCTCGTTTTCGAGCGCATAAACCGTTTTCAGGTCTTTTCTTTTCTCGGGAGAAGAGGTGGGTAATACTTGTGTGGTGTCTTTCTGGGACTGTTGCTTGAGAGCTTCTTGTTCTTTTTTGCGGATTTGGTCTTTGATTGTTGCGAGTAGGTACTCGAAATCCGCTTTCGTTTCTTTCCTGGGGCAGATGGTTCTGTATGTTTTTTCGATAGAAATTGTCAGATGTTTGAACCACACCCAACCGAAGTATCTTATTGCGACATCGGAACCATAGATTTTAGCAGTAGCGTGGCAGCCGTCATGTTTCGCGAATTCTTTCCAGGAAGAAATTTCATTCATTGCGGTTAAGGCGGCAATTTTCTGGACGATGTTCTTCTCTTGAGCGATCTTCAGTTCCCTTCTCGAAAACCTTTTTTTCAAAATAACCTCCTTTTAAGGTGCGATATTTTATATTTTACTATATTACGCCATATTCTTTGGTTTGTCAACTATTTTCTTGACCCTTCACCTTTATCAGCAATAGATTGTTTAGTGCGATATTTTTTGCCTGTGCTTTATTAATGACAAGGTTTGGATTCCAGCGGAAAAAGGTGAATGGGTTGACATTCCTGCCCGTTATTGCTAAACTGGGGGTATAATTTAGCACATTACAAAGCCCGCCTACGTTAAAACTACGTCGAGGCAAAGGAGGAAAAATGAAAAAAGTTATTCCCGATGAGAAGAAAATCAAGAAAATCATAAAGGATTGGATATTAAAGTTAGGGAAAATTCACGAACAGGGTTATTCAATCGATGGTGATTACCAAATGAAATGTCCGTCATGCGGACACGACACCATCGTTTTTCATTCTTCCAAGATGTTGTGGTATTGCATAAATCCTGTTTGTCAATATGTTTTTCCCGAGCATCTTACGCCGCCAACCATAAAACGATTGGAGGATTATTTCAAACGTATTGAAATCGAAAAAGCCGAGCAAAAAATCGAAATGTTTCTGAAATCAGAATAAAGGAGAAAACAGAGGGACGGATTTCTCAATCCGTCCTTTTTTGTTTTTCCCCACTCCGGGAAAATTTGGGCGATTGGGGAATAAATTTTGACTTTTGATTTTTGACTTTTGATTTTTTAGAATTACGTACCTAGTTACGTGATTTTTTATTTCCATTGAATTGCCCGCAGTGCTATAATTAAATCATATGGAACAGGAAATTTTACAAAAAATCGAGGAACAGGGCAGAAAAATCGACGAGATATACAATTCCGTGGAAAAAATAAAAAAATATTTTCTCTGGACTTTAATTATCACCGTGGCGATGATTATTCTGCCGCTTATCGGGTTAATACTCGTTATTCCCAAATTTCTGAATGTTTACAGCGGCAATTTGGGGTTATAGGCTTTTGAGTGCCGATTATTGACTTTTTATTAACGGTGTGCTATATTGTAAATTGCTCTTAATTCCAACAAGGAAGGAGATTTTTGAATGGCAACGTTTGAACTTCGGAAGCTGGGGATGTTTTCAAAAATGTCTATTACTATTGTCAGGGAAGACAACGAGGACGAAAAGAAGTTTTGCAAAAAAGGGGAGAGGGTTGTCTCGGCCCTGAAAAAGTCCCTAGGGAAAGATGCTAAAATAGATTCTCGCTGTGAGAGTGGCATCCTTTCCATTATGGTCAGGGTTCCTGATGCTGACGACGAACTCGCCGAGGACAAGATCGTCGAACTGCGGGAAAAATATTTTCCCGAAAGCTAAGCCTGAAAAGGCGAGGGCTGGATTGTTTCCGGCCCTTTTTTGTTTTATTTTTGACAATTTTTTTCTTTTTGCTATGATTGAGATACTAATTTTAAGGTGGTAGAATCAGATTATGAAGTTATTGATTACCGGCGGTTTGGGCTTTATTGGGTCCAATTTTATCCGCCAGATTATGAATAAATATCCGGATTACAAGGTGGTTAATCTGGATAAAATGACCTATGCGGGAAATCCCGAGAATTTGCGGGATATCGAAAAAGACCCTCATTATAAGTGGGTTCGCGGTTGCGTTACTGACGAGAACTTGGTGAATGAGTTGGTTTCCGGAGAAAAGCCGGACGCGATTATTCATTTTGCCGCGGAAAGCCACGTTGACCGTTCCATTCACGGCTCGCTTGATTTCGTACTCACCAATGTAGTGGGCACGCGCGTGATGCTCGATGCGGCCAAAAATTATAAGGTTGAGCGCTTTATTTATATTTCCACAGATGAAGTTTACGGCGACATCGAAGTCGGCAGTTTCAAGGAAGAAGACCCATTCAGGCCGAATAGCCCCTATTCCGCGTCAAAAGCAGCAGGCGATTTGCTTACCAGGGCATATTTCAAAACTTTTAAAACTCCGGTTTTAATCACGCGTTCGAGCAATAATTACGGCCCTTACCAGTATCCGGAAAAACTGATGCCGCTTTTTATCACTAATTTATTGGAAGGAAGGAAAGTTCCGCTTTACGGCGATGGTTTAAATGTTCGGGATTGGCTTTATGTCTTGGATAATTGCGCAGGAATTGATATGATTCTACATAGGGGCAAAGATGGGGAGGCCTACAATATCGGTGGAGACAACGAAAGAACCAATCGCGAAATTACCGAGATTATTTTAAAAGAATTGGATAAAGATGAATCCTGGATTGAATACGTTAAGGACAGGCCAGGACACGACAGGCGTTATTCTTTGGATTCGACAAAAATCAAAAAAATCGGCTGGGAGCCGAAATACGATTTCGAAACCGCAATCAGGGAAAAAATCGATTGGTATAAAAATAATGTTGATTGGTGGAAGAGAATCAAGTCCGGCGAATATTTGGAGTTTTACAACAAACAATACAATCATTAGCATCTTAGTTTTTAGTATCTTAGTATCCATAAATACCTAATAGTATCTATTTAACATATGAAAGGCGTGGTTTTGGGCGGAGGCACGGGTTCGCGCTTGATGCCCCTGACAAAGGTAATCAATAAGAATATTCTGGCTGTTTACGACAAGCCGTTGATTTATTATCCGATTATGACCATACGCGATGCGGGAATCGATGAAATCTTACTTATTTCCGGGCGAGGCCATGCCGGGCAGTATCTGGACTTATTGAGCAACGGAAAAGAACTGGGGGTTAAGCTAACTTATGTTATTCAGGAAGAACCGAAAGGGATTGCTCATGCGTTGAGCATTGCCGAAGATTTTGCCGATAATGGTCCGATAGCAATGATTCTGGGTGATAATATTTATGAGGAAAATCTAAAACAAGCGGTTGATGATTTTAAAAAACAAGAAAAAGGCGCAAAAATTATCGTCAAGCAGGTACCTGACCCGCAAAGGTTCGGAGTGGTGGAATTTGACGGAGACAAAATTATAGATATTCAGGAAAAGCCGCAATTTCCCAAAAGCGACTGGATTTCAACCGGATTTTATATGTACGACAAGAGATGCTTTGACTTTATTAGAACACTTAGACCATCGGCTCGGGGGGAGCTGGAAATAACCGATTTAAGTAATTGTTATATAAAAGAAGGAACCCTGACTTATTACAAAACTACAGGGGAGTGGATAGATGCGGGAACTTTCGATTCTTTGCTGAAGGCGAATGTATTTATTGCCAAGAAAAAGGGGAAACTTTAATTTTGAATAAATTTTGAAAATGCATTTTTATCGGGCCGCTTCGAGGCCCTTTTAGTTTTCCACAGAAAACCCGATTCAGCTATTGACATCTTGGGTAATTCTGATATAATAGATACTATCTTGAGCAATCGAGAAAATTTCAAGGAGAGGAGAGAGAGTATGCCCGAGGGTCGTAGTCAAATCATCGTTAAGGGAGGAATCGATCCGATTCCTCTGCCGTTCCCCAGCTTCGCTGCTTTCGGAAAAGAGAAGGTAGCGACAAAAAACGATCTGGTGATTAAACAAATCACCATCATTCCCAACGGACCGCTCAATGATGAGCAGATTTCTTGCCTGGTGGTGAGAATCGAGGAGATGATCCGGGATCGGGCAGGGACAGCCACGAGTTGGCGTGTCCTGGAGAACTGGCTTAGCGAGAAGGGTACTGCGATCATGGTCGGCGGCCACATGTGGCCGCGCCACCTGACGGAGTTCGTCAGGACAAAAATTTAAAGAGAGGAGGGAAACAATCGGGCGGTCGCCAAAGGCGACTGCCCTTTTTATTTTCTTGCTTTCTTGTTTTTTTTCGTTTGCTCGTGTTATGATAAATAGAGAAATGGATAATTTGGAAACAATCGACAAAGAGAAAGAACTGGTTAATCGGTTAGCAGACGGAGACAAAGAAGCTTTTGGCGAGCTTTACGATATTTACGCGCCGAAAATTTTTCGTTTTATCCGTTTGAAAGTCGGTTCACAGGTTTTGGCTGAAGATCTTTCTTCGGAATCTTTTTTAAGAATCTGGGAATATTTCAAGGAATCGGAAAGAGAAGTCGAAGAAAGTTTTCAGGCGCTTTTGTACAGAATCGCCCACAACTTGATTGCCGATTATTACAAAAGGAAAAGTTCGCAGGAAATCATGATTAACGACGATTTCAATGTTTTTATTGAAAGCCAAATTGCTCCCAGTGAAGTAAGTCTGAAAGATGACACCGAAGAAATCCATCGCGCCCTGGTGGGGATGAAAGAAGAATATCAGAACGTGATTCTTTGGTACTACGTTGACGAGCTTCCGGTTGCGGAAATCGCGAAATTAATGGATAAATCCGAAGGCGCAATCAGGGTTTTAATTCACCGCGCTTTGGGGTCTTTGAAAAAGATTTTGGCGAAAAAAGAGGACTAATTTCGCTCTTAATATTTTGAACTGGAAAAAGCCGGAAAAGGGTGAAATATTGGTGTAATATAGGGGTGTACCCCGTAGTGAATTTTGAACTAATTTTTAATTAAATTTGCCCCGTAAAAGCGGGGCAGTTCAAAATCTACTACGGGGTGTAAGAAAAGTGTAACAAATAGGCCCAGTTAATCGTCATATATAGTATACGGACAGTAGACGGACGCACAAAAATGGACGTATTAGTGCGAAAAATCAAAAAATTACAGCGAATTACGCCTAACGCTTCCTGGCTGGAGAGTCAGAGAAGTTTTTTATTATACGAGATATCCAGGCCTAAAAACGAGGAAAAAAGAGAGAGGTCAATATTGGCTTTTCCCTTTTTTAATTTTTCAAAAATTTTCAAGCCTGCGTTCGCTTTCGCGCTAACTTCTATTATTTTGGTGAGTTCCGTTGCTACTGTGGGAGTAATTTCCGCGTCGCAGGGGACTTTGCCCGGAGATTTTCTTTATCCGGTAAAAACCGCAGTCGAAAAGACGCAATTGACTTTTACTTCCAGTCCGGAAAGCAGGACAAAACTTTCCATAAAATTTGCCACACAAAGAATCGATGAGTTTACACAACTTATCGAACAGCCGAATAAAGGAGAAGATATCGGAAAGACGGTCAAAAAATTTACCCAAGAAATGGTTACGGTCCAGCAAAATATGAATACGTTGAAAGAGAAAAATATGCAAAAAGCAACCGAGGTTGCAAAAATAGTTAAAGCGCAAACTACGATTTATAAAGAAGCTTTAACCAACAGCGCGGATAAACTTGGTTATGTTCTTCCAGAAGAAAGGGAAGAAATTACCGCAGACATAAATCATGCGCTGGAAGAAGTAAGCAGGACAAAAGAAATAACCGATGAATTGGCAGGAGAAGAAAGCACGCAAACGACAACCGGAGATGAACAAAATCAAACACCGGGAGAAATCATAACTTCGACACCGGAAGAAAAAGTGGAATCAAGTTCTATTCCTTTTGAAGATATTCAGCCACCCGTAAACGAGGCTGAAACTAAAGTTGAGTAATAAGTAAGCCCTGCAGTTGCGGGGCAAGTCCCGGCGCGAGTCGGGGCGTCCCTGTCAAACGGGACAAAAAACGGACCTCCGGGTCCATTAAAGGTCGAGCAATAAAAAATTACTTGTTTTACGGATTTTGTTCCGATTTGTCGGGACAAGGGCGTAGAACAAAATTAAAAGTCTAAAATGAAAAAACTTATATCTATTAGTTTAGCAATTACGACTACTCTTTGGTTGGTTGGAACAATTATTCCGATTGCCAAGGTTCAAGCAGCCGTAATTGATGGAGACATTGTTAGTTCGGATGCCACTTTTGTTGACGCAGATGGAAACACATACTATCCGTATGATGTTTTCATCGTCAAAATTATGGGCACAAAGACTTTCAAGAGGTTAGTCTTGAATCCTCAAGTCTTCACAAGCTACGCTCACTTGAAGTGGGCAAATCTCAAGAAAATCTCAGCCGCTACTGTAAAGGGGTACACTACCTCCGCTTTAACAAGAGCAGTCAACGACCCCAAGGTCTACGTACTTGCTCCGAACGGAGATGTTGGTACCAAGAAGTGGGTTGACGATATTCCTTGCTTTACCAGTAAGGGATACGACTGGGATTCAGTCTACGAAATAAACGCAACCGATAGAGACAATTACACAACCCTTTCGAGTCTTTGCGGTGGAGTTGGTGAAGTAACCGGAGACATCACGCTTTCATTAGCGTCCGATAATCCGCCTGCATCAACCCTTCCCCTGGAGTCTCAAGGCATTACCTTTTTAAAGGTAAATGTCGCCGGTTCTGGAACAATCAGTCAATTGACCATTGCCAGAAAGGGTGCTGGTCAGGTTGATGATTTTGGCGATATCTACGTTTACAAAAACGGGATTCGTCTTACAGCCGGCAGAGCGCTTTCTTCTGCCACAAGCAAGGTTTCCTTTATCAATTTAGGCATTGCTGCTCCAGCTGCATTCGAAATTGTAGCTGATTTAACTGGCGATCCTAATGCTGGTAATGTAAATTACTTTGCGATTGAAGCTGCTTCTGATGTAACCGCAAATGCAACTATTGGGGGAGCTTTTCCGTTAAATGGTAATCCAATGGGAACCAGTGGTGCTACCGCTGGTACATTAACCGTTGACCATACCGGAAGCGCGGCAAGAGATGTCACTATTGGTGCAATAGGAGCCGAAATCTCACAATTCAAACTTACAACAGCAACTGAAGGAGCTTACCTGTCGAGGGTTAAACTTCTTAACAACGGAGATGCTGATAACGACAAAGTTACCAATCTGGTATTAAAGGATAATCTTGGAACAACTCTAGCCACATATACTTCACTAACCACTGCTGGTTATGTGGATTTTGTGCTTAGCGCTCCTTACTATATTAAGAAAGGAGAGAGCCAGATTTTCCGCGTTTATGCCGATATCGGAGCAACAAAACCGGCAAGAACTATCAAGCTCTATCCGGAAATAACCACCGATATTTTGGCTACGGGAAATATTTATGGTTTTGGTATGAAAGCTACCCTTAACTTTGCCACTGGTGATTTAACCACTGTCACATGCAAGGGCGGTGACCTGACCCTAAATAAGATTGGCCCGAACGCAGCTAAAATCGGAACAACAACTTATGACACGAATTTCCTTGAATTCTCAATGAGTGCAGCTGCCGACATTACCATCAAAAGAACAAGATTAGTCTT
>Ga0315274_10002594_pt1 | contig 27174 bp, 44 predicted proteins | sample YL17G02_20_MG_FD_203700 | JGI IMG/M metagenome (GOLD analysis project Ga0315274, IMG submission 203700) | Sediment microbial communities from Yellowstone Lake, YNP, Wyoming, USA - YL17G02_20 | ecosystem: Environmental > Aquatic > Freshwater > Lake > Sediment | place: USA: Wyoming | collected...
TATTGGAACCATAGCTGTATGTATAGGATTTTTGCTATGGTTTCAGCATCACACTATTAAGTTTAAGGATTCACTAATTCGGATCAAAGACGGGTTAATTAATATGAAGGATAATATTATTAGATCTCAAAATGAATTTATTACGGTTAAGGATATAATCATTAAAGCCAACAATGCAGTCATTGCCAGACAAGACGAGGAAATAGTTGGATTAAAATTAAAGTTAAATAGTTAGTATTACTGGGAGGATTTTTATGTTAGATTCATTTTTATTTAAGAATAAGAAAAACGGGATAAATCATATTGGGATTGGCATTGACGAAGTGAGAAGTCTATGTGGCTCGGCCACATATTATGCGAAATCAGTGAATCCTGACATGCGAAAAGTAGGAGAGAAAATGAAGTTGGATAGGCTAATCATTGCTCATAGCAAGATCTGTTCGCGTTGTTTAGTTGCGGCCAACAAGCAAATTGAAAGTGAAAATGCTTATCTGGAAGACGTAAAACCAAATCTAAAGCCAAGCTGGTGAATGTAAAATGAATGTTAATAAACCGTCTAAGGTTCAAGCTCAAAATGTTGCCACAATAGCTGTTCCTGATGCCATAATTGAAGTATTGCCAATTGATCTGATAGATACTTTGGTCGTTGGTGTGGGCGATACGACTCATGGACCAACTGCCAGAGAAATTATGGATTTGAAGTCTGGATTATATGCTTTCAGGGATATGTTTGATGAGATCATTGTGGAAACATTTAACGTCATTCCTGCGTTGTTAGTATCTAAGGGATTACTTTCTTCGGCCACCGTTCAACTCGTGCAACACCCTGTTGCACAAATGGCGGATATTGGGAAAGAAGTGGATAAACTGTCACAACAATTCAAAGACATCCTGTTATGGGTCAAGGTGGGGAGCGATGCAACTCCGGCGACAAATGGGGACATGCAATATGTGCAGATTGATGTTTCCAAATGCAAGAATGTCAAGTGTGTGATTTCGCATCATCGAATTCAATTATGGGCTTTTGGATAAGGGGAGATTATGAAAATTAATGTGCCGTCTAAGTATCATACCGTCAGTAGCCCCACTGCCTCTGATACCATTAGAATCATCGAGATCAATCCGATTGCTAGAAAATTGATAGTGTCGGTGGGCGATGATGATAATCCTGCTTCGGGTGAAGATTTACAATATGTTCTGGATCAGACATGGGGAGTAAGGGCTCATTTTACTGGGATTAGTGCTTGGGCACATCATGTTAGTGTTCCTAAAAATACCATATTTTCATACACTCATTGGACCGATATGGATAATGTAGCCTCTTTTACTCCGTATTGTAAAGGGCCAAAGACTCCCCTTTTATGGTATTGCATTGGCACCAATGATAAGCCAGCTAGTGAAGCAGACATTGAGGAAGTTGATAAGTTAGCGATGGGGGATAGATTAGGACTACATGCAGTATTCACCGGGCATCGAATTCAGGTGTATTCATATTTATAGAGGAAACGGGAATGAGAACAAATAGACCGTCGAAATATTCTACTGCATCATTATCGCCAGTGTCTGAATCATTTTATGTGAGGCCATTACAAATAGCAGTTTTGCCTGCTAAAGAGATTAAAAACATTAGGATTTATGTTGGCTCTGACCAATACCCGGCAAGTCAAAAAGATCTAGATTATATTTCTAATGAATTGCTCTTACTAAATTGTTTTGATTCGGTGCGAGTTGAAAAGCAGCACCGAAGAATGATGTCCAGACCACCAGATATTAGACCATGGGTGTGTGGTATAGGGGCTTCCGCAGATATGTGCCAAACGATTGCTGACATTATTATTGCTCGTCCTTTTGCTATAATTTGGGTATTGATAGGAGATAATAAGTGTTTGGCCTCTGAATATGTTATTACAACTTGTCAGCAATACATAGAGCAGTATTTAATCAATAATTTACATTTACCATGTGGGGGGCTTCTGGTCACGAACCATCTAATAGAGTTCCATTGCGACAAATAAGGAAACGGAAATGAGAACAAACAAGCCGTCAAAATATTATTCTCCCGCACCAGTGCTTATCCCCAATTCCACCACTATACCATTACAAGCAGTGGTTTTATGCTGGAAAGACATTCAAACAATCATTATCCATGTGGGCTCTGACATATATCCAGTGAAACAAAATGATATTGATGATGTGAAGACGAGCTTATCCATATTAGATTTTGATTCGTATTTTCAGCATGTCCAAGTTGAAATGCATGATGCCAATGGGATACAATTAAGATCTCCCGATAGTCAGCCTCCAGTTTATAATTTAGATTTGGCTACTATTAATCAAGAAATTGGTAATATTCATCTTACCCATCCCAGTTCATTTGTTTGGATATTAGTTGGTGATAATAATCATTTAGCATCTTATCAGGATAAACAAGATGTTTGCGACTGCATCTGGTTAACGTATCGTCAAGTAGTAGTTTCATATCATTTAATAGAATTTCATTGCTACCAATAAAATTAGGAGAAGAGTTTATGGCTATTTTCGAATACAAATGCAAACTTTGTGAATTAGTTTTTGAAAAGAAATTCATCTTGGGAAAGGCCCCAAAACAAGCGAAATGTCCCGAATGCAAGAAGAAGGCCAATCGAGTTTTTTCACCTCCAATGGTGCAATTCAAAGGCCCTGGATTCTACTCGACAGACAGCCGGGGGACCACTGGCTCGGAAGATAAAAAGTAGGTGATATAATGAAACTCTCTGAATCTTAATATGCTCGAAGGAGAGTTTATCATATGACAAAGAAAAACATAATCAACAATGTAGAGAAGTGGCAAGAAATTTTTGGGCTGCAAGATTGGCATTTTGTGATCGACCCAGTTGGGAATACTTATGTATCTGCTGATAGTTGCGATTTAGCCCGCTGTGTTGTGCTTGAGGATGAAATGGTCGTGCATATTGCTTTAGCGACCGACATGCCAGACTTTGAAATAGAAAAATCCATAAGACATGAAGAAAGTCATGTGATGCTCCATGATTTGAGATGTGTTTTTGAAGATGCTGCTTCTTTGTTGGGGGCAGAAGCTAAGACTGCTTTGATGCGGCGGTATGAAAAAAGTGAAGAAAAGTTAGTCATCAAGCTGGAAAGAATCATTGATAGTTTTTTGCAGCAGTTGGATGACGCAGCCAAGAAGTAGCCTTGCTGTCTTGTGACAGCCGCCTGAGAGATGCTGTGCCCATGAGAGGAGCATGGCCGAATGAATATTTTCGTTTTAGATATGGACCCCAAGATTTGTGCTCAATATTATAATGATAGGCACACCGTAAAAATTATCCTAGAGGCGGCACAATTACTCTCCAATGCTCATTGGCATTATGGCACCGGCCCCTTCCGCAAAGTATTTTTCAATCATCCTTGCTCCATTTGGGCGAGAGAATCCAAAGCAAATTACAAGTGGTTGGCTCAATTGGCTGATGAATTATGTCATGAATACACTTTCCGGTATAATAAAGATCATGCTTGGCATGAGCAGATCCATTGGCTTTTTAATAACATTCCTGATTTACCTGATATTCCCATGACTGAAATTAGACAAGCGATGCCTGATTATTGCAAAATAGTCGGAAACCCAGTACAAGCTTATCGGAATTATTACTGCAAGGAAAAGACACACATAGCTGTTTGGAAAAATCGGGATATTCCCGAATGGTATAGAAAGGTATCTTAATAATGCAAATTAAGAATCGTTTCATCTCTTGGCCAGGGGCCAAATTCCGCCAGTTGGAGCATATTTTCAACAGCGTCCAAATTGACGCCGACACCATCTGTGAGCCTTTCTTTGGCACAGGGGCTTTTTCTTTGCAATTGATGGATAAGACTGACAAATTATTCATTTCGGAGCAATATCATTTGTATCTGTGGTGGAGATATCTTCTGAAAGATACTGACGAGATGATATCCAGAATGAGTTATTTCCGAGAAAAATATGCTGATGCTAAAACTGATCGAGAAGTATTCAATAAGATGAGATCATTGTATAATTTTCTTTCTGAGGAGGATGGTTTTTATATCGACACCCCGGCACTATTGTGGGTATTGGTTTATCAATCAACAAATAACTTGGCTCGTTTTAATAAAAAAGGTGGTTATAATCAAACCTGGGGTAAGAATAGAAATGTTCCTGATCCAAATGTGGTCTTTAATAATGAGGCCAAGGCAACCTTATGTAAAATGCGGTCATCATTAGCTAGTAGGGAATATGACTTCCATAACAAGGACCTTATTCTCATGGATATTTTCTCTGATTTTAAGATTTGCCTGCATAAGTTTGAATCTTACATTTACACTCATGAATGCAAACCTTTCATTTTCTTAGACCCTCCCTATATCATCAAGACCGAGGTATATAAGAAAAATGACTGGACTATCGAGCAAGAAAGAATGTTATTTGACGCCATGCACCAGTATGACAGGCATTCTACTCCTTGGATCATGACGAATTACATTCAGACGGATGTGCAGAAGCACCCCTTTTATCAGGAGATTTATGATAATTGGCAGGTCATTCCGTTGCCGAGGAAATTGGATGCTAGACCTACGGGCACGGGAAATTATGTGGAAGAAGTGATTATTTGCGGGAAGGGTGTAAAGACAAATGTTTAGGATAATGGAAATAGATCATGAATATCAGCAAGAATCATATGGGTGGGAACATACCGAGGATTTATTATTTAGAGCAAGATTTCATACCAGGAAAGAAGCAGAGTTCTGGCTTTTGGATTATGTAGTAGATACTCATATGGGCTACCATTATTCAGATGAATCCCATGATTTAACTATAGAGGCCATCAAAAATAAAATCGACTTTGAGCGTTATCGAGTGGTAGAAATCCAGGAAGACCCTCAATTAGATGTAAATCGTTTTTCACTGGCAGAAATACAGAAGGCATATGATGAACATGTAAAAGAAGCTATGGAGCGGACAAAACGGATGGAAGAGATCAATCGAAAGCAAGATGAAGAATTGTATGAAGATTTGCGAAAACGATTAGGGAAGGATGATTAAAATGTTTAGAATTGTTTATATTTATCAAGATTCAGAAGATAATTATGTGGAACTATGTCCAGGTGAATTTGAGACAGAACAGGATGCAAAGATTTTTATTTTACAATCACCAATGACTGGTGTTTTAATGTTAGAAGACAGTAAATTAAATGCAGAAAAGAAAACTTTGACATCGGAAGATAAAGAATTACAAGAATATATCGAAGAACAATTACCTAGATATTCTGTAATTGAAATTCATAATACTACAACCTATGAAGTTAATGATTTTTCTGAAGAAGAATTGAAGACGGCATGTGACAAAGCTATACAGGCGGTAGGTAATTATAATACAAGATGTAAAGAATATGTTAACAAAATTATGAAAGGAGATAAAAATGCACACTTTTAATATTGTTAATAGAGGCGACGATTATAGTGATTATGACGAATTAGATTCCCAAAGCTTTGACACCATTGAACAAGCAGAGGCTGTGATTTTGGAAGATATTTTAAATGATCAAGCGGTCGTAATAAGGAACCGCTTTGATCCGAAGACTGGTAGAACTAGTCCTGCTACTCTGGATCATCTCAAACAGTGCATAGAACGGGGTTTGTGGGAGAAAAGCATTATCGAGGTCGTCCAAACCAAACGCCCCTCGCTGGATGATTATTCAGACGAAACAATCCAGGCCGCATTTGACAAGTGGATGGAGGCTGACCGAAAACGATCCGAGGAATATAATAAACGCAACTTAGAGGAAAAAAGAAGACAATTAGAACAATTGAAGAAAGACCTGGGAGAAGAATAAAATAGCATAAAAAGAGGTCATTGCCTCAAGATTAGACAAACATACTAAGGTAACAAAGAGATAATATTATTCCATAGGTATGTAAGGAGTTACAAAATGTTTATATCTCAGCCGACCGTCGTGCAAGTCGGTCGTAGTAAGTTTAAAATTTCTAAACAACACGACCGTCCAGTCATTCAGATGATTAGTAAGGTTGTTGTCGAAGATCCCGAGACAGGAGAAAAACAGGAATTTGAAGTCCCAACTCCTGCTTGGAAGTCAGAAAAAATTTAGGAGGATTTATTTAATGTTCGATTTTTCAGAAAAAACAGAAGATTTACAAAGAGGCCATGTCAAATGGTTCGATGCAGCAAAAGGCTATGGCTTCATCACACCCGAAGAGGGGGATGGGGAAAAAGATATCTTTTTCCACTATTCAGCCCTTAACATTAAGGGGTTCAAAACAATAGACCAAGGGCAATTAGTAGAATTTACAACTCAAAAAACAGATTCTGGTATCAAAGCTGATAAAGTAAAAATCGCATTACTATAATGCGGCATTGATGAGTTTCGCAATTTCCCGAGACAAAACACCATCACCAATATTTGCAGCCTCATAATGAAGCTGCCCCAATCGAGACATTGCTGTCTTAGTAATCTCTTGTTGGTCCTTGGGAGATGGTTTCTGATCATTGAAGCGAGTCTGAATGTAATCAATGCTCTTGAGAATGTCCCTGAGGTCTCGGTCGGTTTCTCTAAGAGAATTGATTAAATCACTGATACCTGTTGGTTGTTCGTTGGCGGCAGTCTTAACCATCGTGGTCCGCAATGCCTGGGCTTCTTCGTAAATGAGAAAGTCCCGAACAGCAGATAAAATGATGGGCCTGCTGTTTGGATTGGAATTCCCCCATTTTAATAGGGAATTACTGATTTCTAATAAATAAGACATAATGGCCACCTCAACGTGTTAGATATATGAATATATTCGCGGAGGCCGAAGAAATATCCTTCATTAATTGTATAATAAAAATGAAATGAGCTACTATTATGCCTATTAAATTATTGCCCATAATCGCTGGTGTAGTCAGAATTGCTGCTTTTATATATGAAAAGAAAAAGGAATTAGAATATATTGACATCACCCCCACCACTGTTTCCATCGAGTTTTATGAGGGAGACCCAGTTCTTCTTCATAACATTGTCAAATTATCGTTTAGTGATAATGAAAAAACCATTAATTTGGTTGATCAACAATCTAATAAATATCATTTTTCTTTGGATAAAATCAAGAACGTCTCATTTTTAAGTGAAACCACAGAAGGAGCAAAAAATGGATAAATCAGTCAATGCCATTTGGCCCACCCAAACCCCAGAAATGACACAGTTGGAAGTCATCAATCAAATGATGGAAAATCAACAACAACAATTAGAAGAGGCCACCCAATCAATTCCACCCACCGGGGGAAACATGTTATACACCTTAAGATGGGCGACCGAAACTAATGCCCAACTAAAAGAACCTCCTTGTGAGGTGAATTGGTGCAACTCTAAACAAAAATGCTATTACGCTGGGAGTATGCCTAACGTCCCGAATTATGCTCCAAAATTATTCGCTCAACATTTCATCACCTCAGTTTTATCGAAAATTGAGTGGTCTGATAATCCCAAGAAACCTTCCATCAGCAGTTTTAACACCGATAGTTTTTTTGTAATTGTCATGGATTATCGGAATGCCAATGACATTCGACCTCATTTTTTTTACTATGATGGGATTAAAAGTTTAAAAACATCTAAAAAAGGGAAAGTTTATTTACATGAGTTTAGTCTAAAAGACCTGGAGTCAGGGTACAATCAGCCTTGGAACAAGATTGATAAGATTAAATTTGACATGACGGAGAGAGAATTAAAGGATATATTTACAAGGTTCTCTGAAAAAATTAAGGACGAAATGATTAAAGCCAATGAGCAACAATCCACCGAACATCACTGCGAAGATCACTGCGAAGACTGTCACCCAGTTCCCGCAGAGTCCGCAGGAGATGAATAATCAGATAATAAAATATCTGTATTTAAATAGCATTCAGCTTGCAACTCCTAAATACAAAGCTATTTTTACGCCCACTGTTGAATGGCGTCAATATGGTCATGTCTTAGGCAATTCCATTGCTCAGTTAAATTTCCCTGATAATTCTGTCGTATTCATTACCGAATTGGATGAAGATGGAGATAATTTTTACTTACCAGAACAAAACACTCAAATAGTGCTACCCAATTCACCCAATTTAACTAATCAAATTATGGTAGATAATGTCATATTGTCTACCTTGAAAAATGCCCTGCCTAATGCACTTGTTCAGAGTGGTGATTTTTTTGAAAAATGCAGTCATCCATTTGTCCCGATGCCATTTGTAACTGAAATATCGAGAATTCGGAAAAGAGGAGTCCCTTTATGCACCCCAATATTATTTCAGAAAAGTTGCGACATGCAAAAACTATCAAACGTTCTGCAATACATAATTGAGAAAAATGGGGTGGGTATAGTAATAACTGATAATAATATCAGTTATGATTTGTCTAATAATGATATCAATCAACAGATAATTTATACTATTACCTCATCATTATTAATAGACGTTTTTGCAACCCTCTTACCATCCTATCCACATGTCGCCTCATTGCAATTATTGAGTTATTTGGCCCACAGGTTCCATTCCCAGGTCGAAATTGCGTCCAGCGGAAGAACTGTCCAAGATGAAAAGGTATATGAGACTTTGACCTTGGGGATAAGTAAGAATAACATCATTAATGGCTTCAGTTTCAATAATATCAACATTCGTCGGAAGATATGGGGGAATGTCATTGCTGCCCTCAAAGGTTATCCGGCCTTGTCCATCAATTATCCATGTGCAGTCATTGTGCAGATAAGGTCTGCCAATGGTAAAGAAATATTTTTCAGGGATGTCAATATTGATTCGACAGAAGATTTAGGAGCATCCATCTGGAATGCCGCTCAACATTTATTTGAAGATTTTGAAGAAGCGACCGATGACATGTTCATAGACGTATTATGTCTCGATGATTTTACGGTTTTAAATTCTCCCAAGGCATTGCATCGTAATGAGACCAAAGGGAATATCATCATTACCAACACAGCCCCCTTAGAGATGATTATGTTAAATGAAAGGGAAAACATTGCAAGATTTATTAAAGAATCTGAATTAGATGCTGACAACTGCTATATTACTAAACCATTCATTGTCTCCCTTCCATTACTGAATTTACTAGACTTACATGACATAGATTATCCTTTTAAACAGGACCAATAAGGAGGGAATTATGAGAATAACCCTTTACCCAGACGGAATTGCTTTTGTTAATCGTCAAATCACCTTGGAGGCCGGAGAGACCGATTATTTAATTCCTCATATTCCTAAAACTGTCATAGACGGCACCTTCATGTTCAATTTTGGAGCCGAGAGTGATAATGTGGTAGTTTCTGAGTATGAATTGCTTCCTGCGGAAGAAGGATTTAATTTAAAATTAGTAGTTGAACAGGTGGAAGAAAAGGATTATGTTTTACATCTATTTTATCAAATGAGTCAAATTTTCAGTGATGTTTTTTATACTTGGCTATTTGATGGTAGTGAAAATGTGATGAATATAGCCGGATGGTTGTCGGTTTGGAACCAAACAGGTTTAGAATATAAAGATGTGGAATTGCAAATAGTCATTAGAGAAAACGTAAAAGACAACATTATTTTTAATATTGATAAACCTGCTAATTTATTGATAGATCAAAAAGTTAAAATATCTCTAATAAACATTGGGAATATTCCTGTGCAGCGGAAATTAGTTTTGCCGAACAATAAAATAGAGGTGACTGAATGTGTATCATTATATAACACCTCTGAATATAAATTAGGGATCCCATTAATGGGAGGTTTTGTGAAAATATACTTTAAGGATGATAATAATTACATTCATGGCCTGGGGGAAGATCAAACCACCTCATATTTACCAGACGATGAATTAATTTTTGAAATTGGTGATGCCAGTCACATTGTCATTGCCCAAAGATCCTGGGTTTCCGAGACTGCCCGTAGTATTTTTCTTCAAAATCTAACTAATCAAGTCATAGATGTTAGTTTTGAGGAATTTATTGGGGATCGGAAGCTTTTACAATCTGACATTCAGGTGACTGTTGAAGATGGGATACTCTCTGGTGTCGCCAGAGTATTGCCTAATGGGAACGTGAAGATTTTATATCATTTGCAGCCCATTGAATTATTGTAGTGGAAATTCTGCTTGAAATTTGTAAGCAGGCGAAGTATTATATAACGAGAGGGAACGGCTGATACACATTATGAAATTAACGGATTTTAAAATTGGTGATACGATTGTCCAAAAGAATGATCCTAACATTAAATGGATTGTTTCAATGAAAAATGAAGTAGATAATAGTGTTTATTTATCTCGTAAGGGTGGATATTTTAACGAGATGGTAACACATTTTAGTGGCGAAAATATAAATTTTGAAGCTGCCGGTCGCACTGAACTTAGAATTAAAAGAGAGAAAAAGACTGCGGCCAGAGAGGAGCAGAAAGAATTATTCAAAAAAGGACATAAAACCCTCGTGACATTATCAGAAGCAAATGACATCCAAAGCTTTAACCCTGACAAAAAAGTGAAACCTCAAGAAATTGCAAAAATGGCTGCTTGTAATGTTAAAAGAGTATTAGATGCCATTCGGGATAATGAACTTCCTGCCGATAATACTTCTGCAAATTCAGGAAAGGGAAGTCGTTATGAAGTCCGATTAGAAGATGCCAAACAGTGGGCAGAGGTTTTTAAAACCTTAAATCCGAAGAGTAAGAAGGAAAATCCTGGAAATACCAAAGAAATATTTTTAACACCGAATGAGGTCATGGTTAAAACTAAATTAACTGCTGCAATAATTCGTCCGGCAATAAAAAACGGAGAATTGAAATCAACTAATGTTAATCCCAATGGGAAGGTCCCTCGATATATTTGTGCTCTCAAAGATGTGGAGAAATGGTTGGTGTCCTACCAGAAACGTGGGGAATAGCAACCCCGCTGTCTTGTGACCGTTGCCGAGAATGTGCTATGTGAGTGCAGGAAGAGAGGAGTTTCACCGATATGATTACACCACAAAGCTTTGATGAATATGTAGGACAGCCCACGGCCAAACAGTTGCTACAAACGGTTTTGAAGAACATTCGTTTCACGATGAAGGAGTTAATGGGGAATAAGACCTACGAAGAGATGAAAAAAGCAGCTTATTATATGCCCCCTTCATTACTTATTATTGGTCCTCCTGGTTACGGGAAGACACGTTTATCTAATTTATATGCCCAAGAATTAGTTAAAATGGCCCAAGATGACAAATGGCCGATCTGGGAAAAGGGAAATAAAACCACTGTTGTAGATTGGAAAGGCCCAGGAGATCCCTCGGCCCCCTATTATTTTGCTTCTCTGGAGGGGAAGAACATCCCTGACCAGAAGGTCTTAGATAGTTATTTATATTATTTGCAGGTCCAAGGCGTATTGTTCATTGATGAATTCCATACCATTCCCAGGAAATTACAGAACCATTTCTTACTACTGATGCAAGACCATCAGTTTTATAGTTTGATTGAGGATAGGTTGATGGATCATTATGGTTTTACTCTTATTGGAGCCACCACGGATGAGTCTAAAATCTCTCGGCCTTTCAGAGAAAGGTTTAAATTAGTCGTAATGATGGAACCATATACTATGGAGGATCAAAAGGAAATTATTCGACAATATGCTAATAAAGCTAAATTAACTCTTGGCCCTGGTGTATTAGAGTTATTGGCCGACAGAACCAGAGATTGCCCTCGGATAATTATTCAAAACATGGAAATGCTAGAAATGGTAAAAAATGGGCAGCCTAATCATTTAGTAATTAAAGAAGATGCCATTTCTGCATTAAAAATGCGAAGCATTGGTCCTTATGGACTTATGCCTAAAGACATTAAGGTATTAAATATATTGAAAGAATATAATAGTGTTGGAGCAGAGACTTTAACAGAAATGTTGGATTTTGTTAATGTCCAGAATTATAGAGTCCATGAAAGATATTTAGTAGAACGGGGATATGTCATGCCTACCAAAGCCGGTCGAATAATTACTAATTTAGGAAAGAAAATCTTGAATGATATTAAGGAGTAAAATGAAAGAATATGTTTCCCCTTATAAAATAGGGTTAAGAACTAATGAGTTAATGCAAAGATTAGAAATAAAATGGGAAAGCGTTTTACAAGATAGTAAGCTTTTGGGATATATTCCATTAACAGTTGTAAAAGACTTTACCACCCAATTGAATATCCAGCAGCGTAAATTATCAGTAGCACTAGACGGAATGGGTCTTAAAATCAGGGAAGTAAATGGGGAAGCAATGGTTAATGAACAAGAGTTTGCTCAATGGATTGAGCAACAGAAGGAGTCATAATAATGGAATCAAAACAAATCAGTCTCGAAGATTTCCAAAGGATGTTAATGATGCAGCAAGAGGAAGAAATGGAAGATGATGTTGAAGCCCTTAATGCCCACCTCAGAGAAATGAGCCCCGAAGGCATCATCGCTCGTATCAAAGGGGTCATCTATCGCAATTTATCTACCATTAACATTTGTGATCAACATCATCATGAATTGTCGATGAGTGAAAAATTAATGGGAGACACCACCCAACAAATTTTTGGAGCATTGTTGGATAGTTTGAAATGGATTTGCATGAAACATCAAGTAGATGTCAATGCCCCTTATGGAGATGACACTCTTATCCACCAGGTAGCAGACCTCCGATTTGGGGTGCCTTTAGAAGAAGACGAAGAAGAACCAAATGAACCAATGAGTGAAGAGACTGAAGAACCTGGGTTTGAATGGGATGATATAACGTCAAAAGATGAATAAGAAAACTTTCAGAGAAACAATCTTAGAAAAATATCCCAAGGCTCATATTTTTTTGCATCAGGGACATGAATTGGCAATGAATGTGCAAAACATGGAAACGGCAGCGATTCAGGTCCTTGGTTGTGATGTGTGTTATGGCCAGAGTCTACGAATAATCAATGATGTGGCTTACATTAATAACCAACAGGCTCCGCCGATTTCGGCCATCGCTGAAGATGATTCTTATAATCCTTTGCTTCCGGCCTTGTTTTTATGTCCAGTATGTAGTAAAATGTTATTGCACCCAGATATCGAGAATATGCCGATACCGGGAAGGATTGAAGAGACATGGAGAGAATAAACATAGAGGATGTTAAATGGTTGAAATGGCAGTTGATATCTTGGGCTGAAAGACGGAAATTAGGGCCAATTGCCAAATCCATGTTGTTGGCCTTTGCCAATCATCCCGAGGCTTTGACAGCCCCTGAGGAGGCTTTTATTCAAGCGGCTCAAGAAAACAATTTAGTAGGACCGGAAGCTCAAATGTTATCGGCCCGAGTCAAGTGCGAACATATTATTAGGGCTGTCTTAAATGAGCGAAACATCAAATCTGACAAAATGGATGCCTTACACCCATTGGTCATGAAAAAAGGAGAATAAATTCATGTCTTCATTGATTCATTGTGCATTAGAAATTAGAAGTCTTTCAACATTGAAAGAAGTTTTGGATGCGATGGGATTGCAATACATCGAAAAGGTGGGAGAAAATACCATCACCAGCAGGGGGTATCGAGGGGCAACCGCCGATGCGGATATTGTTATCCAATCCTCTGAATTGCGTAAAATTAACGCTGGTCGTTATGGAGACATGGGCTTCAAGTACAACAAGAAAACAGAAACTTATGACGCTACCATGGACAGTGCAGATCGCAGAGTGGGCGACGAAATAACTCGTCGCTATGCTATTCAAACCATCAAGAACTGTGCCAGAGATAATTATCGAGATTTTGAGGTATTAGAGGGCGACATTACTAATAATAGAGAAGATATTTTGATTTATGTTTCTTAAGGAGAGCGAAATGGACAAGCCAGGGTGGATTATTCGTGTCAAGCCGGATGGCAAACTTGTAGTAGAAGGGCAGAATTTTCAAGGCTCTCAATGTGCCGATGATATAATTTACCAGATTTTACAGAAAATAGCAAGCATTGAAAGTGAAGAAAAACATGCTAGTTTCAATGATGATAGTCCAGTAGATAATGTTTATTACGTCGAGAACTAGAAATGCAAACTAAGAGCGTTTATCAGATTTTATTTGCTTGGATGGCTGTTTATGGGGTTTATCTGTGGCTGATGACTACTTGTCCAGATTGTTGGATAATTCCTATGGTTGGAATGGTCGCATTATTATTGCTCATTATAGATGATTTCGGGAAGAAGGAATGCTCATGCCAGTAGAATACAATTTATCTCATGAGGAAACAGTAAGTGGTTGGGATTTTGTGATGGATCAAGTATTGGATAATTGTGAGGAATATGTTTTGATAATTGCCCCGGCGGTAGATAAATCTGAGATCTTAATGATTGATGAAAAATCATCTTCCAAGGTTTTACATCGCATTTGTATTAATGCCATCCATGATAGAATCCATGACATCATTGACGAACAAGAAGTGGTGATGATTGATAATGGTTTTATCACTCAGGGTCTGGAAGATATCATTGGCTTATGTATTATTGCGGCCCAAAGTCAAGAATATTTTTCCTTTGGCATCGCCCGTGACTGGTTTAAGGACAAAATTGACCAAAATCGTGTATTAATGATTGGGAAGAACCAAAACTATGGCTCGTCATGGTCCATTATGAGACCCACCAGCATTACTGATGTCATCCATACCAAAATCCATCGGATAATTTCCTTATTAGATGGAGTAGAACGCAAATATGAAAGTATCCTCGATAGTTTTGAAGACAGCATGAATTATTGTGTATTTTGCATTTTGAGGATGCAACTGGAGGAAGTAGTCCATGAAATTGCCCTTGATTTTTCTTGTCGCAGCGATTATAATAGCCTGTAGCCCAATACGGGCCGACAGCCAGACAGAGAAAGCCAATCTGCAAGAGGTCATCAAGAGAGCCGAGGCAATCAAAGCAGAAGCCGAATCATTGGTCAAAATGATTAAATTACAGCAAGGCCTTGTTGGAGCCGCATCCTTACCATCTTCGATTACCGATATTGTTAATGGACTAAGTGATACAATTAAGAAACTGAACGCTGTTTTAGACGAAGCTAAAATTTTCTTGCAAACCGGAACGACAACTTTACAAAGTGTAAATACAAATATCAATACTATCGGGGGAAGCATCAATAATAATATTAATACAGTCGGTCTTAATATTAACACAAATTTGTCAAATTTAACAGAGAATATTAAAGGAAACAACGACAAACTAACGAATAATATAATAGCGAACACTGACAAAATTACTAACCAATTGACAAAAAGTACAGAAAGTATAACTAATGACATCCATAGTTTAACAAGTAATATTGAACAAAATATGAACAATGTTACGAATAATGTCAATAATAACACAAATCAGATGACTTCCAAGATAATAGATTCTTTGACAAAGATTGATACCTTGCTTGCCACTTTAAATGTGCAAATTGCAGATTTAATTCAAGCTACAACCAGATTTATCAATGAAACTACCGCAAGTGTGAATGACATTAGAAGGGCGACAGAAAGAACAGTAGGTTTTGTAGATAGTTTAGGTGGCAGAGTATATATGTCTTATTATGGAGGAACGGGAGGTTTAGATTCATCGGCAGATTTAACATTATGGCGTAAAACATCTAAAGATGGTAGTCAATTTGGTTATTTCAGATTTACTTTAGATGGTGTAGATAATCCTAGTCGGAAAGAGTTTTCAGTTATTACTGGCACGAATCATGGGATATTTAATGTCGGGGCAGGGTATATACAAAATGGTTTAGGATTAGATGTTGGTTTAAATCAATTCGGAGAAAGGGGGTTCGACAGTAGATTATCGTTGTATAGATTAAGAGACATGGGCATTAACTTAGAAATGGGTTATCGTCCCAGAGTAATGAAAGGTGTTCGATTGTTTGTTTTCGGAGAAGATGTTTTGCAATCAGATGAAAGTTTGTTCGGTGGCGGCATTGGATATGAAAGAAAATTCTAATAAAAGGAGAAATGTTTATGAAAACTGTATTGACGGCGTTGGTTTTAGTTTTACTAGTAGGAGGGACCGCATTAGCTCAGAGAACCACGGCTGTAACTGACTATTTTAACGTCCCCACCGCTGAAGTTTTAGGTGCAGGCCAATTAGCAATCGCTGCTAATAGCTCCAATCAAGTCTTTGACATTCCAGCTAGTGCTGGTTATGTTTTAGATTTGGGTCTTGGTAATGGGTTAGATGTATTCGCAAGTGGCGATACCGACCCCTTGAGCCTTGACAATGTTGTTGGTGGTGCCAAATGGGTAGCAGGACCTCGGACTGCTGAGAATTCCGCTCAATTAGCATTATTATTATATAATATTGGTGAGGGACGTACTGGAATTCCTGGTTTAACCGTTACTTTAAAGAGCCCGAAGGCCAATTGGTTGTCAGTATCAACTGCTGGATGGTATGTTGATGGTGGTTGGCAAGGTGGAGCAGGAGCTACTGCTTACTTGAATGATAATATCAATCTTCAAGCCGAATATAGTAGCACTGGCAAGTTAGCTTATGGTGTTGGACTGTCGTATAAGAGTCTATTTGCAGAACTTCGCAAATTGGATGAAACTGATTCGTTTTATGGAATGGCAGGGTTTAAGTTGGGCCTATAAACCATAATTGTCTTATAATTTCAAGAGCCCATCTCAAGCCGAGATGGGCTCTTGGCATTCCCTCATGCTGTCTTGTGACAGGCGTAGAATACTTCCATAGCCCTAAGCAAAGGAGAAATAATGAGTAAAACCATACACGTTGCTCAATATATGTCGCACTCTGACTCCAACGGCCCAGGTAGTAGATGTGTTTTATGGGTCCAAGGTTGTGACAAACGATGTCCCCAATGTTGTAATCCCTCATTTCAAGATTTTAACGGCGAATACAAAGAATACGAACCTGACCTGTTAGCATTCATCATCAAAAAGAGTATGAGTCAACACGACCTCAGAGGATTAACTCTCAGTGGAGGGGAACCATTGAATCCCAAACATCAAGAAGGAATTATGGCTTTGTGCAAACTCCTCAAAAATAGTAAAGTGGACATCATGGCCTTCACTGGTTATGAAGAATTGCCAGAATGGGCCACTAAATGCCTTGATATGGCCATTGCTGGCCCTTATGAAGCAGACAAAGCAGTAAAGACTGGCATTGTTGCTAGCTCCAATCAAAAAATCATTCGTCTCACCAACAAATTCAATGATGTTTCAGATGAAGAATTATTGCATAGCCCTCGTAAAATAGAACTAAAAATCCAAGGCACCGAAGTGCAAGCGACGGGTTTGATTGGTATTGACGAGGTTAAGCGAATGACGAGCTAGGTTTCCCTGCTGTCTTGTGACAGCAGCCCGACAGCGGCTCTACTATTGGCACCGTAAAGGAGAGATGCATTATGTATTATAAAGTAGTTAAAAGAAATGATAATGGTGAATTAGTATCACTAGACATTGATCCAGCTTATACCGATTTCTATCGAATATATCAAAAAGATAACGAAAATTTAAAAGTAAAGAATGGTATGGCATTTGATAACTTTCAAAACGCCTTACATTTTATTCTAAACATTAAAAGATTTTTTGGGCCAAATGAACTAGAGATATGGTCTTGTATAGGAACGCAAATTAATTTACCTCGCCAAAATTTTAATTTATATTGTGTTAGTGGTAATGTTAATGTTCCAGAAATGATACAAATTATGAGGAGTGTATTATTCCATGGGAAGAAATCTGATAGAGTAAATCCCCCGTTTCCTTGCGGTCAAGTCCGGCTCAGGAATTTGAAATTAAAAGAAAAAGTACAACGGTATTGGTAGCATTGAGCAATGGGTTAAAATAAGGAGCTATTTATGACCAATAAAGAACGCCAGCAAAGAAATAGACAGCTATTGACATTCATCAGAAGAGGTCTCTTAGCACAGGAAGAATTATTTCTGTGCAAAGATGGCTATAAGACGATGCTAGAACAAGCCAGCCAAATCATAGACTATTCCAACCAAGGAGCATTGAAATCATTTAATAAAGATGAAATCTCTCAAATAGTCAAAGATGCTAATAGAGTGCAGAAATATATCACTCATTGGGTTTTGAAAATGGAAGAGGCCATTGAGGCCGACCCAGAGAAATATGTGCCTTTGTATTTAATGAAATGGAAGGGATTGGATTATATCTATTCCTATGAGACTTTCGGCAGAAAGACCTTGACTTATAGACCTTTTCACACCAAAGGGGATCGCATCTTAGTCATTGCTCATACCTACTTGAAGAACATTAAGAAAGTCATCAAGGCCACTAATCAAGCCAGAGAAACCTTGATACAAGAGAATCTGCCCATGATTTATCAAATCGCCAGAAAAAATGCTGGCTCAAGAACTGATTTGATTGAGGATCTAGTTTCCGTGGGTTATATCCAGTTTATTTTGTGCATGGACAGGACCTTTGACATGGCTAGAGGCACTGAGTTCTCTACTCACGTTTATACTTGCATTAGTAGTAAATGTAGAGAAACAGTCATGAAATATGATGAAATGATTAACATCCCTAGTGCCAGAATGAAGGATAAAAATCGGGCTTTCAAGGGGCTGTTAGATATTGATGCCAATGACTTAGAAAATGTCAGTGAAAAGAAGAGACAGAAAGAGGCTGAAATAAGAAGAGTCATCAGTCATTCCAGTAATTATTATTCTTTGGATTATGATTATAAAGATAATGATGATGATAAGATGCCGATGGATCTTTTTATCAGTGATAGAAATACCATGTTGGGCATCACGTCTCGTATTGACACCCAGCAAATCATAGACAGAATTAGAGACAAAATCATGTCCTCTGCTGACAAAAGAAAAATAATTCGGTTGAAGGCTCTAGAATATAGTGGGGATTTGGATTTTACCGGAGATATTCCGCATTACACCTTAGAAGAGGTCGCAGAAAAATTATACCAACATGGCTATGTGAAGAATCTTATTACTAAAGAAAGAGCCAGGCAGTTGATTTTTGGAGGCAAGAAATTGGTGAGGAGACAGATTTTGAATGACCCAGAATTCGCAGAAGAATTAGGGCTTGTAGTTAATGGTTAAATAATATGATTTCTATTCTAACTACAAATATTTTTAAAGAACAATTACCCATTAATTTGTTAATGGAAAATCTCAAGAAACAGACCATAAAAGATTTTCAATTAGTATTAATGGATGGTTTTTATAATCAAAATAAAGACCTTGTTCAGGAATTGTCTGAAAAATATTCCATCAAAAATATCATTCATGCCCCCATGTGTGGAGCTACCCATGTCGCAAGAACCTTCCATTGGGAATTATATAATAATGCCCTATTATTATGTGATAATGATTTATTTGTAAGAATTGGAGTCTATAGGATATTTAGGGATTCATTAATAGAAATAATTTTAAAAAATTATGAAGATGGTTTTCTTACTGATTTACAACAACAAACATCTAGAGGCGAAACATCCTTAGATGAAGAATTAAAAATAGTTGAAATAGAAGATGATACTATGAGTTGTTATAATGGGATGTTTAGTTTTTTAAAGGATGACATGTTAGCAATTAATGGCAATGAGGAAGCGGCAATGGCTTTATATAGTCAAGAAGATATCGAAATAACCATACGATTCTCTAAACTTGCAAAAGTAAAATTAAGGCGTCTTGAAAATGGATTATATAGAATGGATCACGACAAAGAGCCTAAAAATAACATTCCATTTTTAGAAGAAAAAACAATAATGCCATGTCTTAGTGATTGCTGCATAGAAAAACCATCCCAAATGAAATTTGAATATGATAATTTCACTTGGCTCAAATGCCCCAGGTGTAATGCCATAGCACCATCAAGTATGACTCAATATTTTGAACATGTAAGAAATAATCAAAAATGTTTAGCGAACATTGGAGTTGATGGAATATTAGGTAGAGATCTTAGAATATTGAATGAGGATATTAAAAAACTACAATCCTTATCATCTAAAATCGAATTATTAAAATCAAGTCACACCGATAAAAAATATTTAGGAGGATGAACATGCAAACCTTAAATGCTAAAAATAGAAGATTACAAGAGGGGTTTTTTGAAAAATATTTGAAGGGAAGTGGGATAGACATTTGTACTAGTGATGATCCAGTGACCAGTGACTGCCGAACATGGGACATAGCTTGGGGAGACCCAGATGCAACATTCATGGAAGGAATAGATGATGAAGCCTTTGATTGGGTCTATTCATCCCATGGGCTTGAACATCTTTCTGATCCAGAGACTGGATTGAAAAACTGGTTTAGGATATTAAAACCTAGAGGGTTTCTAATTCTCTATGTACCTGACAGAGAATTATGTGGAAAAAGCAAATTATTGCCTGATCCACAGTCGAAAGACCATACATTTTATTTTACCATAGATAAGGATGAAGCCCCTTGTACCTTCGGAATCGTCCAAATGATTCAAAGAACATTAGGGGCTAAAAATTATAGAACCATTTATGTTAAAGAATGTGCTTCTGGAAATAATTCTGCCTTTGGCAATGTCTTTGATCTTTATGGTGAGCATTCAATAGAATGTGTCATCCAAAAATTATGAAAGTTTTAGATGTCATTGTTGTGTGACTGACCACGGGGCAAGCCCCGTCCGAGATAGCCCCTATAAAAATGGCCTAAAACAAAGGTTTAATCAAGGCCCTGCCTAATGTATAATAGAGATGAGGAAATAAAAAATGCGTTGCCTAGCTCTACTATTGGGTCTTCTATTAACCACCGTCTCCTACGCTCAAATCTTCCAATTGAGTGATACTAGGGCCATGTCCCCACTAATGGGTAATCAAGAAGTGAGATTGGACTTAACCCAAGTGACCAGAGTGAATGCTTTTGGATTCAAACAGGCATTTTCTAATAACACCTTAGAATTGAGTCGTAGCATTCAAAGAGTTGAGAAACCATTCACCTTCATCAGCGAAACGCAAACTGATCGGTTTGGGCTGGGATTGAATTTCCATAATACCTTAGTGAATGCCGCCTTTGAAAGCACACAGTTTACTGATAGTAAAAACACCACTGATTTAAATACTGTGAATATCAATTTAACTCGTGATAGATATTCTGTGAGTTATTTGACCCAAAAGGGGACTCTTAATGACATCGGGAATTTAAATGCCAAAACCATTGGGGTGGCAATGCCCTTTCTCGGCGGAGATGCTAAATTTGTTTCTGGCTTTGCTGATAAATTAGAAAATTGGACTCCGGTGCATGAAACTCAAAGGGAACTATTCTTGCCATTTAACAGCCTCATTAAAGGAGCAGCCTATAAGACTGCCAGTAGTAGCCGTTTAGTCAATGGAGTCTTAACTGCTGCAACTGACAGTGAAGAATATACTCTTCCCTTAGATCTACTTTGGAAAGGAGCCTTTTATCAACATGGCAATGCCATGCAATTGGCCAGTGGAGTTAAAACAGAATCGGAAACTAACATTTATAAGATCCCACTAGATAGGATAATTAAGGGGATGTCTTACGCTTATGCCAATAGTGATGTTTTAACTAATGGAGTGCAAACTGGGAAAAATTTGACAGAACAATATGTCATTCCTTTAGATCGATTAATCAAAGGTGCTTCTTATTCATTTAATGATACACAAGTAATGGAAAAAGGAGTTTTTACTAATTATAATACCAGTAAGCAGTATTTAGTGCCACTGGATAGATTCCTCAAAGGAGCATCTTATAGCCGATTAGACCAGACAATATTAGAGAATAAAGTCTTAGTAGATAGATTTCAAGAAGGATTATCATTCCCAATGAATCTTCTAGCCAAAGGGTCTACTATAGCTTATCATAATAATGAATATCGTTTGCATGGAAACACCAACTGGGCCGACAGCACAGATGTGACCATAACTTCGCCATTGCAGTTATTTGGCATACCTTTAGATAGTGTTTATACTTATGTTTTAGAGGATCCTTCTGGTTTGAGTGGCTCTCGGTTTTCTACTCAGTTGAAGGTCCCCACACGAGCCTGGGGCAAATTAATTACTAATACTCATAGTGTCGCCATTAATACTTTGGGACAAGACACAATCCAATCTAACTTTGCAATTCCATTCAAGAGAGGAAACTTGGCCTTAGGAAGAACATATATTGATACTGCGGGAGCATCTAATACAACATATACTATGGAAACACCGCAGGTAGAACTATTGTCTAACCTAACATCACAGGCTAATTTTGCGTTCTACATGCCTGATAATACCGCTAATTTACAAAAACGAGCCTTTAATTTAGTCTGGGCTCCAAGTAAAAAAGCGACTACAACCATGAGTTGGATAAATAGTGAATTAAATCCAGCCGAACATTATAACATGAATTTTGCAACTGGTTATAACATATCAGAAAATCGGAAATTGAACTTTGGATATTTTGAAAAAGAAATGGCAGATAATACCTTTAGTATCCAAAAACAAGCTGTTTTTACACAGGCTGGCAACATGACTCTGAATGCCTCATTATTACAAATGGAGAATAACGGTGCAGTAACATCGCCTTTGGCTAACTGGGATGTCAGTTATGGAGACATCAAAAATTTGTCATTAGCTGCCATGTATCAAAGATATGACCCTGCTAAGACTATACAATGGATAGAGCCAACAATGGGCATTGAAATGAAACATGATGGCGGAACGATAGACATGGCCTATAAATATCAAGGGTCAGCAGGCAGATTATTACCACTGAATGTAGTAGACAGCATCATTAAATTGAGTGATAATACAAACTTACAATTAACTTATACCAATAATGGGATTGACCCATTAGATGCTAAACAACAATTGATTAGAATAGGTCATACTTACGAAGCTGCCTTAAGAGGCAAATTGGGAAGTTTTAATATTTTAACTGCCATTAGAAATTACAATGCGGATAGCTCTTGGAGTTTTAGTCTTGGAGATAATAATGGTAGTGGTCAATTCTCATTGATTTACCAAGCGGGAGATTTTTCGCCACTAATTTTGGGTGGTGTAAGAACTGAAAACATTTTTGGACTTCAATATGAAAAGGTTTTTCGTGAAAATGAAAGGTTGTCATTCAAGTATAACTCTTATCAACTATATGGGACGAATGCCGAAGGACGCCTGGAGTTTAATATGACGTTCTAAGATTACCAGGGGTCTTCTTCTGGCTTCTTCTCTGCTTCCTTAACATTATCAGGCTTGGCCGATCCATATCTGATCATGTGCCCTCCTTGTTCAGTAGATGCGAATGAATCTCGATACTGTTTTTCTTTTAACTCTTCAACAGTCATCTTCTCAAGAATGGCTGCTTCAACTGCGGCTTCCGTGAAGTCCTTGATTTTCACATCATTGTCAACACAATACTTTTTAAGATTGTGATGAAGCTCTTTGCTGATGATGATTTGTTTGGTTTCTGACATTTTTATCAACTCCTAATAGATTTATCTATTTCTCAATTTATCTATTCTTTCTCATGGGACCTGCAAGATTTTTGTTGGCGTTCGGGAGGGGATGAAGTATAATGACGACAGGAAGGCTGGTGATGATATGCTAGTATTTTTTGGAATGTTAGTGCTATTTTATGTGTTGGCATCATTATTGGATCAAAAATGGCCTCTGGATATATTTAAGGTGGTAGCAGTCTTGTTCATTACCATTATGGTATCTATTGTGTTATTGGGACCCGTTTATCAAGCGACTCCCATTCAGCATACTGAGAAAGTGATGTTGCAACCATTACATGATAGTTGCTATGTCATTTCTTTTGGGGCAAATGTGTTGATAAATGACGGCACCACAAAGAGAATGATTTTTCTCAAGGAGCCCATAGCTTTGCAAAAGTCAGCGAGACCTGTGCTTATCAACGAATCGGGAAAGCTTAATGGGCTTGTGATATGGGCTCCTCCAAAGAGGTTGTCAAGAATCATAGTTTCTAAGGTTGAGGATATTGATTTCAATGGACAAGATGTGAATTTGACATATATTGAAAAGGAGAAATAATCCTGAGCCGGGGAGCCCCATGCTGTCTTGTGACAGCCTCAGCCGACCCCCTATAGTAGCAGGAGGGCCAGAGTGTTGCTATCCCTCCCCTAAACAAAGGAGCGTGGTCAAAATGGCTGGAGGACGCAAGGCATATCAAAATGGGATGAATTTTGAAGAAGATGCGAGGGGGGTTTGTATTGACGCAAACGTAGCTTTCAAGACTAATCCAAAGATGTATCTTAGTAATGGGTTATGCAAAAGACCAGATTTGTCATTCAAGGGCATTGATGGTTTAACTTATGTGGTGGAATGTCGCTATCAAGAAGTCGCCGGGACGACATCGGATAAGATTGATTCGTTAATTATAAGCAAGTTTTATCCTATCTATGATTCATATCAACCGAAAATTGGAGGGTTGTATATTGTAGTGAATGGCCAAATGGCTGTTAGCAAATCATCACGGCATTTATTTTATGACAATAAGGCATATTTGTATAAAATGTTTGCTGCTTATCCTGATTTTGTTTCTTTGATTCAACTATTAGATATTGATACTTTCTCAAAATATGTTAAAGAAAGGGGTGTCCCTCTTGAGTTTTAAACTTATTGAATCATTTAAATATGGGAAGGTCATCATAGGGACCTTGACATTTATGGAACTCCGCACCCATGCTACTATTGATCATACTTATAATAGAAAATCTTCCGCACGAGTTGTTAAAGAACTTGGTTATGACCTGGGCAATAATCCCAATATGCAATTAGAGACTTTATATCTTAATGTGAGAGATAAGTCACATTTCCCTTCAAGCGTTAATGGGGAATTGATTTTCCCAGACGACACAATTTTTTATATTTATGATGGTCAACATCGCTATCTAGGTCTACTTTTAGCTTTCGAGAAAGACCATAGATTTGATAAGAAAGAAATATTAGTGAGAATCACTTTTTCTTCTAGGGAAGACGAAATATTGACTTTCATCATCCATAATGCGTTGCGGAAAGCTGTTTCTCCGGCTTTGAATCAGTTAAATCTAGCCCAAATTGCTCAGTCACCATCTTTTATCAAAAAATTGAAAGACCATTGTGGTATTATCCCAGATATGCCTCGACAAATACAAGAGATAATCGTAGACACTTCTGACGCAGTTCAGTATCTTCAAAAATTAGATAAAGACGTTAACTCTCCATTACATAACTATATTTTGTTTGATGATGAAAAGGGCGACCCTGAAAAAAAGAAAACCAAACCTATTGGCCAAAAAACATTCGTAGATTACATTGTATTATCTCTCAAAAGGATGGACATTGAACAATTCCCAGAATGGAAAAATGCCGACCAAGGCATTCGTGATCAAATGGTATTACAATATTGGGCAGCCATAAAACAGCAAATGCCCGAGGTATTTATCAGGAAAACATGTAAGAAATATCATTTATGCGGATTCTTTGGAGTGATTTTTTGGAATTATATCATGCCCGATATATTCCAATTGGCTGAAATGAATCCAGATAATTTCTCAAATGTTTTATCAAAAATGGGGCAATACATCACTTCTGATTTTTGGAATAAGGATAATTACAAAAATACTCACGGGGAAATTAGAACCGACGCCACTAAGTCAAAAAGACATGCTCAAGCAGCCCTAGAGATATTACAAAAAAACTTAGGAGATAAGAAAAATGAGTAGAGTATTATGCAACGTATCTGTTACCATTCCCGGCACCATGATGAAACCAGAACACGCTGTCTTATGACAGTCTGTGGTGAGTGGCTTATTCAGAAAAGGAGATGACTATTATGGCTAAGACGCCTACGCTTGAAGAGTTGGAAGGAATTTATGGGAGGAATTATCGTGGTTTGCGGGGGCCTTGGAATGAGAAAGGGCAGGTCTTGGAATTCGTTAGAGAGATCTATGTGGGAGGCCGTGGTTTTGGAGATTTTGCAAATGAGATCGCAGTAGCCGGGATGATGATGAAAGATGCCGGGTATTATAAATAATACAGATTCTCACATTCACTTCCATGAGCCCAACATGACCATCCAAATCACTGCATGGCGGGATGAAACCGATGAAGAGCAAGAGAAGCGTTTGGCTCTAAAGAAAGGGGAATGAATAATGGTTCAATTTCCTGACCATAATCTAAAAGAGATGTATGTTGAAGGACTTCATTCAGGCCGAGCCGATGAATTATGTCTTCTCGAAAAGAAGATCATCAGTGTCATTGATGCAGCAAGAATTGAAGATTTGTCTGTCTGGATCAAACTGCAACAAGAAATAGTTTTGATTTTCCATGAGGAAAGGGAGAAATTAAACCAATCATAAATGCTTAACATTAACACCGTTTACAATATGGATGCCATAGAAGGATTAAAACAATTGGACGATGGGTCTGTTGATTTAGTCTTTGCTGATCCGCCTTATAACATCGGAATCCAATATGGAGGAGGGTTATATAAAGATAATCTTTCTGCAGAAGAATATATGGATTTATCTAAAGATTGGTGGACTGAATGCTATCGAGTATTAAACGCAACTGGCTCTTTTTATGTCATGCAATACCCATATGTTATTTCTAAATGGCTTTCAACATTGGAGGATATTGGTTTTATATATAGGAAAACCATCGCCTGGGTATTTTCTTCTAATATTGGTAATTCCAAAAGAAATTTCACAACTGCACATCGAGATATCTTATTCATGACAAAATCTAAAGAATATACATTTAATGCTTTGGCTGACCCGCAGCCCTATAAAAATCCGAATGATAAACGGATCAAAAAATTAATAGAGAATGGGAAAACTGGAACCAATTGTTATGATTGGTGGGATATCCAATTGGTCAAAAATATTTCGAAAGAAAAAACAGAATGGGAAAATCAAATTCCATTATCATTAGTTGAGAGGGTGATTAAAATGTCGAGTTGTTCTGGTGATTTAGTTTTAGATCCTTTTATGGGATCGGGAACTACCGCTGAAGCAGCATGTAAAAACGGAAGAAATTACATTGGGTTTGATATTAACCCAAAATCAAAAATTATTACAAAGATAAGAACCTTAAAATTTAATTAGATATTTATAATCTTTGCTTTCTAAGTAATGTTTTTTGCAATGATTACAATGGTATGCTTGTTTTTTAGATTCATTAAAACCATATTTACGAGTATCTAGAGAATTACAAGATGG
>Ga0315274_10002596_pt1 | contig 27171 bp, 27 predicted proteins | sample YL17G02_20_MG_FD_203700 | JGI IMG/M metagenome (GOLD analysis project Ga0315274, IMG submission 203700) | Sediment microbial communities from Yellowstone Lake, YNP, Wyoming, USA - YL17G02_20 | ecosystem: Environmental > Aquatic > Freshwater > Lake > Sediment | place: USA: Wyoming | collected...
GGCGGTCCGCCCTCTGCGAGCAGTGCTCGGACGGCGGCCCCCGCGCCCAGGGAGAGTAGCCCGGATAGCAATTGCCCGATGCCGACAACCCGCCCGCGCAGTTTGCCGGGTATGGCCTTGGCCAGGATGTCGAACCATGCCACCGCCACGAGCGCGTCGGTTGCAGCGAAGTAGAATACCGCGGCCAGCAAAAGGGCAAGCGCCACCGCTGGCCAGCGCACCCCGCCCATCAAAAGGAAGAGGGCCAGCACCAGGAACACCGGGCGCCCAACCCACGAGACGGCGATGGCCACCGGCAGCTTGCGCGACTTGGGCGTGAGATAGTGGGCCGCGGCTATTTGCGGCAGCAGCCACCCACCGGTCCACAACGCCCCGACCAGCCCAATGAGTACCGGGTTAGAGGTCAGCCGTGCGGCAAGAGCTGGAAGCGTGGTCGAGGGACCGGCGAAGGCCAGCCCCATGCCGAAGAAGGCATAGTCGATGACAAATGCCGCAGCATTGCGCCGCAGCACTTGTGCGCCGCGCTGGGTCTCATTGGCCTGCAAATTCATGCGATCAGGAATCCCAAATGGATGGTAGGCTGGCATTATAATCGGAAGGTTCCCCCCTTGGCCGAGAGGCGCGCATGTGCCGAGGATGCCTTCATCTTGTTCCGAAAGCAGCCGGTCAAACGTGCGCACCTCGCCGGACGATGAGGCGCAAGGGAATTGGGATGGGCGCCGCCTGCCGTGCGCCATTCGTCTGGATTGGCTCGCTCGAGGAGCTCTCGATTGAAGCGGATACCGCGCTACCTGACGCTGGCTGTGTTCACGGCCGGGATGACCACCATGGCGGTCGAGATGTGTGCCTCGCGCCTGTTGGGCAACGTGTTCGGCACGAGCAACCTTGTGTGGGCCAACATCATCGGCCTGATCCTGGTCTACCTCGCGGCGGGTTACTTCATCGGCGGGCGCTGGGCCGATCGCGACCCGCGCCCGGTTACTTTTTACCGCTTGCTGGCATGGGCTGCGGTAGTGACCGCGGTCGTGCCGGTGATCGCGCGTCCGGTGCTGCGAGCCGCAGCGAGCGCCGTCGAAGGCATCAACGCGGCTGTGGCATTGGGGTCTTTCGCTGCAGTGCTGGTCCTCTTCGTCGTACCCGTCACCTTGCTCGGTTGCGTCTCACCCTTTGCCATCCGCCTTGCGCTGCAGGAAGTGGATAGCGCGGGCAACGTGGCCGGCAGGCTGTACGCCATTTCCACCTTCGGGTCGATTCTCGGCACGTTTCTGCCCGTGCTGTGGCTCATCCCCGCCATCGGCACCACGCGCACGTTTCTCTTGTTCGCCGGTATCTTGCTCGGGGTCGCCCTCTTTGGGCTGGCGCGGGTCGAGCGGCGGGCGGCGGTGATCGCGCTGTGGATGCCGGTGGCCCTCATCGGGCTGACCCTGCTCGGCGCGAGCGGCCCGGTCAAGCAAACGCGCGGCCAGTTGATGGAAAAGGAATCGGCCTACAACTACATCCAGGTGGTCGAGCGCAATGGCATGCGCCTGCTGCTTCTCAATGAAGGGCAGGGGGTGCACTCGGTCTATCGCCCGGGCGAACTGGCGACCTTCGGCACGTGGGATTTCTTCCTCGCGGCGCCCTTCTTTAACTCCGCACCCTACCCGGCACAGATGGTCGATTCGTTGGCCATCGTCGGCTTGGCCGCCGGCACCACCGCCCGCCAGTTCACGGCCGTCTACGGGCCCATCGCCATCGATGGTTTCGAAATCGATCCGGCCATTATTGAAGTTGGGCGCACCTACTTCGACATGACTGAGCCCAACCTGCGCGCGCTTGCCGTGGACGGGCGCTGGGGGCTGGCGCACTCGGGGAAGAGCTATCGGGTGATCGCGGTGGATGCCTATCGCCCGCCCTACATCCCCTGGCATCTCACGACGCGAGAGTTCTTCGAGTTGGTCCGCAGCAAGCTCAGCCCAGATGGCGTGCTGGTGATCAACGTGGCGCGCATGCCCGCCGACCGCCGTCTGGTGGAGGCGATGACGGCAACGCTGGCGGCCGTGTTCCCCTCGGTGTACGTCGTGGATGTGCCCGACAGCCTGAACAGCATTCTCTACGCAACCGTGCTGCCGACGCAGGCGGAGAATCTGGCGGCGAACCTGGCGGGGCTGCAATTTGCCGATGTGCCTGTGCAGCCGTTTCTGCTGGAGGTGCTCATGCGCACGCTCGAGAACCGTCGCCCGGCCGTGCTCGGCGGCGTCGTATTCACCGATGACCGTGCGCCCGTCGAGCAGATGACGAATGCCATGGTTGTCCGGTTCGTTTTGGGCGGCGGGCTGGATTCCATCGAACCTCAATGAGTTGCGGGCATTTCGTGCCGCCGCGAGAAGGCGAGGCTCTGCCATGAAGCGATTCGCGCATGCCCTGATCGTGCTGCTTGTGCCGGTCATCCTGGTGCTGAGCTGGCTGCGGGTGCTGCTCACGCCCATGTTCATCCGCAGCGAGTATCACAAGGCGGCCTTTCCGCCCGACCCGTACGGGTTCAGCCTCGAGGATCGCCTGCACTGGTCGGAGACCTCGCGCCAGTATCTCCTCAACCGCGAGGGCATCCAGTTCCTGGGGGACCAGACCCTCCCGGACGGCACGCCGCTCTACAACACGCGCGAATTGGGTCACATGGCTGATGTAAAGAAGGTGGTGAGCGGCGCGCTGCTGACATGGGCCGTGGCGCTCCTGGCCGGCGCGCTGGCCTCGGCCGTCCTTGTCCGCCGCAGCGGGACCCTGTTCCTCCATGCTCTCCAGTCGGGCAGTGTTCTCACTATTGCACTGCTTGTCGCCATCCTGGCCGGCGTCTTTCTGGCGTGGAATTGGTTCTTTGTGTTCTTTCACCGGATATTCTTCGCCGGCGATACCTGGCTGTTCCTCTATTCCGATTCGCTCATTCGTCTCTTCCCCGAGATGTTCTGGCAGGATTGCTTTGTGACGTTGGGGGTGGGTACAGCCTTGAGTGCGGCAGTGCTGTGGGTTATCGCGCGCGTTGTCGGGCGGCGGTTGCGCGTAACGGCGTCCGCTGCGAAGGGCGGGGCGGCCGGCTGAGCGAGGTGCCTGCCTGCAAAGAGGCAACGAGCCTGTGCGTCGGGTGGTCATTCCCGCGAAAGCGGGAAGTCAAACGCATGGCCTGGTGCGGAAGTCATGTGTAGCGCTAGGACCGCTGGCTCTGTGTTCTTGACCGTCATTCCCGCCAAAGGGGGAATCCAGGCTCTCACACAACTTGGGACGTCTGGTCTTCCCACTCGGGACCAAACTCTTCGCTCAACCCCAGTTTCCACCTCCGCTTTCATTTCTTCAACTGCTTCTCGCGCTCAATGGCCGCTGCCATGGTGGTATGGCTTTCGAAGCAGACCAGCATGTGGACGAATGTTCCTTCGTAGACCCGTTGACCGCGCCTCTCTTGTGTTTCGAAACGCGCTTGCTCAGGGCGGACGTGACACCAGTGTCCAGTGTCCCATTGCGCTTGCGTGCCAGGATGTGCACGCACGGTCGTTTGGTCATCCCCTGCCCCTCGTTCTTTCAGACCAAAGAAGCCAAACGTGCGTCCTGGGTCCCCGCCTCCGTGGGGACGACGAGCCTGACGGGTGTGCTCACCCGTCGCACGAGTTCGTGCATGCAGCCTGCTCGGCGTATCTCTTGACCGTCATTCCTGCCAAGGCGGAGATCAAGCTCCGCCCTGCAAGACCTCCGGCCCGTCGTTACCCGGGCTGTTGACCAGCGGGCTGACCACTCGCACCCGCAGCCTCTCCGCCGGGAAGGAGACGAGCCGCGCGGCCAGATCCTCCGCCGGCGCGCTCGGGTCTAGCCAGCACCGTGCGCTCTCGCCTTCGAGGATAACCGGCATCCGGTCGTGGAAACGGCTGATGATCTCATTCGCCGCGCAGGTCAGGATGGTGCCGCTGCGCACGTCCTCGCCCTCCGGCGAACGCCAGGTTTCCCATAGCCCGGCAAAGGTGAACGGCTCGCCGCCCGCCATCTGTATATAGAAGGGAGCTCGTGCGCCGCCCCGGCCGCGCGCCGTGCGTTCCCATTCGTAGAAGCCGTCGGCCAGGATCAGGCAGCGGCGTTTGAGGAACGCGGAGCGGAAGGCCGGCTTCTCGCGCACGGTCTCGGCCCGCGCGTTGATCAGCCGGCTGCCGATGCCGGGCTCCTTTGCCCAGGAGGGAATCAGCCCCCAGCGCACGTACTCGACGCGCGGGTGGTCGAGGCTCGTGACGATTGCGATGTTCTGAGTCGGGGCGATGTTGAATCGCGGGAGGAGCTCTTCGGGCGGAGTATCCAGGTGCAGCGCGCGTTGTAAGGCGGCCGGCCCGGAGGTGAGTGTGAATCGGCCGCACACGGCCGCCGCCTAGCCCGGGTTTCCGGCCGCGGCGGCGGTCTCGACGGGGGCCCCCTGGCCGCAGTTGGCCTCGTCGATTTGCACCGTGGTATGGGTGATGCCGAAGCGCTGCTCCAGGCGTTCCCGCAGTTCGCGCAGCGTCGCCATCTGGGCGCGCGGGTCGCCGCTCTCGTGCATGATATGGGCGCTCAGCGCGACGTGACTCGAACACAAGCTCCACACGTGCAGGTCGTGCACTTCGCAGACCCCGGGCGTGCCGGCCATGACCTCGCCCACCTCGAACACCGACATGCCTTCCGGCGTCCCCTCAATCAGGATGTGCAGCGAGCTGCGCAGCACGCGCCCGGCGCCCAAGAGAATGAGCACCCCGATCAGCGCGCCGGCCAGGACATCCGCCTGTTGCCAGCCGGTGAAGGCAATCACCAGCGCAGCCGCGATGACTCCCACCGAGGAGACCGCATCCGATATGGCGTGCAGCGCTGCGCTGCGCACATTGAGGTCGATGCGCTGGGTGGTTCCACTGTGGGCCTTGGCAGTCAGCAGCAAGGCGACCGCCACGTTCACCAGCAGGCCGACGACGGCGATCACCAACATCTCCAGGCTGCGCACTGCTTGCGGGGAACGCCAGCGCGCGAAGGATTCCCAGAGGATTCCGCCGGCGACAGCCAATAGCGTCAGGCCGTTGGCCAACGCCGCCAGCACCTCCAGCCGGTGGTAGCCGTACGTGTGACGGTCGTCGGGAGGCAAGGCCGAGAGTCGCAACGCCAGGTAGCTCAATGCGATGGCGAACAGGTCGAGCAGCACGTGGGCGGCATCCGAGACAAGTGCCAGGCTGCGGGTCCACAGCCCGCCCACGACTTCGGCGACCAGGATGAGGGCGGTCAGGGCGAGGGCAATCAAAAACCGGCGTTGGACGCCGGGGTTGGCATGAGGTTTCACACGCACTCCAGTTTGATGCTCAGGCGGCACAGCGCCCCACTTCGGCGCATTGGCGCCAATTATACCCAGCTCGGTTCGCGATACGTCCCAAAAACCTCCCGCATCACACCCACAATCTCTCCCAGGGTTGCATAGGCGCGCACGCCTTCCAGAATGTGCGGCATCATATTCTCGGTGCCTTGCGCGGCGATGCGCAGCCGGTCGAGCGCCTGCCCGACCCGCCCGTTGTCGCGTTGGGCACGCACCTGGTCCAGACGGTCGACCTGGCGCTCGAGCCCCTGCGGGTCCATTGCGAGTAGCGGGATGCGCGGCGGTCTTGCATCGGCGTATTCATTGATGCCCACGACAACGCGTTTGTGCTCGTCAATCTCCCGCTGGTAGCGGTAGGCCGCCTCGCCGATCTCCTTCTGGAAGAATCCGCGTTCGATGGCCGGCAGCACACCGCCCAGGTCGGCGATGCGCGCGAAGTATTCGCGGGCCTGCCGCTCCATGCGATTGGTCAGTGCCTCCACGAAGAAGGAGCCACCCAGCGGGTCCACCGTGTTGGCCACGCCGGATTCATGGGCCAGGATTTGCTGCGTGCGGAGAGCGACGGTTGCCGCGCCTTGCGAGGGCAGGGCCAAGGCCTCGTCCATCGAATTCGTGTGCAGGCTTTGCGTGCCTCCCAGCACAGCGGCCATCGCCTGGATCGCTACGCGCGCCACGTTATTCTCCACTTGCTGCGCGGTCAGGCTGCAGCCGGCGGTCTGGGTGTGGAATCGCAGCAGCCACGAACGCGGGTCTCGCGCGCCGAACGTCTCGCGCATTTCGTGGGCCCAGATGCGCCGGGCCGCGCGGTACTTGGCAATCTCCTCGAAGAAGTCGTTGTGCGCATTGAAGAAGAACGACAGGCGCGGTGCAAAATCGTCCACCGCCATGCCGCGCGCCATCCCCCAGCGCACGTACTCCATGCCGTCGGCCAGGGTGAAGGCCAGCTCCTGCGCTGCCGTGGCACCCGCCTCGCGGATGTGGTATCCGGAAATCGAGATGGTGTTCCACTGGGGCACGCTGCGACTGCCGTATTCCATCGTGTCGACCACCAGGCGCATCGAGGGCTCGGGCGGGAAGATGTACTCCTTCTGCGCAATATATTCCTTGAGGATGTCGTTCTGAATTGTGCCGCGCAGCTTCTCCGGCCGCACGCCGTGCTTCTCGGCCGCCGCGAGGTACATCGCCCATACGATCGCCGCCGGCGAGTTGATGGTCATGCTGGTCGAGACCCTATCCAGCGGGATGCCGGAGAGCAGTATCTCCATGTCGCGCAGGGAGGCCACGGCCACGCCGCACTTGCCGAATTCCCCCAAGGCTTCCGGAGCATCAGTGTCGTAGCCCATCAGCGTGGGCAGGTCAAAGGCGATCGAGAGCCCCGTCTGCCCCTGTTCGAGCAGGTACTTGAAGCGCGCGTTGGTCTCCTCGGCCGTGCCGAACCCGGCGAACATGCGCATCGTCCACAGACGGCCGCGGTGCAGCGTGGGGTGGATGCCGCGGGTGTAGGGGAAGCGCCCGGGCAGCCCCAGGTCGCGCTGGTAGTCCCCATCGGGCAGGTCCAGCGGCGTGTAGAGGCGTTCGATCGGCTCGGAGGAGGTCGTCAGGAATTCCGAGGCGCGCTCGGGAGTCGTGGCCAGCGCCTGTGCGAGGTCAGTGCGGGACCACTCCTCAAGTGCTCGGCCCAAATCGTCCAACTGCCGCGGATCGTACATCCATGCCTCCCTGCGCCAAGGGCTGCCAGGCGCGCAGCACGCGCGTGCCGCCCTGTCGCCCACACGTGGTCGTTTCATTATATCTCTGCCATCTCTGGCATTGGCGCTCCCTCATTGCAGAGTGTAAAATCAAGGTTGAATGCGGCGGCAGGCGGCCCGAAGGGGCGGCCCGCGACGCACTGGGGAGACCCGGCGATGAGCCTGGTGTGGTCAGCCAAACCCGACGAAATGCACGCGCGCCCGCGCGTGCTGGTCATCGCCGATGCGCCGGAATCCGGCGAATGGCTGGTGCGCGAAATCTTCATGCCGCACGGCCTGGCGGCCGAGGTCGCCCGCCCGGATTCGCCCCCCGCCGACGTCATCGTGGTCGATATCACCCAGTTGCAAGGCATGGCTCTGACCGTGCTCAGGGCTCGCCGCGAACGGGGTGACCAGGCGCCGGCCATCATCCTGGCCGCCCGCCTCAGCCCGGAAGCCGGGCGCGATCTGTTCCGTCTGGGCGTGCGCGATTTTCTGCTCAAGCCCTATCGGCCTGAATCCCTCATCGATTCAATCATGTCGGTTCAACGCGATGCGATCGTTCAGCAGAGCGCGCGCCAGGCGCTGCCCAAGCTCAAGCTGGCCGCCGATCAATTCCGCAAGCAGAATGAGGAGTACCGCATCCTGCTCGAGGTTTCGCGCGTCCTGCTGCAGAGCCACGAGGTGGATGCGATCCTGCGCCAGGTTGTGGAGGCCACGGCTTTCCTCACCCACGCCGAAGACGCGAGCCTCTACCTGATCGACCCGGCCTCCAACGAAGTCTTCCTGCGGGCTAGCAAGGAAGCCCCCGAGACGCGTGCCTTGTTGCACCATCAGCTCGTCTCGGATATGTTCGTGAGCCAGGTGGTGCGCACCGGCCAGCCGCTCGTGCGCCAACCCTCGCCCGGGGAAGGCCGCTTTCGCGTCAAAACGGCCTATATGGTGCAGGCCCTGATCAACATGCCCATCTTCATCGAAAGCCATGTGGGGGGTGTGCTGGCCATTTACAACCGCAGCGCGGGGCGGGGGTTTGGCGAGCACCAGCTGATCATTGTCCGCGCGCTGGCCCACACCGCCAGCCTGGCGCTCACGCGCCTCAAGCCGGCCGCGCGCCCGCCGCAGCCGGACGGGGCGGCGCCTGCGCCGTCCAAACCCATGGGCGCCGTGGGCGAGGTGCTTGGGCCGGAGTTCCGCCAGGCGCTGCAGGTGCTGGCGGCCGAGACCGATTCGCTGCTGCGCGTCGCGCCGCGCTCACCCTATCGCGACAATCTGGCCCGCCTCAGCGCGGTGGTGCAGCCGCTGCTCAAGCTCTTGCCCAGCGAACCCTCGGCCGCACCCATCCCGCGCGGCGCCGAGCAGTTCTCGTTGCCGCGGGTTGTCGATGAAGCCCTCAAAGCTGTCCGGCCCGTGGCCGCGCTCAGACACATCGGCATCATCCCGCAGTTGGCCGGAGAGTTCCCCCCGGTATTCGGCAACCCCAAGCTCGCCCTGGCCGGCATGCAGACTCTCCTGGGCTGGGCCATTGCCCGCTCGAGGGGCGAGCCGGTGGCGCTGGCCGTTTTCCATATGCGCAGCGGCGAGCCCTCCGGTCCTTTCACCATGACCCAGGCCGAGGGCCTGCCTCCCGGAGAGTGGGTGACACTCTCACTTCTGGATTCCGGCCCGCGCCTGAGCTCGAGCGAACTCGACGAACTCGGCGAAGACGCCGCCTCGCGGCCCACGGTCAGCCCGCTGGGCGCGGCCTGCCGTCAGGTGCGTGAGGCTGGCGGGCATGTGTGGCTCGAAACCGCGATCGATGGAGTGACTCTGTACGCCGCCTTCCGTGCGGTGTGACCCCTATGGACAGCAAGCTGATCTCCAATCATGTTCCGGTTGAACTGATCACGCCGCACTACCGCGTGAAAGGCAAGATACCCGTTTCTTCTTCGGGCGTGATCGGCGTGCTCAACGATACCTCCGGCTCCTCGATCGAAGTGGTGGAGGTGTGGCTGGCCCGCCTGCATCGCCCGGCCGAGACCGTAGCCCGCTTCGACTCTTGGGACGCGGTCAAATCGCGCCTGGTGGCGGTGCTGCTCGAGCAGCGCAGCGATCTCGGCCCGCCCTCCGTGGCGCGCGGCGGCTTCGCGCGCCTGGTGTCGTATCGGGTGTGGGCCGGGCTCAAGGGCTTCGAGATGTTCGGCGTGATGGAATCGCCCGGAAAGTTCGACTTTGCAGAAACCATCTTCCAGGGCCATCGCGATTTCATCCCCCTCTACAACGCCACCCTCATCCCGGTGTTCTTCCCGCAACTCGTGAGCCGCGCACCCGTGCTGCTTTACAATCGCCAAATGGTGGAGGGGCTGAGCGTGATCTCCAAGGTTGCCGCAACTTAGATTTCCTTCACGCGCTCCTTGCATACGTCCCCAACGCGCGCCGAGGTCTCGGCGCGCGTTTTCGCGGCGGCAAGGGGGGCGCTTCGAGCCTGCGCGCTACAGCCAGGCCGAGATGTGCGTGGCGGTAGAATGCGGGGGCGCTGCCGGGCTCGCCCGCGCCGCGTGGACTGGGAAATGCGCACACACAGGGTGGGGAGCCCGTTGCGTCGGATCGCGGGTTGGAGGCTGCTCGCGGGAGCCGCGCTTGTCCTCAGCGCCTGTCGATTTGCCACCTTGCGGCCTCTGCTCGAGGCACCGTCCGGCGCAACATCGACGCCCAAGCCAACCCTGCCGCCGCTGGCCCGCCTGCTGCCCGCGGCCACCCTCGAACCGACTTCGACGTTTGCTCTGCCTACGCAGCCCGCGGACTCTCAACAACGCGCTCCACGCGGCTCGCTGCGTGCCTACCTGCTCTACCCGGACTTGACTTACTGCGCCGGCAGTGAAGCGCAGCTCAAGCTCGACTTCTAAGCCCCGCCAGAGTACCGGCCTGGCTGCGTCCGCTGATGATATTCGTTCACGGCGGCGCGTGGATGAGGGGCGACAAGGCCGCCAGCGGCGAACTCCTGGAGGCGATCTGTTCGTATTCCCCGCCATGATCGAGGACGTCAAGTGTGCGGTGAGGTTCTTGCGCGCCAATGCCGTCGCGCTCGGCGTGGATGGCGAGCGCATCGGCGCCTACGGCTCGAGTGCAGGTGGTGGCTAACTTATTCGGCCCGACGTATTTCACCGCCCTCACCGGTGACCGCGAACGCATGGGCCTGGCGCTGGCCTTTCCCGGTGGTGAGGACTTCTTGCGCCGGGCGAGCTCGATTGCCTATGTCAGCCCCGATGACCCGCCCTTCCTCCTCATGCAAGGCTGAGCTCGACGACGTGGGGCCGGCTTCCCAGGCGGTCGTCTTCAATCGGGCGCTGTGACAGGCGGGCGTCGGGAGCACCCTGGTTCTGGTGCGAAATGCGGGCCACGGCTTTTCGCCGGTCGGCGGCGAGATCAGCCCGACGCGGGCAGAGATGATGCAAATCATCGTCACGTTCTTCGACGCTCACTGGCGCTGACCCACATACTTGCGTGTGGATGAACTTCCGCGTGAGGGCCGCGGGCGCACGATTGAGCGCACCTAGAATCAGCCCTCGATGCAGAGGTGAGGGGAAGCTAGACCGCTTCCCAGACGGCATAGTCGGAGAGCTCGCCCCCCTCGCCGTCGGAGGCGAAGAAATCGATTTCGCGGAAGCCGGCCTCATGGCACAACTGCAGGCGCTCGGCATCCTCAACTTGGTGCACGTAGCGCAGTCCTCGTCCGCCGCGGCGCCAATCGAGAAGCGCATCACCCAGGTCAACCTCTTGCTCGCCCAGCCCAATCTCCGCCCAGGGGACGACCCGCCGGCGCAACCGTTCGCTGCGGCTGAACTGCCAATTGGAGAGCGCCAGCCGCCCGCCGGGCACAAGACGGCGGTGGGCCTCCCGGCACGTGCGCAGGCGCAAATCGAAGCCGGGCAGGTGATGGAGAACTGCGAAGAGAAACGCCCAGTCGAATCGTGCAGCCGGGTTGAGGGGCAGCGCCCTTGCCGAGAGATCGGCGCAGGCAAAGTGGGCGTATTCTCCCGTGCGGAGGGCACCGCCACGCGCGTGATGCAACAGGCGCAGGCTGAGGTCGAGGCCGAGGTACAGGCGGGGCGCCTTCTCGGCGAGCAGATGCCTCGCCAGTTGCCCCCGCCCGCAGCCCAGATCGAGCAGGCGCACTTGGCGAGGCACTTCACGCGCAATGCGTGCCGCGCCGGGCTGCAGGCGTTCGCGCGTCTGGGCAAAGTCGGATGAGAACGTTTGGTAGAATTCCCGGTTGAGGGCAAGCAGCCGAGCGGCCACGCGAGCGTCCATGGCCGGGGATTATACAAGGATGAGCGACATGACCTCGCGCGAAGAAGCTTGGCAGCGCGCACGCGACTACACCGACGAGGCGCGCCGCACCGCGGCGCGTGCCGTTTTGCACGACCTGGTGGGGGGCGTTGCGCTGCGCGCGGCGCTGCACCGCCACCCGGCGCTGGGCTCTTACCTCGCCAAAGACGCGCTGGTGCACGCCTACCGCGAAATGGTGGCCGCGGGTGAGATCGCCGAATCGCCCGCTCTCCTGCGCGCGCTGCGCATGAAGCCGGTGCGCACGCTCTCGGGCGTGGCCACGGTCACGGTGCTGACCAAGCCTTATCCTTGCCCAGGGGAATGCATTTTCTGCCCCACCGATGCGCGCATGCCCAAGAGCTACTTGGTCGACGAGCCGGGGGCCATGCGCGCCGGCCAGCACGATTTCGATCCGTTTGCCCAAACCCGCGCACGGCTCGAGTCGCTCACCGCCGTCGGGCATCCGACCGAAAAGGTCGAGCTGCTCATCCTGGGTGGGACGTGGAGTGCCTACCGCCGCGACTACCAGGCTTGGTTTGTCCAGCGCTGCCTGGAGGCGCTCAACGGGGCCCCGTCGCCCTCGCTCGAGGCGGCCCAGGCCGCCAACGCGCGCGCTGCGCGGCGCAACGTCGGCTTGGTCATCGAGACGCGCCCGGACCGGATCGATGAGGACGAGTTGCGCTGGCTGCGTCAATTGGGCGTGACCAAAGTCCAGCTGGGTGTGCAGTCCACCGACGACGAAATCCTGGCGCTCAACAAGCGCGGCCACACACGGCAGGCTACCCACGCGGCGTTCGGCCTGCTGCGTGCGGCGGGATTCAAAATCCACGCGCATTGGATGCCGAACCTGCTTGGATCGGACCCGCAGCGCGACCGGGCGGATTTCGCCAGGCTGTGGTCGGATGCAGACTTGCGTCCGGACGAACTGAAAATCTACCCCACCTCGCTCCTGCGCAACAGTGATCTCTTCGCCTACTGGGAGCGAGGCGAGTACAGCCCGTACTCGTACGAGACGCTGCTCGAGATGATGGTCGATATCAAACCGACGATCCCTCGCTACTGCCGGGTCAACCGTGTGGTGCGCGATATCCCCGCGCATCACGTGGTCGTGGGCAACCGGCGATCGAACCTGCGCGAGGAGGCGCAACGCGCGCTCGGGCAGCGCGGGCTGCGCTGCGTATGCATCCGCTGCCGCGAAGTGCGCGAGCGGCCGGTGGACCCCGGCCTATTGCGCCTGAGCGACCTGATCTACACAGCCGGCGGCGGCGAGGAGCACTTCCTTTCGTTCGATTCGCCCGACGACCGATTGGCCGGCTACCTGCGGCTGCATCTGCCGCAAGCCGAGGCGCCGCGCGCGCTCGCGACCGACTTGCGCGGAGCGGCCATCGTGCGCGAATTGCATATCTACGGCCAAAGCCTGAGCCTGGGCCAGACGCAGGGCGGCGCGGCCCAACACCTGGGGCTGGGCGCACGCCTCTTGGCTGAGGCCGAGCGCATCGCGCGCGCTCGCGGCTACCGGCGCCTGGCGGTGATCTCGGCGATCGGGACACGCGAGTACTACGCCGCGCGCGGCTTCCAAAGCGGCGAACTGTACCAGGTGAAACCGCTGGCGTAGTTGCAGTCGGCCGCGCGGCGTGGTAAAATGACTGTGTTGCACGTGGGCCTTGGGCCCACGTTTTCCGCTCCCCACCCGGCCTTCCCCGGCCGGCCAAGGGGGGCATTCCCGAGGAAAGGAGGTACCCCATGCGCAACTATGAGGTGGGTCTGCTCGTCCGCACCGACATCGGCGAGGAAGGTCTGACCGCTCTGCTCGAGAAGGTCAAGACGTGGATCGCTGAAAGCAGCGGCACGGTTGTCAAAACCGATGTGTGGGGCAGGCGGCGCCTGGCCTATACCGTTCGCAAGCAGAACGAGGGCCTGTACGTCTTCATTTCGATGGAGATGCCGCCGGCCGGCGAGGCCGCGCTCGAACGCAACCTGCGTCTGAGTGAGCCAATCATGCGCTACCTGGTCACCCGTCAGGAAATCGTCGAAGCTGCACCGGCTGCGGCTGCCCAGGCCTAGCCCGTGGCGTTGCCGGGGCGTGCGGCATCGGCCGCGACGTCTCTGGGCGGCGAGGGAGGCTCTGCCATGACTCGCAGTCTGAACAAGGTGATGATTATCGGTCACCTCGGCCGGGAACCCGAGATGCGTTACACGCCGAGCGGAAAGCCGGTGACCACTTTCAGTGTAGCCACCACCCGAGCGTGGAGCTCCACCGACGGCGAACGCCACGAGGAAACAGAATGGTTCACGGTGGTGGCGTGGGGCAACCTGGCGGAGATCTGCAAGCAGTACCTGGCCAAGGGCCAGCAGGTCTATGTCGAGGGGCGGCTGCAAACCCGGCGCTGGGAAGATGCCGACAACAAGAAGCACGCCGCCATGGAGATCGTGGCCAGCGAGATGATTATGCTGGGCGAACGGCGCGAGCCCGCCGCCCAAGTGGCCTCCGCCGCAAGCGAGGATGAGTTTCCCTTCTAGGCTTTCTCGCGAGCGCCGGCCCGGGCTCGCGCGGGTCGAGGCCGCAGGGTGAGCCTATCACATGAATTGTCCCCGCCTGCGATGGCGGGCTGAGCAAGGAGGACGAACGTGGATCGACACGACGAACCCCGTGGTCCGGGGAATGGCGGCGCGAGTGAGTCGGCACCTTATCAGCGCGGCCAGTACATGCGCCGGCCGCGCGTGTGCCAGTTTTGCATCGACCAGGTCAAAGTCATCGACTACAAACAGATCGATCTGCTGCGGCGCTACGTGATGGAACGCGGCAAGATCCGCCCGCGGCGGCAGACCGGCACGTGCGCCAAGCATCAGCGCGCCCTGGCCGTGTCGGTGAAGCGCGCCCGTCACCTGGCACTGCTCGCTTTCGTCGAAGACTAGTCTGCGGTCCACGCCCGAGCGGGTGGCCCGCCCAGAGCCTGGGGCGGGGCGCCCGCGTGTCCGGGCGCACCGGCCGGTTGAGGAGCACTGCATGAAACCCCACGCAGCCGAGAACCCGCGTGACCTGACGCGCAAACAGCGCGTCCACATGCGCCGCGACGACGTCCAGCGCCGCTGGGTGGTGCTGGTCACGTCGTTCATCCTGTTCGTCGTGCTGGCCATCGTCGGCGCGGGCCTGCTCGATCAGTATGTGCTCAAGCAGCGCCAGCCGGTCGCCATCGTCGGGGGGGAGAAGATCTCCACCCACCAATTCCAGGTGGCCGTTCGCTACCGGCGCTTTCAGCTCATTGGGCAGTACAACCAGACCCTGCAATTCGCCTCCTTCCTGGGTGGCGATCCGAACACCGACAGCTACATCCAGCAACAGCTTGCATCTATCCAGGCGCAGTTCTCCGATAGCGCATCGCTTGGGCAGACTGTGCTGGAGGCGCTCATCAGCGATCGCCTGATCCGCCAAGAAGCGGGGCGCCGCGGGATCGTGGTGGCGTCCGACGAAGTGGAGCGTGAACTGCACGATGCCTTCGGTTTTTATCCCGAGGGCACGCCGACCCTGGCCGGGCCCACTCTTACACCGCGGCCGCCGACGGTTACGCCGGCCGTTTCGCCCACGCCCACGGTCACGCTGACGCCGACCGCCACGCCCGCGACCCCCGAGCCCTCGCGCACGCCTGTCCCGACCTCCACCCCTTACACGGCCGAAGGCTTCGCCACGGACTACCAGACCTACTTGAGCGAAACGCGCAAGGCCACCGGGATGAACGAGGCCGAATTCCGCGAGGTGATTGAATCGGTCATCTACCGCCGCAAGCTGCAGGCCGCGCTCACGGCGGATCTGCCGCGCGAAGAAGATCAGGTCCATGCCCGCCACATCCTGGTCGCCACCCAAGCCGAAGCAGCCGCGTTGCACGATCGCCTGATGAAAGGCGAGTCGTGGGACGCACTCGCCAAAGAAACATCGCTCGATACGTCGAACAAAGACAGCGGCGGAGACCTGGGTTGGTTTGGCCGCGGTCAGATGGTCGGCGAGTTCGAGGCGGCCGCCTTCGCCCTCAAGCCAGGGTCAATCAGCGAGCCGGTGCAGACGACCTTTGGCTGGCATCTGATCAATGTTGTATCGCATCAGGTGCGCACGCTGTCCCTCTCCGCCTACGAAGATCTTCAGAACTCGTTCTACGAGAACTGGCTGGCCGGCGAGGGCGCCAAGACCGGCGCCGTCGAGACCTTTGAAATCTGGAAGGAGCGCGTGCCAACCGAACCCGTACTGCCTACGGCGTAGCGCGCGCATCCATTGAGATTAGCGTGCCGAACCGCACGGATGCGGGTCGGCAGAGGTGAACTTGTCAGCCATCTCCGAAGCTCCCGGGTTCGCCCGGGAGTTTCTTCTCTTCCCGGCTCCCGCCCGACGCGCGCCTGCGCCGATGACGGGTAAGGCGTAGACTGTGGGGCCGGGCCTATGGGTGAAACCCCATGTCTTGCCCCTCCTGCAAGGAGCCGCTTCGCAAAAAGGAAGAGGACCAATGACCTCGACGGGCGAAACGACAGATTCCAAGCTTGACCTCAAGGGCCTGCCGCGCAACCTGTGGGCCGTCAGCCTCACCAGCATGTTTACCGACATCTCCTCGGAGATGATCTTCCACCTCTTGCCGCTCTTCCTCAGCAACGTGCTCGGGGCACGTACTTCGGTCATCGGCCTCATCGAGGGCATCTCCGAGACAGCCTCCTCGCTCTCACGTATCTTCTCCGGGTGGATATCCGACCGCATGCGCAAGCGCAAAGCGCTGACCGTGCTCGGCTACAGCTTTTCGGCCGTGGCCAAGCCGCTCTTCCTGTTCGCCGCCACCTGGCCGGTGGTGCTTGTGCTGCGCTTTGCAGACCGTCTGGGAAAGGGCATTCGCACCGCGCCGCGCGACGCGCTGGTCGCCGACAGCATCGCGCCCGAGCAGCGCGGAATGGCTTTCGGCTTGCACCGCGCGGCCGACACTCTTGGCGCGCTGCTCGGCTTGGCGATTGCCGCGTTCGTGGTGTACCGCACCGGGGCCGCCGCCACGCGGCTGGGGGCCGCCACCTTTCACTGGGTCGTCGCGCTGAGCATCGTCCCGGCGGTTCTGGGCGTGCTCAGCCTGATCCTCTTGGCGCGCGATCCCGCCCCGTCGCCTCGGCCTGCAGGCGGGGCGGCCACCGAGCAACCCGGGCGCCGCCTTCGCTTCAGCCCGCGCTTCTGGGGTTTCATCGCCACGGTCGGCCTGTTCACTCTCGGCAACTCATCGGATGCCTTCCTCGTGCTGCGCGCGCAGGAACGAGGCCTGACCGTGCTGCAGGTCATGCTCATGCTCGTCACGTTCAACCTGGTTTACACCCTGGCCTCCGTGCCGGCCGGTATGCGCTCCGACAAGATCGGCCGGTCGCGAGTCATTCTCGGCGGATGGCTGGTCTACGCTCTGGTCTACGCCGGCTTTGGTTTTGCGCGTCAAGGGTGGCAGGTATGGGTGCTGATGAGCGCGTATGGTCTCTACTACGCGATGTTCGAAGGTACGTCCAAGGCCCTCGTCGCCGACCTCGTTCCGGTTGAGGCGCGCGGCACGGCCTACGGAGTGTACAATGCGGCCGTCGGGGTGATGGCCTTGCCCGCCTCGCTCGTCGCGGGCCTGCTGTGGCAAGGCCTCGGGTCCTGGGCCGGCTTCGGTGCTGCGGCGCCCTTTGGGTTCGGCGCTGCACTCGCGCTGGCCGCCGTGCTGCTCATGGGTTTGGTCGTGCCTCGACTCAAGTCCACTACCTGAGTCGATGGGCGTTCATCGGGGAGGGGGGGTGTGACGCTGCTCGCATTGTGCCTGGGTTGGGTTGCGGGAATCGCACTCCAACCCAGGTTTGATTCTCCGCTGTGGGTGTGGCTCACCGCGGGCGCGGCGCTCACCGCAGCCGACCTCTTGGCTGTGAGAGGACGGGCGCGCTGGACCCTATTGACTTCGGCAGCTTTCGCATTCGGTGCCGCGCGCATGCGTGCGACGGCTCCTCGGCCGGGGCCGTCCTTCATTGGATACTATGTCAACCGGACGGATGGGCACTGGTTGGATCGACGTCGCCACCGACGGCGAGAAGCTGTGGGTCCGCAGCGAACGGTGAAGCCTCGGGCACGCCACGTGCCCGATTTGTGTCAATCCTCGCAAGAGAAGTACAAGGCAATCAGCTTTCCCTCCAGCGCAGGACTCCCTACAATTGAGACATGACGCGACGCCGAACGGTTCGCGGTGGCTGGGGCCGCGTGTGGCTAGGAGTCTGGGCAGCGGCAGCGATTGGCTTGGCCGCACTAGTGCTGGGCGGGGACGCACAAGCGGTGCAGGCTTCGGTCACCGCCGCGGGGGCAGTCGAGGGATGCACGGTGCTCCCCGCCAATAGCATTTGGAACACGCGCGTCGATCGCCGGCCGGTCGACGCGAATTCCGATGCCTACGTCGCCACGATTGGCGCAAGCGACACCGTTCACCCCGATTTCGGATCCGGCGAATGGGACGGAGGCCCGATCGGTATTCCGTTCACCACCGTTCCTGGGGCGCAGCCTCGCGTCCAGGTTACCTTCTACTACGACGACGAGAGTGATCCGGGCCCATATCCCATACCACCGGACGCTCCAATTGAAGGGGGGCCGGCCAGCGACGGCGACCGGCACGTGCTCGTTGTCGACCGCGACGTGTGCGCTTTGTACGAGCTGTACGATTCCTCCCCGCAACCTGATGGGAATTGGGCGGCGGGGTCGGGCGCCGTGTACGATCTGAATTCGAATGCATTGCGCCAGGCGGGATGGACCTCGGCCGACGCCGCCGGGTTGCCCATCCTGCCGGGGCTGGTGCGCTACGAGGAAGTGGCCGCGGGCCACATCGATCATGCCCTGCGTTTCACGGCGCCTTACACGAGGAGTGCTAACGTGTGGCCGGCGCGGCATGAAGCCTCCGCTCTCACAGGCCCCGAGTACCCACCCATGGGGCAAAGGTTTCGATTGAAGGCGGAGGTCGACATCACCGGCTTCGCGCCCGATGTGCAAGTCATTTTGACCGCGCTCCAAGAGTACGGCATGATGCTGGCAGATAATGGCTCAGCCTGGTACATATCCGGCGTGCCGGACGAACGCTGGGACAACGACGTTTTGCATCAACTCCACCAGGTGCCAGGCTCGGCCTTCGAGGCGGTGGATGTGACTGGTCTGATGATCGATCCGGACTCCGGCGCCGCGCGTCAGCTCGATTTCTGGCTCTATCTGCCGCTGCTTGCCCACTGAGTGGACCCGCCAAGGAGCAATCATCTGAGAATTCTCCCTCGTTCGCTTCTGATGGCGCTTCCGCTTGCATTGGGGCTGCTTGTCGTCGCGGCGGTAGTGACGTCGTCGGCCGCTGGTGCCGGCCCGTCGACGAAGCGAGCCACACACGGGCTTGCGCCCGCGCCGGCCGCGCCCCGCAACATCCTCCTTTTCATCGGCGATGGGATGGGGGAAGTGCAACGCACCGCCGCCCGCTGGGTTCAAGTCGGCGCGGCGGGCGAGTTGAACATGGACGATCTGCCGGTCGGCGGGTGGTCGCGCACCGCTTCGGCCGATAACGCGGTGACCGATTCGGCCGCGGGGGGAACGGCCATCGCGACCGGGGTCAAGACGAACAATGGAATGATCGCGGTCGCGCCGGATAGTTCGTCCCTGACGACGATCCTCGAATTCGCCCGGGCTCACGGCAAGGCTGCAGGACTAGTTACGACAGTTCAAATCTGGCATGCCACTCCAGCAGCCTTTGCTGCACATGTGGTTAGCCGCACGTCCTACTCGGCCATCGCGGCTCAGATGCTTGGCGAAGGCGTTGAAGTCCTTTTGGGCGGCGGCGAAAACCAGTTCCTGGCCAATTCCATTTCGGGGTGCTTTGGCACCGGAACCCGCACGGATGGCCGCAATCTGATTGCGGAGGCGGCCAGCGCCGGGTACGCGCACGTTTGCACTCCCGCCCAGCTTTCGACGCTCGATGCCTCAACAACGCCACGCGTGCTCGGCATCTTTTCTGATGAGGAAATGACCCGCCCGTTCAGCCCCGGCCTGGCGGTGATGACCCAGCGCGCGATCGACTTCCTCGCAAGTGATCCCCAGGGTTTCTTCTTGATGGTCGAGGGCGGGCAGATCGATTGGGCCAGCCACGACAACAACGGTGCAAATGCGATTGCCGACACGCAGGGCTTTGATGCAGCCGTTGCGGTAGGCAAGGCCTTTGCGGCCTCGGCCGGCAACACGCTGGTCATCGTCACCGCCGACCATGAAACCGGCGGCCTGGCGCTCGTCCCCGGGTCGGCCTGCGCCACACCCAACGGGCCGTTCGACATCTTGGACGGCGGACAGTTTTGCGTCAGGTGGACAACCACCGGCCACACGTCTGCGGACGTTCCTGTGACGGCAAGCGGCACCTTTTCGCACGTGCTTAGCGGGAGCTACGAGAACACGCATATTTTCGAAGCCATGTACAAGGCGTTGACGTTGGATGAGGCCGTCTTCCTGCCTCTGATCTTGGGCCATTAGAATACCGGTTTGAGGCGGCCCGACGTTTGGCGCACGTGTCGTCCAAGCGCGGCCCCTCCAGGCACGGTCTGATGCAGCTCCTTGTTCAAGGAGTGAGAGTTGCCCATGTCGCGCATCGCGTCGAAAGTCATTCTGATCACCGGCGCCTCTTCCGGCCTGGGCTTGGCGGCCGCCCAGCGCTTGCATGGGCTTGGCCACCGGGTGTACGGAGCCAGCCGTTCGAGCGCCCCGGGCGCGACATATTTGGCGCTGAGCATGGACGTCGATGACGACGGGTCGGTCCAACGAGGAGTGGACGAGATTCTCTCCCGCGAGGGACGCCTCGATGCCGTTCTCAATAACGCCGGCATCAACTATGCCGGATCCATAGAGGACCTGACACTGGCGGAGGCCCGCCAACAACTCGAGACCAACTTCTTCGGCGCTGTGCGTGTGTGCCGGGCGGTTTTGCCGGCCATGCGCCGGCAGGGGGCGGGGCTCCTCATCAATGTGACTTCAATCGGGGCGCAGATTGCGCTTCCCTACCAGGGTCATTACACGGCCAGCAAGCTGGCCCTGGAGGGGATGAGCCAATCTCTGCGCATGGAAGTGCGCCCATTCGGCATTCGGGTGGTTGTCGTTGCCCCGGGCGACTTCCGCACCGGGTTTACCGAGCACCGGCTGCGCGGACGCCAGACAGCGAGAGAATCGTCCTACGCTTTGAGTTTCTTGCGAACACTGGCCGTGGTTGAACGCGACGAGCAGACCGGGCTGAACCCAGAACGCTTCGCGCGGCTGGTTGAGCAGATAGTCGGCAGCCGCAACCCCAGACCGCGCTATGTCATCGGTCCGGCCTTTGAGAGACTGGCGCTGGCGCTGAAGTCAGTGTTACCCGCGAGCTGGCTGGAGGCTGGCGTGCGTTGGTACTATCGCGCCGGATGAAACCGCCGACCACGTTGAATTGCTGGGTTGGTTCGGTAATCGTCATCCCCGCGCTGCATGTGATCCGCCCATATCGGATGCGCCCGGATTCCCCCATTCGTGGGAATGACGATCAAGACCGAAAAGCTCGTTGCCCCAGTGGGAAGGTGGACCTTGGCCTGGGTCGGGTGATTCAACACGGGAGCCGGACGCGCGCGTGGATCAGGCTCGTCGTCCCCGCGAAAGCGGGGACCCAGGACGGACATGTACACGTGGGCTTCCCTGGAACGAAGGGGGAAGGTCGGCCCGACGAACCTGAGGCTGCCCTTCCCCGGTTGATGCCGCAAGGACTCGTGGAGCCGATCGACGAACAGACTCCCTCTCACGGCACCCAGTTCGAGAGCACCGTCAAGCGTATTTCCGGCCGCTTGGGGTCATTGCATCGAAGGCGCACCAGGAAGTTGTGCTTGCCGCCCATCCCCTCCGGCATGGTGAACTCCAACGTGAGAGTTGTCGACTTGCCCGGACCGAGGACCATCGCACCGATGGTCGGCGTGGGCGGTCAACAACCCTCCACGACTTCAATCTCCGGCGCCGCCGCGAATTCCAGCCTCCCCCCACCGGTGTTGGTCAGCTTGAACTCGGCGCGCACGCGCTCGCCGTACGGGTGGGTCCCCAGGTCGATCGCTTCGCGATCAACGGAGGCTTGCGGCGCGCGGGCGTTGCGGGCGCGGACGGCCAGGAACATACCCGCGGCGGCCACAATCATGAGCCCGACCCCCACCGTCAGGAAGAACCACGAGCGGCGGCCCGAACGCGCGCGCTGTTCCATTTCCTTCCCCGCTTCATGCATCACCCCACCTCCGTGCCATGGCTCACCCGTGGCCGGACTCATCGGCCGATGACGAAAGGTGCCGGGATTCTAAACGATGCTAAACTCGTGGCCCAACCGACCCTCCTGGGAGGTGCAATGCTCGCCGAGAATCCGAAGGAGTTCGTCGCCGCACTTCTCCAGCCCTGGCAAGATGCGCTGGCCGATCCGCCCAAAGCCCAGGCCGAAATACTAAAGCGCCTGATGGAAACGTACGCCCGCACAGCGGACGGTGCACAGCGCGGCGCGGCGAACGTTGGCTCGATCGCCGAATTCCGGCGAGCGTTTCCCGTGCGCACCTACGATGACTACAGGCCGCTCATCCAACGGGTGATGGCCGGCGAGACGAACCTCTTGCTGGACGAGGAGCCGGTGGGTTGGGCGATCACCCGCGGCACGACCGAAGGCGAATCAAAATTCGTCCCGATGACCCCCACCGATCTGCGCATGCGCATCAGTGCCGGCCGGGCGATGATGAACTACACCTTGAGCACCGGGCGCTTTGACCTATATCAAGGCGTCAATCTGAATCTCAACTTCCCGTCGATCGTCGGCACGGTCAAGGTCGGCGAGCGGAACGTCGAATATGGATACTCCTCCGGCATCTACACCAAATACGTCTCTGCCTTCACCCCGGTTCGATCGGTGCCGGCGCAGGAGGAGATCGATGCCCTCGGCGGTGGCAAGACCCGCCGCGACTGGGATGCCCGCTTCGAACTCGCCTACCAGCGCTGCCAAGGCCAGAACGTGACCCTGGTGGGCGGCGTAGCGCCGACCGCGCAGCTCTTTGGCCGCTACCTCAAACGCGTTCACGGGCGCTATCCGAAGGACATGTGGAAGACACAGGTGATGACGCTGGGCAGCGTGCCCGGCATCAACACGCGCTGCGAACCCTCGCTGCGTGCATTGTATGGGCCGGTGGCCATCCGTGAAATCTATGGCGCCACCGAGGGCATTTTCGGTCAGCAGCTCGACGAGAATCGCGCCTGGACGCCGAACTACGATCTCTTCCTTTTCGAAGTGCAGACGCCGGGTGGGATGAAGTTGCTGCATGAGATGCGTCCGGGCGAGATCGGGAGCCTGGTGGTTTCGACGCCCGTCCTCGCCCGGTACAAGATCGGGGACACCCTACTCGCGTTCCGGCCGCCGTACTTTCGCTGCATCGGCCGCGACCGGTGGTGGGCCCCGCTGCGTTACGCGTGGGACGAATTCACCACCTTCAACCTTGGCCGCTTGTGAGGCGGCCGGCGTGCGCCCGATCTACGGGCGCCGCGTGACCCCGCGCAAGAGCACGTAAAGGCCTAGCAGAATTAGGGCCACGGCCCAAATCAGGTTGCCCGTCACAAAACCCTGCAGGCCGATGCCCAGGAAGATGATGGCGACGATCAGGCTGCCACCCACCGGCCGGCGGTAGGTGGGTACCAAGAGCCGCACCGCTACCTCAGCCAGGAGGAGCACGCCGGCGCCCAGGAAGATGAGTTCCCACACTTCCAGGCCGGGGATGCGGAACAGCAAGCCCATGTTGTTGAGCAACAGGGCAACGCCGGCCCAGATGAGGATGAGCGCCCAAATCAGGGATCCGAGAGGATCCCTGCGCCACTTCTCATCCCAGTTCTTCTCTTCGCTGCGCTTTTCGTCTTGCTTCTCGTGGGTCTTTTCCTCTTCCTTCTCCATGCGGGGGCGGGGTTCGCTGGGCGGCTGGGACGACATGCTGGTTGCCTCCTGTCAGGGTGGGCGGCCCGGGCGGGCCGGTAGGGCTTAGGCGGATGAGGACGGGTAGAGCCCCGTGCAGGCCATCGTGCCGTGCGACGGCACGTGCCAGTGACTACCTCTCTATCATATATCGGCTCCGCCGCCCGAGTTGCGAGGGCGGCGCGGCCGATGTCTCATTCGAAATCCTCAAGCAGCTCGCGCGCCGCCTGGCGCCCGATTTCCACCGCGTAGTTCGTTCCCCGGTCCCACGGGTAGACCTGGCTCATGCTAGCCAGGTACAAGCCGCGCAGCGGGGTGCGGATCTCGGGCACGTTTTGGGAATGGTCAACAACGGGCACGGGCTGAGCGTAGGGCGTGCGAAACAGCCAGCTGTTGATGATCCACGCCTCTTCGAACTTCGGGTTGACACGCCGCAGTGTCGGCGCGAAGCGCTGCAGCAAATCCGCCTTGGTCATCTGGAAGTACTCGTGTTCGGGCGGCAGGTAGTCGCCGCAGTAGATGATGTGCTGCCCGCCGAAGTGCTCCGGCGCGAGGTAGTTGGTGTGTTCCACCAGTGCCAGGAAGGGGAACCCGGCTTCTTTCACCAGGCTGTGCCAGTAGATCCCGCTTTCGGCCAACTGGTGGCGCAGCGAGAGGATGAGCACTACGGCGCCCATGCTGCGCATCGAGAGCAACTTGGCCAGGTAATGCGGAGGCAGGTCGGCGGCGAGCTTGGAGAAAAGCAGAGGCGAGGTGGTGGCAATCACCGCATCGAATGCTTGCGGCCGGCCGCCGACATCCAAGAGGTAGCCGCGATCCACCTGCTTGCGGATGCGCTGCACGGGCGTCCCCCGATGAATGCGGGCCCCCAGTCCTTCCACGCGCGCGGCAAGCATCTCGAGGAATGCCTGGAACCCGCCCTCGAAGGTGCCCAGCCGCGGAGTGCGGCTGTGCAAACGCGCCCAGAACCAGGCCATGGTTACGCGCGGGTAGTCCTTCTCACCAAACTTGCCGACGAACAGCGGCCGCCACAGGCGCTCGAACACGCGCGGCCCAAACCAGCGCTTCATCCACGCCTCGGCGGTGTAACTCTCCAGCGGCATCCACCACGGGTTCAGCCGCAGAAAACCGCCCACCAGAAGGTTGCGCAGTCGATCGGGGAACGAAAGCCCGGGGAAGGTCAGCCAGGCCGGGATGCTGTCCATCCCGTAGAACTTGCCGTCGTAATACACGGCCGTGACCGGCCGCTTGAAGATGACCTTCTCCTGCCACCCCAATTCGCGGATGAGACCCAGGATCGCCCGATCGGAGGCGAACCAGTGGTGGTAGTACTTCTCCACGCTCCACGACCATGCGGGATCGCGAAAGCCCGCCGCCAAACCGCCGATGGCCGGCTCGGCCTCGAAGATATCCACGCTGTGGCCGGCGCGAGTCAGATCGTAGGCGGCGGCAAGCCCGCCCGCTCCGGCACCGATGACGGCAATCTTCATTCGTTGACTCCGGCTGCAGGATCGAAGGTGTCAGGCACGGCCTGCACGCGGGCCGTGCCGTTCGCGTCGAGTAGGTTGTACGATAGAAGTATACCTGAGGCGTGTGACGCTCAGCGCACGTAGCGATCCGCACATGGGCCGGCGGCAATGCAGATAGGCCTTTCTCGAACGTTGAGGTACCGGAGTTACTCGTAAAGCGGGGCGAAGTCCACCAGCCGATGGCCGGCTTTGCGGTCAATTCCAGCGGAAACAGGACCCTGTTCTATGGAACCCGCGGTTGGTCTCGAACGCGAGTTGCTCGGAATTCGCCCGGCCCGGCCAGAGAGGTTTTCAACTACGACGGGGACCTGACGTTCGATTGCGGGCGCGCAGACATCAGGCTTTTGACGCGCATGGTATACGCCTGCAAACGCTGAGCCACCTATTTACCAGTCCGCCGGCAATTCCGCCCCCACGTTCAATTCTCTTTGAAAACGAATTCCCCCATCCGCGAATGCGCACAGCCCCTACCAGACTCACACAGGCTCACCGTTCCAGGAAGGGACTCGACTTCGCCCATGGCCCACTTCGCAAAGCTCTGAGCGGGGTCAAGTCTCATCCCTCCTCCTGCCGTGAATGCGGAATAGCCATCCAATCTCCCAAACGATTCTGCTCGCCGGAATGCCTGAGTCGATTCAATGAGCAAGTGCAGCTCCCTAAGTTCACCAAAGCAGGACCCGCAACCTTGAGGAGCCTGCGATCCAAAAACCGGGATCCGGCTCATGGCAGGGACGCGGCAAAGAAACGGAGTGAAACCAACCGGCGCCAATTCAAGGAACGTAAAGTCTGGGAAGATACACACTCACCCGCGGAAATGAAAAGGGAGCAAGAGCGGTTCAGGAAAGAGATTCTCCCAACCCTTGCCCTCACCCCCGTCAGCCAAATCTCGAGGGCTAGCAGGCTTTCCCTTCTGTATGCTTCCATCATTCGAAGGGGGGAAGTCATCCCTCATCCAGTCCACTACGGGACACTGGCAGCACTGGTCAAGATGATCGCTGAGGCCAAAGCGGTCAGACGGGAGAGTGATTTCAGCACAAAACATAAGGCGGAGCTCGATGCAGCGCCCCAGGTGGGCGGCGCAGGGGGCGGCAACTTGTAGCCAGGCCAGTGCAACAGGGGCGTAGGTTGCGTGAAACGATGATCTGGCTACAATTGGCTGCGTAAGGCTGGCAGTCCGCTCACTTCCTCTCTGTTACTTCCCCAGGTAGCACAGCACTTCAGCGTCCATTCGCGCACGCCCGACATCTCACAATCTGAGGGGAGGACACACCATGGTTAGCAAAGGAACGGCGATCCTCGCCATCGGATTACTCGGAGGAACCCTGGCCCCGCAACCTGTTCAGGGTGTGCGCCACATAACGATTGCCGCGTCGGAGTTTTTCGACGGGGACTTTCAGCCCCCCGAGGGCTGCTGGCACAATCAGTACGGTGTCCTTTGGACGCGGACCGTGCCCCTCCTCTTGCCCGAAGGCTCCGTCGTGAAGGGCATCGCCCTCTACTACCATCACCACGAGGGCGAGTACAGCACGGCCCGGCTTGACCTCATCAAGCGGTTTCACGCTCCCCCCGCTACGCCCGTGGCGACCCTAGAGGCGCGGGTGACCGAAGAGGGTACGGTGGAGTTCGGGCTGGTGGAGAGTGCGGAGTTGACGATCCCCGTGGATATGTCCTCAGCGTCCTACGAGTTGGCATTCGTGGCGGGGACTGGCGGCTCGTTCTGCGCCATCCGCGTGGACTACATCCCGCCAAGCATCTTCGCCGTTGCATTGCCGCATATTTCCCGGTAGCGAGGGGGCACCGCGCACGCGCGAAGTCTCACAATCCAAGGGGAGGATACATGAAGACAGGAAAGCGAGTTACCATTGTATGCTGCTCGCTCGTGGCATTGATGCTTCTTGTGGCATCATCGCCGCTTGGGGGGTATGCACGGTCAGCTGCACTTGTCGGGATACAACCGGACAGTCCAGCGCTGAGACACTACAACCTCCCCGCGTGGGGCTTCCGGCCGCTAACCGGAGGTGGAATAATCGCCGACGACATTGCCGGATGTGTCTACTTGACACCCCCATATCCATATAGACTTGCGGCTCCGCTACTGTTGCCAGAGGGTAGCGTGGTGAAGTACATGCATCTTATCGTCTACGACGCTGCCGGGCTCGACGATGTGCATTTGTACCTTGACGCCATACCAGAGCCAACGGCCGTTTCGCAGGTCGCCCATGTTCAGTCTTTGATGGTAGCGGGATATGGGAGTGTGACCAGTAGCGAGTTGTCGGTCACGGTCGATATGG
>Ga0315274_10002599_pt1 | contig 27125 bp, 23 predicted proteins | sample YL17G02_20_MG_FD_203700 | JGI IMG/M metagenome (GOLD analysis project Ga0315274, IMG submission 203700) | Sediment microbial communities from Yellowstone Lake, YNP, Wyoming, USA - YL17G02_20 | ecosystem: Environmental > Aquatic > Freshwater > Lake > Sediment | place: USA: Wyoming | collected...
CCTTTCTGTTTGAACAAACCAAAAGAGTCAGTTTATTTTCCATACGGAATAACGGTAAGTAATTCTGATATCAAGGTATTATAACCTTGCCGGACTGGGTTTTTAGCTGGTGAATCATTTCAATAATATTGACTACCTCATATCCCAGATGTCCACTGGACAGGGGTTGGGTATGGTTGATGATACACTGAACAAATTCGTGGCAAACATTGCTTAGGGGCTCATAGTACGGCAGACCACTTAATACGCGCAAATTTTTCACCGACTGAAAATCGTTGTCTGCCTGACCGCTGTTTCTAAAATAGCAACTGCTTGGATATAGGTAAATCTTGCTTTCTCGACCGTCTTGTTCAATCAATAAAGTCTTTTCTGTTCCGACGATGAGTATTTTTCTAATCTTTATCGGTGAGAGCCAGCTAAGATAGACAAAGGCTTCACGCCCATTGGTGAATTTGAAATACAAATTTGAAACATCGATGCGGTGTTGGTCAAGATGACAGGAATTCATAGCCGATAGTTCTCTCGGAATTCCCAACAAGTAATACAATATGGATATATCATGAGGTGCAAAATCCCAAATAACATCACAGTCGTATTTATACTGCCCGGGTCCAACTCTTGTTGCCTCAATGAGACGGATGTTTCCCATAATTCCGCTATCGATTGTCTGTTTTGCCACCCGAATTTCCGGCGCATATAAATACGTATGGTCGACCATGAGAATCAATTTTTTCTTATCTGCAAACTTGTCTAGGAACCGAGCGTGTGCTTTTTTTAGTGCCATTGGTTTTTCCAACAACACATGTTTTCCTGATTTCAGAGAATCCATTGCAATCCGGTAATGAGTTCCTGCCGGCGTGGCTATGACTACGGCATCGATGTTTTTATTGGAAACGATATCTTGATATCTTTTGGTAAGTTGTATTTCGCTATCCAGCGATTGCAATTCGTTGATCGTCTGCTGGTTTTTGTCGCAGACAGCAACAGTTCTGACCGAATGGATTTTTTGTAGTGTCTTGAACAGTCTCTTTCCCCAATACCCATACCCGATAAGAGCAACAGACAACTTTTGCATGATATGTCCCTATTTTCCTAAAAACCCATATGTCTGATACGATATTGGGGAGGAAAATATGGTCCCATAGATTATACCAGAACATTTTTCTCTGTTTTAGGTCACTCACTTATTTGTATACAATAAGTTGTTAAAGATCGATAAATGATTTACCCTCGACTAATTAATAAAATAGTTCCCAACTCTTTACATCCTGTAAGATTCGTGAGAAAAAAATTATTGAAATACAAATTACGGTACCTAATTAATACGCTTGGTATCAAAAAAATAAATTTAGGCTGCGGTTATGGACATTTTCCTCGAGGCTGGTTGAACATCGGTTTATTCGACGAAAAAGATATTAGTTATGCTCAGATTAAAAAGATTAACGATGCATACGTCTTACATTTCGATTTAACAAACGAGCTGCCAATAGAGACTGGATCGATTGAATATATATATATTCAAGTCATTTTCTTGAACATATCCAGTTTCAGCAGGCTATCGATTTACTCAAAAGGTTGCACAAATCACTGGTAAAGGGTGGAGTAATAAGATTAGAGGGGCCTGATCTAAATTTGTGGATATGTAAATATTACGAAAACGATGAAAAGTTTTTTAAAGACTTCTACAAGCTCATTAAATCATTTCCTAATCTTAAGACAAAGGGCGAAATCTTTGCCGGGCAGATATTTGGTTATGGGCACCAATGGGCATACGATTCTGACTCATTGAGAGATGTGCTACAAAGAGCAGGATTTGCCAACATTACGCAGAAAAAGTATGGTGATAGCAGCATATTTAAAATAGAACCAGTAGATTCATTACGCAAAATAAGGAAAATAGAGACTATTTGTTTTGAAGCAATCAAATAATAAAGGGGTTCAACTTTTTCTCCATATATTCCGAACAAACGAGATATATTTTTGTAGATTGCGTTTTCGATTATTCCAAGTAATTACGTAGACGAATAGTTTCGCCATCATTTTTCGATTGAAGCTGATTGTGAATGGTGGTTTGCTTTGGTTGAATCGATGATCATGGAATCTGTTACCCTTCTTGAGTCCAAACCTGGGGAGTGTTTTCGGAGGAACGGGGTGGAGTTCGGGCCGAAAGCCTAATGTTTCTTCCAGTTCTTTCATAAGGTTATTTACATGGGCCCAACTTGTCGTTAGTGGTATTTCTATATACAAATCGACCATGTCTACACCGTTTAGTTTTTTGCATATTATTTGGTACTCATTAATTTCGTGATATTTTCTGATAATCCGTTCCAGGTCCTCCGGATAAACGAAGAGAGATCGGATTTTTAGTTGGCCGGTGGACCTACCCAAAATTCCCCCCATAAGCCTTGGTGTTTTTTCCCCGCATGAGCAGGGTGAGTGATTTATTTGGACGATGTCACCTGTTCTGTAACGAATAAATGGATAGTCGTGTTTCCACAACGATGTTAGAACAAGCTCACCCTTATTGGCACGACGGTTGGAAGAGGGATCGTATACTTCTGTTATAAACAGATTTTTAAGAATGTGATAGGTATTACCTTCTTTAGCGCATTCAACGGCAAGCGTTCCTGATTCCAGTTGCCCTATATGATCGATCACTTTTGCATTCCAGGTTTTTTCAAAAAACGCTTTGGTCGGCGGATGGCCGCCTCCCACTTCTCCGATTGTTATAATTTTTTTAATATTCAGTTCTTTTAGATCTATTTTCATATCGCGTGCTAGTTCAATGAGTTCAAATATCGCTGTAGGGAAACTTTGTAGAACGGTTACTCTCATAGATTTAATTATTTTAAAAAGATTAATGGGCTTATAATCATCCACGGGGACCATTCGTATTCCCAGGCGCCGAGACGTTTCATAAAAAAGAGGATATGCATAAGATGAAGAAAAATAACAGATAACGTCGCCCTTTTTAACGCCTAGCTCTTTATATCCGCGGGCCAAAACATCAGCAAAACGATCAAACTCTTGAGGAGTTAGTGGTTGATAAAAAGGGATTCCCGAAGATGTTCCGGATGTTCGAATAACGTAGGTGTATTCCCGAAGAGGTCGAGTGAGATTTGTTCCAAAGGGAGGAACTTTCTGTTGGTCTTTTATGAGTTCTGTTCTCGTGGTAAAAGGAAGAGAGAGAAATTCGTTCCATGTATTGATTTGGTCTGCGGAAGAAATTCCAGCAGCATTAAATTTTCTCTTGTAAAACTCATTAGTTTGCAAGACGATTTTGAGCACTTTCTTAAATTTACCTAAGTACGATTTTGGTGCTGGATTCATGTTATTTTCTTACAATTCATTTTCCTTGGTGAACCATTATATTATAGATTTCATGGTACCGACTACAAAAAGGCGATATTGGAATTGGCTTCTGATGAAAAGATTCCTATTGACTTTAAAAATTTATTCAGTTAAAACTAGTCTTGGTTAAATATAGCGGAATTTATGAATTCTAAAACTTCGGTTAAAATATTAATTGCACTTATCGTGATTGGGGGTATATTCTTGAGCACTAGAATTTTAAAACCTCAGACCCTTTCTCAAACGTCGGAAACATCTTTACCCGTAATTATTATTGGCACGGCTACACCTTCTTCCAACGACCTTGCTGCCCGAGTGATAAGAAAAATGGGTTGGGATAAAGAGGAGGGGTATGTCTTAGAGCAACGTAATATAGCCATCGAGGCAACTGTTCCGGCCATGATTGGTGGTGCCGTTGATATTATTGGGATGACGCCAATTACCGCTCTTAACACAATCAGTCCTGAAAAACCGATAAAAATTATCGCCAATGGCAATATCGTCAGTTGCCCCTTCTTTGTACCTGGAGATAGTACCGCGCAAAGTTGGCAGGACCTAAGAGGCAAAAAGCTCGGAATGACGGCTGAAACCGGCCCTTCTTATAATATGACGAGAATGGCCTTTAAGTTGAAGGAGGGGATTGATATCGATAAGGAGTTTCAGGTTTCGCATTCACCAACTCAAGAACTAATACCAAGACTGGTCCGTGGGGAGGTTGATGCTGCCCTCGGGCGTTGTGGGGAAGTGGGTATCGCCAAAGCCATCGTTGAAGCGAAATTCAAAACGGTTGGCAACATGACGGAGGTTCTCTATAAAGACGGAGAGTTTAGTGAGCTAATGATGGAGGCAATGATTTCGACGAAGGATTGGGCAGATGCCAATCCGGAACTAGCAGATAAATTCAGAAAGACATTATATAAAGCCTACGCCTACATAAAAGAGCACCCCGAAGTTTTTGATGACCCCGACATTCAAAAGGCATATGCATTGGACAAAGTGGATAAAGAAGTGATTTCAAAAATAAAAGAGTTGGTACCAATATTTTATACCTTTGTAGATTGGCCAGTTGTTGTTGATTCTCAATACAAATTTTTTGAGGCCGCAAAAAAGGAGGGGCTGCTTAAGGATGTTCCGCCAAAAGAAGAATTATTTTACAATCCTACACAGTCGATCCAATAAAGTTTTGTGTGGTGGATTATGAATACCAAGAAACTCTTATCCTTTCTGAAGTTTCTTGGTCAAAAGCTATATCACCAAGTCCCTGGCATCTTAAGTGTTCTAATTCTTTTTATTGGCTGGCACTATACAAGTAAAACGGTGCCCAGTTTTTTACTACCATCACCCCTCTCTACGCTAGAGGAAACATATAAAACTTTTTTTTCAGCGGAGTTCATTTATAACGCATATCTTACCTTAAAACGCTCGATAACCGGGTTTCTTATTGCCTTTGCTATTGCCCATATACTTATTCTTTCGAGCGCGTATTCGAATTTAATGAGAAAATTTTGGCAACCATTGATACTATTAGGCCTGTCCATTCCGGCCACGATAGGCGTATTTGTCACAGTTGTTATGTTAGGATCGCGAGGACCGGTAGCTCTGGTAGTTATCATACTTATACTCACACCTCTTATTTATCTTATGTTGTATCCTGCTTTTAGGAATATTAATGAGGAATTTTCTGAAATGGCAAGCGTTTTTCGCCTTTCCCGGTTAACTTATGTAAAGTATGTTATTGTCCCGCAGATTGCTCCGTATTACCTTTCTACATTTCGTGCGGGGCTTAATGATGCCTGGAAGCTTGTAATACTGGCAGAGGTTTTTTCTTTTGGCGACGGGGTGGGTCATCAAATATTACAATATTTTAACCTTTTTTCTATCCGTCCGGTTTTGGCTTGGTTTATATCTTTTTTTGCCATTTTGGTGGCGATTGAGTATTGCATATTTCAACCTTTAGAGAGATTGTTCCCGTCGTATTCGAAAAAAGAATAGTTTTTTATGGTACAAATAAATGCTGATGAAATATCCAAGTCGTTCAATGGAGAACTAACGATTTTTCGTAAGTTTTCTCTTAGGATTAGGTCGAATGAATGTGTGTGCTTCTTTGGTCCATCCGGTTGCGGAAAGACTACCTTTTTGAATTTATTGGCGGGGCTGCTTCAGCCCGATTCCGGGAGTATCACGTTTAAGAATGATAAAAATGAGATAGTAGTGCCAACCGCAGGTTATGTATTTCAACAGCCAAGACTACTTCCTTGGTTGACTATTAAGAAAAACATTACGATAGTGTTGGGCGGGATAAATTCTAAAAAATCCTCCATTTTGGTAAAACGGATGTTAAAACTAGTAAGATTGCCTATCGATGGAAAAAAGTACCCTTCTGAAATGTCGGGTGGAGAGCTGCAACGGGTTGCTCTGGCGCGTGCCCTGATAGTAAAACCCCATGTACTTTTTTTGGACGAGCCTTTTAGCCATCTTGACGAGGTAACTGCGGCGCAACTTCGGTGCGATCTGTTAAAAGTTTTTCAAAAAATTAAAATTACAACCGTGTTTACAACGCATAATCCACTAGAGGCGATCTACTTGGCAGACAGAGTTGTCGTTTTGTCAGAAAAAAAACCTACGGTGATTAAGCGGATTATTGATACGCATATGACTGGACGTGAGAGGAAAGATCTTTACCGTCAATTCATTTTTGAGAAATCTGTGAAAAGAATTATGCACAAACTACTTGCGTAATTTGATAAGGATTGTGTCCACTTTATTTTCCCAGCTATTTTTTTCCGCCAATTTTCTTTGCATCTGTCTGTACGCCCCGGGCCAGGGTTTTGAGAGGAGGTTTTTGATGATTGCCTCCCATTCACCCGGTGCTTTTCCTAATTTTACAAATTTTGGAAATCTTTTGAGCTCTTCAATTTCAGTTGAAATAACCGGGAGCCCCATATAGAAATACTCAAAAAGCTTCATCGGATAGCTATAGCGGTTGAAATCAAAACCGGTGTCATAAGGAATTATGCCGATATCAAAGTTGCCTAAGGTCTCTCTTATTACGGCTCTTGAGTATGTTTTTGGCACAAAATGGGCATTGGGGAATTGGCGAATTTTTTCGATAAGCTCTTCGGTTCCAACGAATCTGTCGTCATAGGGCATGGGAAGGAGAGCATCTGTAAAAACGAAAGAGAGATGGGGCATTTTATTGATTAAAGAAAACACAAGCTTAAAATCGAATCTGTAGGTTAAAGCGCCCACGAATCCCACCCTCGGCTTTGAAATTTTTGAAAACATTTTCTTTAGCCAAGCGATTTCTTTCTTTTCTTGAGGTGAGAGCCCCTTTCTTGAGGTAAAGGGTTCCAGGTCAAAGCCCTGGACTAAAGCGGCGTCGGGTTTTCTTATTTTCCCCTTGGTCTTTTCAAGTGCGTGCGAATTAACAAAGAAAAAGTCAACCTCTTTAATTAATTTAGCCTCGTTATCTTTTATTTCTTTATTAATTTCTGGATCAAGAGTAGAAAAATAATCAACACAGTCGTAGATGGTGGTCGTGAACTTATTGGTGAGTCTTACAATATCTGAGTCAGCTGGATCGAAACACCACACCAAATCGGCCTCCACCCGTTTTACAAAAAGTGCCGTATATAAGAGCATCAAGTATCTGTTTGCACTTTTTAAAATCTTCAATTTTTGAAGGCGAATTGGGAATAATGTTAAGGGGTTAACTATGATAATTTTATTTTGTTCGAAGAAGGCCTTGCGGCCAGTCTCCTTTTGCTCACTTTTAAAAATAAATTTGAGAATTGAAACAGGATTTGCAAATCCGACCAAATAGACGATATGCCCTTTATTGGCTAAAACTTTTGCAGTCTGAAAGATGTAATCGCAGACAACCTCGAAGCTGTCGTTATAGGGAATAACTACTGTTTTTTTGGAAGGGAAGTTGCTTGGGATAAAATCTTTCAATGCCTTTTTAGTTCTTTCTGTCACCGATGATGAATTTACAAGCGACCACATCAATCCATATAGATTTTCTTCATCCCATTTTTTAATATTTCTTGCGGGTATATCTAATACTGTCTCGCATTTTAGTTGTTTAATAAGCTCGGAGAATCTATGTGTTGTGATAACCAAGGTCGTTGCCAGTCTCGATATTTTGCCTAGCAGCTTTTTTTGATTTGAAGTTTTCCTTCTCGACATATAAATGATGTTTGTCTTGCTACTTTCATAAAGACGTCCTTGTATCTGATATAAAAAAATTCCCAGAAGGGGGATGGCGGGTAATTTTGAATAATGTAAATAGGTTACCCTAGGGGAGTGGTTCATTAGGTTGCTTCTTTCTTACTATTAATTCGTCTTTCAAAAATTCTAACAAGTTTTTATTTAAGTCAGATTGGCCCGTGGCGATATTATAAACATAGAGAGGCTTTTTTATTACTTTAAATTTTCCTGAGGCCATCTCAAGCATGGGGTAAAAAATGGCCTGGTCCTCTACAAATTCGATCCAAGAACCGTCTTCTCGTAATAAATCCTCCTTTTTAATTTTTTTAAAAAGCCAAACCCTCCAAGTTCGTGGATGAAGAGGCAGGAAAGGATATTTCCTGTATGAATTTTCTTCAATAACGCCTTTGGGGTAAGCAGTGTTTGTATAGGGTTTTAAAAATCTTGAAGGTTTAGAAAATTTTGCCCCATCCCAGAATACAGACTCGCCCCAGGTTAGAAGACAGCCGGAGCGTCTGTATGTTTCGGCTAGGCAGGAGAGGGTATTTTTGTCAAAAAACCAATCGTCCCCATCTAAATTTACAACGACTGAATCGTCACCCTTGGCATATTTGTGAATCATGATGAAAGCATTTCGGACGGAAAAGAAACGCTTTTTGTTAAAGCAAACTATATGATTTGCCAGCTTGTTTTTGATGTAATTTTTTTGAGAAATGGTATAGTTTGAGTGGTCATCGACAAAAAGGATTTTAAAGTTTTTATATGTCTGATTTAATACTGACCCAACGCAGCGGTCAAAGAATTCAAAAGCGCGCCAAGAACGGATTAAGACGTAAAAGAATATTTCGCTTTTTTTCCGAAGTCTATTCATTTATCGCGGCTAAAAATGATAGGTATATTCTAGCATTGTTTGGGTTGTTAAGCGTCGCCCTCCTTACGGGTTTTATAGGTAGTTTCAGATCCATTATTATTTTTTTCGCCGTAGCGCTTATCGTACTTCTCCTTTACACCAAGAATTTTTTTGTTGCAGCATTTCTGTTGGCTATTTTTACCTTTCCGTTTTTCAACCCCAACAAGTATTACACTATTTTGGTCATAAGGGGCCTTAACCGTCTTGTGGAATTTAAGGGAGACTATTTATTGGGTTGGGGCATCAACATTTCTAACATTTTTCTAGGTTTGTCGTTGGTTGCTTTTGTGAGGGAAGTACTGTTAAAAAGGGTGGCGTTAAAAGTTTCTCTAGGAAGAAAGCTTATGCCAATAATCTTTTCGGCATTTGGATTTTTCTTAATTGGACTGGGGTCATCAATCCAACACTCGCCCTTTTTTGAGGCTTCATTTGTCTGGCTTATCCAATATATGCAGCTTTTCCTGGTGGCCATGATGGTTTGCCATTTTTTCGTTTCTCACCAAGAAAATTTTAGCTTGGTTTATGTTACTATTGCCTCAACCGTTTTCTTGCAGGGAATAATTGCGGCTTGGCAGTTTATTAAGCAGACATCTGTCGGTCTGCCGATTGAGTTTGTAAAGATTTCTTCCTTTTTTGCCACGGGGCTTGACGAGCCAAATGCCTTATTTAGGGTAGCGGGGACTTTTAATTATCACAATCAACTGGGCCTAATTGTATTGTCTTTAGTGGTAATACTCGCACCCTTAGCCATTAAAAATAGAAAGTTCGTTTATTTTTTTGCCTGCTTTGTGGGGGTACTTATAGTCGTCTTAACCCAGAGCCGTTCGGCTTGGATATCTTTGGCAATCGTCGTTTCCTTATTTTTCAGGACCTATAGGAGCTATTTGGAAAAAATAATAAAAGACCACTTGAAGAAAAAATATTTGCTTTACACGGCAATATTAGTGACGAGCCTTTCTTACGTGGTAATTCCTAGAATACTTTTAAGCTTTAACGTTTTCTATGAAGGAGCGGGAATTCCCATCCGGATTAAGATGGTTAAAGAGGCAGTTGAAGCGCTAGGCCAGAGTCCTTGGCTAGGCTACGGCGTAGGAACCAATGAGTATGTGCTTTATTCTTTGTTTCCCGACGGAGTTATGTCGGCCTTTCCTTCCGCGGTGCACTTAGGATTTATTCAGTTGGCATTGGAAGTGGGAGTATTGGGACTTTTCTTTTTCTTATTTCCTTTCCTCTATCTTTTAAGGAGCTTTTTCAATTACAAAAGAAAAGGCGAAACAGAATTTAGGCAGGATTTCCGATTTACTTTTATGGCAGGTGTGTTTGTCTTCTTTATTTACTATCTTTTTCAACCACACGTGGGTATAGTTGAGTTTTCCTATCTGGGGTTAATTCTTGGTATGGGAATTGTAGCCGGTCAAGCCGCAGAAAGTTATGAAAAAAAATAAATTCTTGATTATCCTTGTGGGTGTAGGGGTTTTTGTGTTGATGGCAAATCTTATTGTCTTTTACTCGGGAAGCTGGTGGAAGTTCTCAACAAGGGGCGAAATTTATAACTCTCCCGCTATTTACAAAGGGTGGCTCTTTTTTGGAAATAACATTGGAGAGTTTTTTGCGATTGACAATAATACCGGAAAGGAAAAGTGGGTTTTTAATGCTGAACACGAAATACAAACCCAACCCATTTTTTATAAAGGAGAGGTTATCTTTTCTACCGCCGACGGAACAATCTACGCACTAAAAGCCAAAAACGGAGAAGAGTTGTGGCGCTTCTCTTCCGACGATTTTTACAGATTTTATCTATTTCCCGAAATTCGCAGGGATACCCTTCTTGCTTTTGATGCCGCGGGAAAGCTTTATGCAATCAATACCAAAACTGGAAAGACAAAATGGAAATTTGCCTCCTCTGCCCAATGGTTTGGGTCTTTAGCAGCTAAAGGGAACAAAATTTATTTTGGAAGCAGAGATGGTTCACTTTATGCTTTATCTTGGAAGGACGGTTCTTTGCTATGGAAGTTTGATTCGGAAGGTCCGGTTACAACCGGTCTAGAAATTTCAGGCGGAAGAGTCTATTTTGGGAATAAAAATGGGGAAAGCTTCGCGATAAATCTTAAAAATGGCAGGCCAGTCTGGCGCGTCAAAGAGGAAGGCGCATCAGTCGTCTGTCTTCAGCCTTACAAAAAATTTGACCCGTTTTATTTCAAATCCCCAGGGAAATTTAATCTAAAAACTTTTTTTTCTAATTACCCTTTTAGAAGCTTCGCAATAGAAGTAAGGGAGAATGGCGACATTTTAAAAAGGAGTGATTTTGACGCCGATGAAATTTGGAGAATAAAAACAGGAGGCGTTACATGCGCTTCTAACTGGCATGAATACTTTTACTTTGCAGACGCGGCAGGCAACATACGCGCCATAAACGAGAAAGAAGGCACAGAAGCATTCTTGTTCAAGGCAGACGGCGTAAAAAGTCCACCAATGGTAAGCTACCGGCAAATACAATTTGACCCTTTTTCTTTGAAACTGTTAATTAATACTCCTCTTTTATTCTTCGGCGACGCCGGCGGCAATTTTTATGCGCTAAAGGCAAGATCGGGAAGAGAAGTCTGGAGATTCAAAACTTTTGGGGGGGTATACAGCTTCCCAATTATTATAAAAAACCGTATTTATTTTACAGCTACCGATGGGGGAGTTTATAGACTTTCGTTATTATCCGGAAAGCCCCCGGTGTTAGCGCCCTTTGCCAAAATAGAGGTGAGTCAAAATACTCAAAGAGTGGGCGAAAACGACATAATTGAACTTACAATAACTCATGATGATAAAATTTACACCAATCCTTGGAGAGAAATTGAAATTTCTACGGACTTTACACACGAGTCCGGCAAAAAAGTCCCGGTAAACGGATTTTACTTTGACAAAAACACTTGGAAGGTAAGATTTAATCCGCCTGAGAAAGGCCGATGGAAGTGGTCTTTGGAATTCAAAAGCCCCTTCAGAAAATTTGAAAAGGCAGGAGAATTTATAAGCAGTAGTGATACCCATACCTCTTTTATAAAAACTAGCGAGGAAAACCCCAAAAGATTGACATTGGACCAGGTTGCTATTTTTAACGGCTTAGGAATACAAGATTCAATCATGGATTTTAACGGAAACGGTAATCCTTTCGACGACTGGGCCATTGAGGAAGACCTAGCACCCCAGCCGGCCTCTTCGAAACAAAGCCTTCCGTTTTATCGCAGCAACAGACTTGTAGACCTGTCGACCTATCTTAAAACTTATGGCCCCGAGGGTGCCGGGTTTAATATTTACCGTTGGCCTGTTAACAACGCTTCATTTAGTCTTTGGAGTGATTTTGGAATCGACAACAGATATCTAATTCGTCAGGGGAAATGGGGAGATAGTTTCATCTCCTCCCTCAAGGACGCCGGTTTCCAAGTTTGGTTATCGATGTTTTCCTTTGGTATTCCTTTCGGCGAAACCCAATCGCCAATTGAGATAAAAGCAATCCTTGATTATATTAACTATGTTGTCGCGAGGTACGGAGCCTATGTAAATATTTGGGAGATAGCCAATGAGGCATATATTGATGATCCTTTAGTCGAACTTCTGGCGCGACATATTAGGGGGTTAGATTATGAAGGGAGGCCGATAAGTATGAGTTGGGAGCGCCCTGAATTAGAAAACATAGACATTATTTCACCCCATTGGTATCAGAGCGAAGACTTGGGCCTATCGGATTGGGTAACAGTGCAGCAAATTGAAAAATATAAAAAATATCCAAAGCCGGTTGTTTTTGGTGAACAGGGGAATGAAAAAGCGAGCTGGGATCAGACTTCCTCCGTAAGGATGAGGGTCAGAAGTTGGGCTTCCTTTTTCAACGAAGCAGTTCTAATTTTTTGGAACCAATCCGACAGTAAAAATTTTTATAACGCGGTTCTAAAAAACGCAAATATCTACATTGGAGAAGAAGAAAGGGGATTTGTAAGAATATTGCAAGACTTCACTAAAAACGTTGATTTGTCGGCAAAAATTGTCAATCTTCCCACAAATAATCCTTCAGTCCGATCCTACGGCCTTGAATCCAAAAAGGAGCTTCTTGGATATTTTTTCCATTATGGCAGTCCCAACCGGCCAACCTCTTTTAGTCTGACGCTTGACTTAGCAAATAGGGGCAAGCTAATTTGGCTAGATCCATCGACGGGGGGGAAAACCATAGGGTCATATAACTTCTCTTCTCGTCGGCAGCAAATAACATCTCCGATTTTTTTTGTAGATTTGGCGTTTAAGATAATCTACGACTAGAACCTATTGGTGTATACTTAACGAGAAATTCAATGGGGACTGTTCAAAAGCTACTCAGGAAAATATCCGTTTTTGATTTCGTGCTTCTTTGTATTGGTGTTTTTCTTTTTTTTGGTTTCTTTTTCTTTTTCTACAGAAAGGCTGAGTATGTCAACATCCGGGTGAAAGTAACGGACCAGGACGTACTCTACGCCAAAACCCAGCCTGAAACTTGGTATGCGAACAGGTTTGAGGTGGGTGATGTTGAAAGAGACACTTTAGGTCGAGTAATTTCTGAAATAGTGGGGGTTGAAAGATTTAATGTAACGAGCAGATTAAAGGCGGTTTATCTGGATTTAAAAGTTAGGGCCACTTACGATACAAGAACTAAACTTTACTCAGCTCGGGGTAAGCCTCTTATTTTTGGAACCCCAGTCAGATTTAATTTTTCCACAATTACTTTCGACGGCATAGTTACGGAATTTCCTAAGTCAGAGTATCAGAAAAATTTGAGGGTGGAAAATATGAAAGTGGTTGTTTTGCAAAGATGGATTCGGCCAGATGGAGTTACAGGAGTTACGGTTGAGCCGACAACCATTCAATCAATTAAAAAGGGAGATAAAATTTATAACTCGAGTGGGGAGGTACTTGCTGAGGTTTTAGAAGTAAAAATAAGGCAGGCAGAGAGGACGGTGGAGACCGACAAGGGGGAGCTACTTCTTAGATACGATCCGATCTACAAAGATGGTATATACACCTTAAATATAAGGGCAAGAGTGTTTAACGATGAACCGTTTGTTTTTGACAACATTCCCGTAAAGCTAGGAGAAGTCCTTCCGCTTAACTTTCCTGATGTAAGCCTTTTTCCAGTCATTGTTGAGATTCAATCTGAAAATCCCTAAAGTTGTATGTAAATCCGTCTGGCCACATCTTTCCACTGGCTCTTTTTTGCCAAGAAATGACCCCTATTCAAAAATCTTATTTTTTCCTTCGGCGGAAGTGCAAAAATTTTCAAGATAGAATCTGCCAAGACACTCGGAGTCCTGGAGCTGAGAACTAAACGGGGGTCAACCCTCGACAGAATTTCTTTTACGCCACCTACACCAGTAGCGGTATAAATTATTTTGCTTGCCATAGCCTCAAGCATAACCAAAGGAAAGTTTTCTTGCTCCGATAGAGACACGATTAGATCGCTCGCGCCATATAGATTCGAGACCTTTTTTTCTCCGTCTATCCAAAAGACCGACCCGCCCAAATTAAGCCTGCTGGCAATTTTTTTAAGATGTGTCAAAAGGGTTTTTTCGGTGTCTGTTGTTAACCTGGGATAGGCGATAATAAGGGAGGTCGTCGGTCTTGATTTTAAAATAAGTGCAAAAACCTTAAGAAGAAGGTCAATTCGCTTCACCTTGTCGACTCTTCCAATATAGCTAATTACCTTGTTGTCCCGGGCAATACCATATTTAGGGCGTAACTCACGTTTTTTATCTGGACCCACCGGCTTGAAAGAGCCAAGGTCAACTCCGCTTGGAATACAGACGACTCTTCTGCCCCTAAGGCCGAATTGTTTTTTGAGGACATCCCTTGAGAAGACGGAGGGGACTAAAATAAGATCTGTTTTCCCCAAGAAGAAATTGTGCAGTAAATAGGAGGTATAATACTTTGTGACCTGTGTAATCTGCCTAAAAAGAGGTGCCATAATCTTTTTCGGAGGGACTCTCGAACCGTGATAATGAAAGCAGATTTTGTAATTTAGGAAAGGTTTTAAAAGGACGGCAGCAACTCCGGCAGTGTAGGTGGTGGTATAAACCCAGTTTACGCTTTTTTGCCTAAGGATTAAGCCAAACCAATTTGTAATGCTTGAGAACATCCAGAAGAAAAATCCTAAAGAATCGGTTCTTATTAGACGGGAAGATGCAAAAGATACAACCTTGATATCCCTCTTTTTCTTAAATTCAGAGATGATATTTTCGGTTGCAATCGTTTCGCCCCCGCAGCCTTTTTCGTAGCAAACCAGGATGTCTAGTTTTTTATTACCAGCCGTCATTTTTCTTTAGCCCAGACAGAATATCCATCTTTAGGTACCTCTGAAAAGGGCAGATAGGCAATTTGCCCCTTCGGATTTAAGGAATTATTCATAAACTTAATCTTTTTGAAGTATTTCTTAAGAAGCGAGTTAAGTTTTTCCGCTTTAATTCCATAGCCCCAAAGATAGGACCTTGGAGTCGTCTCGTAGATGTTAATAATGTAAAGACTACCCCGCCCCTTAAGCACTCTTTGGCATTCAGACAAAACGTAGTTTTTATTTCCTAACTGCCAAAAGGTGTCTAAGAGCAAGAGGTTATGGGCAGAGTCATTTTTCATTGGTATTCCCGCTTCAATATCCGAGCAAATAAAAAGGGCATTTTTTTCCTTCATACAAATTTTCGCAATCAAAAGTGACAGAAATGATTTATCCACGCCCACGTATAGGAAAGGAAGTTGCCTGATTTTCTCCTTCATTAATTTGTAAAAACTTCCAATACCAAAACCTAGGTCAAGAAATAAATCGGAAGAGTCCTCTTGAGCTTCTACAAGCCTCAATGCCAGATGTATATCTTTTCTTTTTTCTCTGTTTAATAGATACCCAAACCAATCTCTTGACGGACCTAAAATTGCTAGAATTTTGAGCAGGAAGATTAGTGGGGTGGTTATTCCAAGATATCTTTTTAAAAGATAACAGCCAAAAACAATGACTTTATGAGTCCGGGCAGTAAATTTTAAGCATTCCCAAACCGTACTATCAAATTTTCTTTTTTTTAGAAGTCTGGTCGCGGTCCTATTTGTCAAGAAGTCGTTTTTTGTCAGGTAAAGAATTCCTTCCACAACCGGGTATTCATCACAGGTGCAGCTTGCTGTACCGAATTTCGAATTTTTAAAAAATCTAATCTTCAGGCTTTCTTTGCAGTAAGGACAAACCAGGAAATTTTCTACGCTCATAATAGACAATTAAGCTACACTTCCTCTGACAAAAGTCCAAACAGGAAAGAAGAAAAAATTATCTGTAATCCGAAACCGACGATATTCGCGCCAATGATCACTTGCCTTATTTTTGAAAGTTCCCCAAATCCATTCTGAACCCAGACTACGACTACGTTGCCAAGGACAACCAGTCCGATAAGGAGTAAGAATGATCCTAGAAGTAACAAGCGCTCGACAGAAAGATTTTTTAAAAGATTGTTGGTTGGGAATCTACTCGGCAAGTCGAGTAACTCCTGGGTATAAAGGCGGGCGAAGCCCCCCAGAAGCATGATATTTAGGCCTACATTTGACAGTAGAAAACCGATACCCATGGTATGGATATCAAAAAAATGATTAAATAAAATGCGGCCTTCACGGGCCAGTAAAATACCCACGGTTATCCCCAGTATAAAAAAGACAAACCCGGGCAGTATTAGAGCATAGGTCGGACTATATAGAATTATAAATTTAATATGTCTCCAGGCGTCACTTAAAGGAGATAATTTGGAAATTCCCAAACGTGGGTAGTAAATGACAGGAACCTCTTTGATCTCTAGTTTGTGGTAGGCAGCCTTAATGATCATTTCAGATGCAAATTCCATACCGCCACTTTTAAGATTAAGACGCTGATAGCAGGCCTTTGAAAAAGCTCGCATTCCAGTTTGGACGTCAGAGATCTTGGAGGCAAGGGAGAGGTTGAGAATAAAAGTAAGCAATGGGTTGCCGAGATAACGGTGAGAAAAATTCATTGCCCCCCTCTTTATCGTTCCTTTAAATCTGCTTCCTAAAACCAGATCTGCTCCTTTTTCGAGCAGTCCTACGAAAGATTTTATTTGCCTGAAATCGTAAGTATTGTCGCAATCACCAATAATAATATATTCACCCCTGGAGGCCCTAATTCCTCGCTTTAGGGCCGCCCCATATCCGCGTTTTTTTTCGAAAATTACTCTGACCCCCATTTTTTCCGCTATTAGTGCTGAGTTGTCTGTAGAATTATTATCTACTACTATAATTTCTCCTTTATGACCAAGTTTCTCCAATTTCGATAGACCAACTTTGGCATCTGAGATGCATTTGCCAATAGCCTTTTCTTCATTTAAACAAGGCATAACAATAGAAATATATGGTTTAGTGTGCATTTTCAATGATGCTATCATAACATAGATTATGATGGTCTTAGGAATTTCTGAAGAGCATGATGCAGGGATAGCTTTAGTTGAGAATGGAAAAATATTACTAGCTTCTAACGAAGAGCGTTATACCAGAAAAAAGGTTCAAAGAGGATTCCCTAAAAATGCTTTGGACTGGTGTATTAACAGGATTATAAAGATGGGGATAGGTTTTCCGGAAAGGATTGTGATAGCTTCTAAATTTCATGTAAGTAGTAATCTCGGCGATTGGCAAAATATGGATTGGAAATTTGAATTACTCGAGAATTTTTTTTCCTACACACACCTTGATAGGTTTTTGTGGGGAAGTAAACTCGGCCCAAAGTTGTTAATTTTTTTAGGGAATATTCAACAGCTGGTAAGAAAAAAAAGAATTGGAGATGAATTAAAAAAAAGGGGCCTTAATTTTTCAGAGCTTATGTTCATAGATCATCATACGTGCCACGGCTCCAGTGCATATTTTGCATCTGGTTGGAATGAGTGTTTGGTGATAACTCAAGATGCATCTGGTGATGGGATTTGTAGTAAGGTCTTTTTTTGTAGAAATGGGAAACTTGAAGAGAAACACTCTGTGCCCTTTTTCCATTCACCCGGCCACTACTATGAATATGTAACTTTTATGCTAGGTTTCAAAATTGGTAGGGAAGGTAAAGTAACAGGTTTGGCCGCTAGGGGAGACCCTTCAGCCACATTCCCCATTTTTATGAAGGAATTGAACTACGATAAGAATAGCCAAAGATATATTAATCATGGTCTATACCGCAAAGCGGAGATCAATAAATTAAGAAAGAAATTAAAAAACTTCTCTGTGGAAGATATTGCAGCCGGAGTTCAAAAGCATCTGGAAGTCATTATGATTAACTACATTCGAGATATGATAAGAAAATATGCTTCAAAGTTTCCGGTTAAACTTGCATTGGCTGGGGGTGTTTTTGCTAATGTTAGGTTGAATCAAAAAATAGCCGCATTACCTGAAGTTAAATCTTTATTTATCTTTCCCCATATGGGCGATGGAGGCTTAGCTGCCGGGGCAGCCTTATCCCTCTTTTGTGATAAAGGTTTAAAACCCACTCCTCTTTCTAATGTCTACTTCGGAGATGATTTAAATGCTGAAGAAATAGAACTTGTTTTAAATAAATATAAAAGGAAATTCTCAGTTACGAAACCCCGGGGGTTAGCAGAAAGCGTTGCAAAACTTCTGGCGAATGACAAAGTAGTTGCTATAGTTAGAGGAAGAATGGAATATGGACCGCGTGCTTTGGGCCATCGTTCTCTACTTTATAAATCTTTTGATCCGACTGTTAATATTTGGCTTAACAGACGACTAAGAAGGTCTGAATTTATGCCGTTTGCACCAATTATTCGAAGGGAAGACTTACCGCTTTATTTTAGTAACTGGGAAAAAGTTTTACCATCGTTGCCTTTCATGACAGTAGCTTTAAATTGTAATGAACGTTGTAAAAAAGAGGCCCCTGCCATCGTACATGTTGATGGGACAGCAAGACCACAAGTACTCGAAAAAGGCGTGGAAAATTTTGTATACGATATTTTATCATCATACTTCAAACTTACTAAGCTTAGAATACTAATTAATACAAGTTTCAACATGCACGAACAACCTATTGTTAGAAATGCTCAAGATGCAGTTTTGACTTTCTTGGAGGGGCATATTGATTATTTAGTACTGGAAGACAGGCTTATAACTTTAAAGGAAAGTGAGGGTAGGTAACTATGTTTTTTAGACTAAAAATTCGCCCCGCCTTCCTTTTTTTAGCTTTTTTGACTTTTCTTAAACTTTGGTTAGTTTCATCTCAGAATCTCGTAGCTCAAGGTGAAGCCATACACGATAGTAGATTATTTATAAATCAAGCAACCTCGATTGTGAAAGGTGAGTGGCTAGGAAATTATTCAAATTTAACACTCATTAAAGGGCCTATGTATCCTGCCTGGATTGCGTTATCTTTTCTTTTTCGAGTACCACTGCTTCTTAGTCAACACCTCCTTTATATAACTGCTTGTATATTAATCACAATAGCTTTAAATCCCATTATATCGAATAAAAGATTTCTTTATTTTTTTTATTTAGTACTTCTTTTCAACCCTGTAACATTTGATATACAAACATTCGCCGTCGTTTTAAGATCAGGAATATATAGTTCACTTACCCTACTTTCCGCGGGGTTACTGATAGGGCTTTATACCAGAAGAAATTCTAGATTGACTTCTTTATGCATATGGACAATTGGTTTTGCCATCGTGTCGTCGATATTTTATTTAACCCGAGAAGAAGGGATTTGGTTAATTCCATTTTTTTTGCTGATTTTTGCTTATTTATTGGTAGAGCTAGTAAGACACCGTCCTAAAGATTGGATTTTACGATTGGAAATACTATCATTGGTGCCAACAATTTTCATTGACGTCCTTATAATTTTTAGTTTAATTAATTGGACCAAATACGGAGTTTTTACGATAAACGAGTTAAAACATAGGAGTTTTCTTTCTGCCTACGGCGCCTTGTCAAGGGTAGAGGTCGGTCGATGGGATCAGTACATACCGGTATCTAAAGAGACCAGAGAAGAAATATATCTGGTCAGTCCTTCGTTTGCTAAACTCAAGCCCTTTTTGGAAGGGGATATAGGCAGAGCCTGGGCATTTAATAGCCAGGAGGTTACCAAAAGACCAGACTCAGACCTAGAGATTGCAGGGGGTTGGTGGGTTTTTGCCCTGAGAGACGCGGTGGCTGCTTCGGGCTTCCATGAGAATGGTTATTTGGCAATGAAATATTATGATAGATTATCGCAAGAAGTTAATGCTGCCTGTGATAAAGGCCTTTTGAAGTGTGCCAAGAAACGCTCCACTTTAATTCCCAGGTGGCGGGGAGAATATTATCGACCTTTATTTATTAATTTTAAAGAAATTTTTCTAGCCATAATAAGTTTTAAGGATGTATCGACATATCAAATTCCCAGCGAAGGACTGCCAAAATCTCTTAATCTTTATAAATCTATCACTCGCGAGGAACTATCCCCGTCAGTGTATGAAAAGACAATGGACCAAAATAAGATTGGTCAATTGGATAAATTCAAGTCCAACGTTTTATTTGTAATAATAAGAACTTATCAAATACTTGTACCCAAAATCTTCGTAATCTCATTATTGATTTATATTTATTCGATTCTTCATTCGATACTGACGAGAAAATTTAACTTTTTAACTCTTTTAAATACCGCGGTTTTGGCAAGCTGTCTATTGTTTATACTTATTTTAAGTGTCGTTTCTGTTGCCTGGTTTCCCGCCATTTCTATATTTTATATTTCTCCGGCCACTACGCCTTTCTTGATTTTTATATGTTTGAATACCTATCTTCTTCTAGGACAAGTTAAAAGGATGGGCTTAATTAAAAAGCAAATATTAAAGTCATTAAGAAGGTCGTTTTCCTTGCGGTAAATTTTCATTGCGCTAAGATATAAACTACATGCAGGCTATCAAGTGTACTTGTATTATCCCCTCTCTTTGTCAGGGCAAGAATCTTACTTATCTTCGCCGATGTCTAAATTCGCTTATTGCTGCCAAGACAAACAATGTTCGGTTGAAAATAATTGTTGTTAGTAATAATAGGGGAGCACGCCTTGATTCTTTAAGCGGAAGGGTGGATGGTCTGATAAAAGTTGATGAATCATTCGGTTTTGCAAAAATGAATAATGAGGCCATCGATAGAAGCCTAGAGTTAAACAAATCTGACTACCATCTTTTAATAAATGATGATGCCTGGGTTGAAAAGGATTTTTTCAAGGTTTTTGTCGAAACGGTCAAGAAATCTAGGCCAGATTTGCTTATTTCCCTAATTTACACCCCAGACAAAAAGGTCATAGATTCATACGGGGTAGAATATTTTAAGTCGGGCTACGCGAAAAACAACATTTCCTTTGACGTGCAAACAACGCTTGCTCCAGCAGCGTGTTTGCTAATTAAATCCTCATTTCTAAAACAAATAAAAAAATCTTACGGATATTACTTCAACCCACTCCTTCACAGCTATCTTGAAGATGTTGAACTTTCTATCAGGGCTAAAGCAATTGGCGCATCTTTGCTAAAGAACAAAAAGCTAATTGCTTACCACCTAGGTTCGGCAACGTATGGAAAAAAAGGCAGATTTACTATGTTTCAGACATATCGTAATATTTTATGGTTAATAATTCTTACTTGGCCGGCAAAAATTATCTTGAAGCATTTGCCGAGTATCCTTTTAGTGCAAGGCTGGATGATATTTTGTAGCCTCTATTCTTTTGGGCCATTATTGTATTTACAAGTTCTTGCCGATACCTTACGTAACTTGAAACAGTTACTCAGGGCGAGAAAAATGACCATTGCCAAGTATCACAAAAGTTTTAATTTTAATAAGCTATTTTCGAAATATGCATTCCGTACCTACCATGGAGTCACTATCAGGATTCAATAAAAATCTGGGGCAATTAAAGGTAGCCATAATACACGACGAGTTACTCGAATACGGGGGTTCCGAGAGGGTGCTTGAGGAACTTCTAAATATTTTCCCGAGCGCAGACTTTTATACTTTGTATTTTAATAAAAGAGACCCCACGGTTTATTCCACTTTTAATAAAGCGCATCCAAAAACATCTTTCTTGCAGCACATTCCGGGTTTATACAAACTTAGACAGTATTTTTCGGTTGTTAAGCTAGTATCATGGCTTTATTTTTATTTACTTAACTTATCCAAATACGATTTAGTGATTACATCTTCTCATTCGTTTAATTCAAAAATTGTAAGAAAAGCTCGTGATGCGTATCACCTTTGTTATTTATATTCACCGCCCAAGTATCTATACAAAGAAACCAATGAGATTGCTTGGATTAAAAGATTTCCTTTCAACTTTTTATTCTTTCCCCTTTTTGCCCTCTTGAGGTTCACAGATAAAAAGGCCTCTGGGCACCCTGATGTGATTGTGGCTATTTCCCAAGAGGTTAAAAAAAGGGTAGCCAGTTATTACGGGCGCGATGCGATCGTCATTAATCCACCGGTACGTCTACCCAAGAAGATAAAAAGGAGAAAGGGGAAAGGCAATTATTATTTGTTCCTCTCAAGACTTGTTCGTCAGAAGGGGATTGAGCTTGCAGTTATTGCCGCAACAAAGTACAGGCTTCCCTTGGTGGTGGTTGGCGATGGACACTTAAATGACCGCTTGGAAAAGATGGCGGGGCAAACAGTAACTTTCTTGGGCAGGGTTGAAGATAGTGAAATGCCAAGGGTTTATTCAAAGGCAAAAGCTTTGATTTATTGTGCGATTGATGAGGATTTTGGACTGGTTCCCGTCGAGGCAATGGCCTATGGTGTGCCCGTCGTTGCTTACAAAAGTGGCGGAGTCAAAGAAACCGTTATCGACGGCAAAACAGGTGTTCTTTTCTCCGATTACAGCGAAAAGGGTCTTTATAAAGCAATTAAGCGGCTAGAGAAACTTTTTATCGACCCCGGTAGGTGTTCCCGGCAGGCTAATAAATTCAGTAAGGAAAAATTCAGAAAGGGCATATTGCAACTAGTCGAAAGTGGGCTCCATGAAAAATTCAAATAAATCAAAAAAACCAACCTCAATTTATGAGAGTTTTGAGGATATGTTTTTTATAAGTTTTGAGCATTTTGCTTTTCGAGAAATATTTAGACCTCTCCAAGGCTAAGCAAGAGTAATGTCTATAATTGTCTTCATCAAGTACTTTTAAAATCGCCCTTTTAAGTGAGTGGGGATTCCCAGGCTGCACAAGGACGCCGTACTTACCGTATCCCAAAACTTCCGCCGGTCCAAATGGAGCGTTTGTGGAAATAACAGGCACACCCAAGGATATGGCTTCGATTAGTACATAACCAAACCCTTCTCTTTTTGAAGAAAGCACTAAGACGTCCGATTTGTTGATAATCGAGGCAGGGTTTTGGATCCAGCCGAGAAATTTCACCTGGTTTTCAATTTTTAAGTGTTTGCTTAAGTGTTCCAGTTTTTTTCTTAGCGGTCCTTCTCCCGCCAGCCAAAGTTCGGAATTTTGCTTTTCTTTTTGAAGGAGGTGAAATGCCTTAAGGAGTGTTTCGTGGTCTTTTTGTTCTGCGAATCTTGCGATAGAGAGAATCACTGCTTTATTTTTGGGTGCACTTCTTTCATGCCCCCTTTCAAATGAAATACCGTTGTAGATTGTTGTGGGTACCATTCTAAGTGCAAATGACCGATAAAGATTTTTCGACAAATCTTCACTTACACAGCTGACCAGGTCTGCCCTGTTTAGGAAAAATCTCATCAACCTGTTGAGCACCCAGTGAAGGTAGCGTGTTGATTTCATGTAGATGACTTGGTTTAAGTTATTGTGAATTGTTGCCATTGTCTTGTACCTTTTTTGGTAAAGGAATTTTGTAATTTCACAAAGAAGCATACAGTGAGAATCAATTGTCAGAACCAAATCGGGATTGAATGCACCAACGTGCTTTTCAAACCAAAAAATTTCTTTTATCAATTTAGAGGCGTGGTCTAAAGAAAGGGTATATTTTTCCGAATAGTAGTTGGCCTTTGCCCAGTAAGTAAAATTTTTATCTTTTATCTTTCGAAAACTTGGTTTTTCTAAGACTAATGTCTTTATTTTTAATGCGTCCCTCCCAAAGAACTTCTGTATATCCAAAAAATCCAAGACAAAAGTTCCGGTTCCTCCGTCAAGAGTTTTTGTAAAAACCAACAGCTTTATTTTCTTACCCATTCCTAGTAATTAACTCAAAATAGTCTGGGTCTTTTTTGAAATGTAGCTCAAATTGCGAAGTGTAGATTTTAAGAACTTCTTTTTTTTGTGCGCTCATCTTTTTTACCGATAGTTTCTTACCCAATAATTTTAATATATTAAAAAGACTCCAGTTCGAAATTTTTGAAGCGTAGGGAAAATCAACAAAGTAACTAATTTTTTTTCCATCAAAAACCTTTTCAGCCGCTTTTCTTGTAAGAACATGGTCTATATGCCCTCCCACGCCGAGCGGTATTGCCACCCGGTCAAATTCTTTAAATGGCTTAAGTGCTTTCTCGAGTTTTGACGCCAATAAGCCGTCGTGGTGGAAAACTTTTCCGGAAAAGAGAGAGCTTCCCGAGTATAAGGGTTTTTTCCCAAAGATTCTATATCCGGCATCGACAAAATCAAGATGCAAGAAGTTTACTTTTAGTTTTTTCATTGCCTCCTCGTCCTCCTTTTTTCTTTTCTTCTCTTGCTCTTGCGGTGAGGAAAAACCAGATTCACTGAGTCTTATATTATTCCTTAAAATCGAGCTTTTATTTCCAAATCGAGTAAAAATAGTTACTACTAAAACTTGGGCTTTTCCCCGCCAATCCATTATGTGTTCGCAGCAGGAAAAAACAGCATCGTCCAGATGGGGTGAAAGAACAAGAATCCTTTGCATTTCATTAGTTGTTTTCGTAATGCTCAATGATGTAGTTTTCCCAAAAGCCTACCTCCTCTGGCACTTTCCAGAAAAAATTATTATCTAGATATTGTTTACAATGTTCGTTCGAAAACTTAAATTTTAAACAAAATTCAAGAGCACTTTTGGCCTTTTTCTCGTCTCCGTATTTTAGATAAAAGTTGGCAAGCTCGAGGTGGAAATGGCTAAGTTCGGGGTTTAGATACACCGACGTTTGAAAAAACATCGGAACAAGATTAAAATCCCCATTTTTATTGGCCAAAAGACCTAAATTATAGAAAAGCCTTGCCATGTCTCCTTCACTTGAAGCTCCCAGTTTTTTTAAATCAAGGCCCTCCAGGTATAAGTTGAATGCGGTTTTAAATTCTTCTGAGGAGGAGGAGATGTCAATTTCCGGACCATCATCCGAGGGCACAAATTCCCGGTAGGTTTTAGCTACTTTTCTAATATTTATCCTTGCCGCTTTCGCAAGTAAATTGAAAGAGCCTTGGGGACCTAAGTTATCGGCAAGCTTTTGGGCTAATGCTACGTGGTAGAGAGCGTAAATATGCGCCCGTTGGTTAATTAAATAAAGAAACTCTGAAAGAAGAAAAACCCCAACTCCTAAAGCAATAATGAGGAATTTAAATGCTTTCTTTTTTATCATACAAGAATTTTACTAATACTTCCTTAGTTTATCAAAGTTTGAGGGTGTAAAATTGATTTGTGCTGCCCGGTTGGCTCTAATTTCGGCAGCCTTATCTAGAAAGTTAATTGAGGAGCCGATACTTCTCTTATGAAACCAGCCAGTCAAGAATTTTAAAGTATAATAATTTAGTGACTACTGATATTGAGTCTCTTCTGGATACAAAAACTAAGGCTAGATTTTGGTGGATAATTTCATTATTAATAGGAGTTATTTTGTTTATCGGGGGATTAGGCCAGAAAGTTGATATAGCATTTGCGCTTGGGGGACTAGTAAGCGTTATACTTTTAAGTTTTGTTATATACAAAAAAGGAAAACTAAGGCTTCCAAAAGGTTTTTTAATCTATAACCTGTTTCTTATTTTTTTTGGCCTAAGCTTAATATGGAGCCTCGATTGGCAAAAAAGTTTGGGTTATCTGGTGCTTTATGTGAGCGGTGGGTTATTTTGGGTAGCCTTCTTTAATTTAAAGGGGGAATCAAAAAATTTTATTGAAAATATAATCATAATTTTAGGGATTCTGTTCGGCATTTTTACCTTGGGTTACAAATATCTGGATTTTGCTCCCTTCGGTAGAACCCCCTTTAGCCTGGTTTATCCTGCGATTGCTAATCATCACCACATAGGCGATTTTTGGGCAATAGCTACGGTTATTGTAATACACAAGGTTTTTGTTAAGAAAAAATATTTGTATTCTTTGTTATTTATTCCCGGCTCCGCATTTCTGGTTCTTTCACTCTCTAAATCAGCCTATTTGGCCCTTGCGGTAGGAGCTTATTTCATCTTTTATTACAAAGGCTGGATTCAAAACTACAAAAAAGTTCTTGTTGTCTTTATTTTGCTGACAACCGCGCTTTTTCTCTTTGCGGGGGCACAAAAGACCACTCTTTTTTCGAGGCCTTATTTTTTCCAAGCAATCGCGGGTCTGGTAAACTACCTTTTTGGTGTGGGCTATGGTAATTTTGAACGTATATCTTCGGAGTGTTTCGGCTGCTTTAACGATAGACTAATGGGTTTTTCAACAGTTACGCACAACCTTGTATTAGAGGTTTTAGCAGGAATGGGTATATTAGGACTTTCTTTTGTTTATTGGTTGTACCTGGTTTTCAAGGATTTACTAGAAAAAACCGGGGAGAATAGTTTAATTATTACCGCCTCTTTCTTTGCACTTTTTACAAATTTTTTCTTTGACTATACCTACTTTATTCCCACAATGTTTTGGCTTTTTTTTATTCTTTTGGGAATCGCGCAAAATACAGAGGAGTCAAACCAGATGAAGGGAAGAAAAATTCTGTTATATATAATGTCTTCCTTTGTGGTAATATCCAGCTTACTTATCGGTTTGGGGCTGATAACTATTAAGTATTGAGTTAATTCTTTGGCTCCAAATGCTATAATATTGCGAAAGAAAGGGCTAAAAGGTTAAGATGAAGGACAGAGAACCAGGTCAATTCAATATGGGGGACGGTCCAATAGAGAAAGAAAGTCGGCTAGGGGAAGAAGCGGCTCTTCAATTTGTCCGCGGTGGAATTGAATCATATAGTTCTGCTATCGCCAGATATTCTCTTGTTCCAACTCCGACACCTGACTGGAGAAAGGCTCAAGGAGAAGACGAAGAAATTGCAGAGTTTCTTTCGGAAGTTGGAATAGATGACCCAATCCTCAGGAAAAATGTTGGGAAAATATCTCCGAACCCTTCCCCCGAACTTGTAGCACAAGCAGCAAGTGTTGCAATAGCTAAAGCCAGAGTGGAAGCAGAGGAAGCACCTCCTCAAGCAAAATCTGCTCTGGAAAAATTGACAGACAGGGTATTAAAAGAAACCGGAAACTTTATAGCAGGGCGGGGCGGAAAAAAGGCCCTAACCGCAACCCTTATTCCAGTCTTGGCAGCCGCCTGTTCCTCTCCGGCCAATGCCGTTACTCAACCTCGCCCAATCGATACACAAGGGGTTGTGGCACCGGAAGTTTTTACTCCGACAGCTGAAATAGTTCCAAGGCCAACCGAAGAGGGGGCGTCAACATCTGAGCCGGAACCGACCAATTTCGTGGAATTAGGTCCTGATGCGGAAGAAACAAGG
>Ga0315274_10002600_pt1 | contig 27122 bp, 22 predicted proteins | sample YL17G02_20_MG_FD_203700 | JGI IMG/M metagenome (GOLD analysis project Ga0315274, IMG submission 203700) | Sediment microbial communities from Yellowstone Lake, YNP, Wyoming, USA - YL17G02_20 | ecosystem: Environmental > Aquatic > Freshwater > Lake > Sediment | place: USA: Wyoming | collected...
CGACGCTGACGTTCAATGAGCAAGGGAACATTACTTCCGCCGTCAACGCCGAGGAGATTCGGACCACATACACCTGGGAGAACAACCGCCTGATGGCGAGCGAAGACGGGCGCGGGAAACGAACGTCCTTTACATACAAGACGTTCGGCGACGGGATGCAGCTGCTCGAGAGTGTTGAGAACCCGGAAGGGGCGCGGTTCACGTACACTTACGACGGGGAGAAGAACCTCGCGTCGGTGATCAATCCGAATGGGGCGCGGTACACGTATGGATACGATGGGAATCGCAATCGCGTGTTCATCAAGGATCCCCAAGGCAAGCGAACGACGTTTGTCTATGACGGCTACGGACAGCGGATTGCCCGCGTCAATGCGCTGGGGCAGCGCTCGACGATGGTCTATGACGGTCTGGGGCGCGTAGAGGCCGCCGTGAATCCCCTGGGTGATCGGACGACGCTCGCCTACGATGCCTGTGGGAATCTCGCGGCCCTCACCGACCCGCTGGGCAAGGTCACCACCTATACGTTCGACGCGATGAACCGAAAGATTGCCGAGGAGAATCCGCTCGGCGCCCGCACCACGTTTGCCTATGACGACAATGGGCGGCTGATCGCTATGGTCAATCCGCTCGGTGAGAGGGTGACGCGCGTCTATGACGGATCGGGCCGCCTGCAAGCGGACGTGGATCCCTTGGGCAACCGGACGACATACGCCTACGATCTCTCCGGCAATCAAGTGCGCCAAACCAATCCGCTGGGCAACCATACGACGTTTGTCTTCGATGCGGCATCGCGCCAGATCGCCGAGGTTGATTCGCTGGGCAACCGGACGAGTTTTGCGTATGATGGGGCGAACCGGGTGGTGGCGACAACGAACGCTCTGGGGGCCGTCTCGACCAATGTCTATGACGGGGCGGGGCGATTGGCGGCTCAGGTGGATGCGCTCGGCAATCGCACGACGTTGGTTTACGACATCATGGGCAACCGTATCGCCAATGTGAATTCCCTCGGCGACCGCACGACGTATGTTTACGACACCATGAACCGCTGGCTGGCGACCGTGGATGCGGAGAACCAGCGAACGACGCGGATTTACGATGCCGCTGGCCAGATGACCGCCGTTGTGGATGCCAGGGGCAACCGGACGACGTATGTGTATGATGCCGCGGGGCGGATGACGAGGACGACGGATGCTCTGAACCAGCACACCACCTATAGTTACGATGCCGGTGGGCAGTTGAATCTGCGCCTTGATGCGCGGGGCAATCGGACCTCGTATGTCTACGACGATGCGGGGCGGCTGACGGGCCAGCGCTATCCCGACGGTTCGCGCGTGACGTTTGCCTATGACGGCCTGGGCAACCGAACGCTGATGCACGATGCAACCGGAAGATACACATACACGTTCGATGACTTGAGTCGCGTGCGGACGGTTGAGAATCCGGCTGGCAAGAAGATCACCTACTCCTACGATGCCGTGGGGCAGCGCAGCGAAATGGTTGACCCCGATGGCGGGCGGTTCACTTACGCGTATGACGGTGCCGGGCGAATGGACCATCTGATCAATCCGCAGGATCAACGGGCGACGTGGACGTATGATGAGGCGAGCCGGGTAACCTGCGAGGAGCTGGGCAATGGAACGCGGGCGTCCTATACGTATGACGACGCGAACCGGATCGTGGTTCTGGCCAACATCCGATCGAGCGGAACGACGATTTCGAGTTTTGAGTATTCGTATGATGGCGTGGGCAACCGGCTGGGGGTTGTGGAGGCGAGCGGCGACCGGGTGACGTGGACGTATGACAACACGTATCAGTTGACACGCGAGCGGCGGTCAGGGTCGAATGCTTACGACATCACCTATACGTATGACGCCGTCGGCAACCGGCTCACCAGGGAAGAAGACAGCGCTGTGACGACTTACGCGTATGATGCAGCAAACGAGTTGGAGACGAGTGAGGACAGCATCGGTGTGACCACCTACACCTATGACGCAGCGGGCAACCTGGCACTTGCCGTCAATCCTTCGGACGAAGCCACGACGTATAGTTGGGACTGCGAGAACCGCCTGACGCAGGTCGAGTTGCCCAGCAGCGCGGTCAGCACTTTCACATACAAGGGTGATGGGTTGCGAGTGCAGAAAGAGGACTCTGCCGGCACGACGAAGTTCATCTGGGATGGCCAGAACGTTCTGCTCGAGACAGACAACGACGGCAACACCGTGGCAGAATATACTCTGGCGCCGGCTGGTTTTGGAATGCTTCTTGCCCAGCGGCGCGGCGGGGCGACCAAGTTCTTCCACTTCGACGCCCTGGGGTCAACCGACCGGCTGACCAATGCCGCACAGGCTGTCAGCGATAGCTACCTGTATGAAGCGTTCGGGAAAGTCATCGCCAGCAGCGGCAGCACGGCGAACCCGTTCAAATATGTCGGCCGCCTCGGCTACTACCTTGATCCCGACCTGGCTTTGCACTACCTCCGCGCGCGCTGGTATGACCCCGCGACAGGAAGGTTTGTGTCTCGCACACCACTAGCGCCCGAGCTGGAAGACCCATATTCGTATTGTAGGGGCAATCCGGTTGCTTACGTCGACCCGAGCGGTTTTTCGCCAATGCGTGTGCTGACGCCCGGTGTTTTACCCTGTGATGATAGGCCCACAGAAGGGCCGCTGACATGTTGGAAACCCCCCGTTCAATGGCCACCGCCTCCGCCCCCTCCGCCGGGTCCAGGTTGGAAGGATTGCTTCCCTCCATCTGAGAAAGGCTGCGCCGACGCGGCGACGGACTTGGCAAACCGGCTGAATGCCAAGTATCCCCAATGGCACTGCACGGTACAGTACGTTGGCCCTTTTGGGACAGCGGAGGAGCCTATATACCCATGTCACCATATGGCTGTCTGTATCGGTCCGAATGGGGAGACGATCTTTATACACGACTGGTTGTTCCCGTTCCGCTGGCCCCCCTGGTAGGCTGAATCTTGTATTGAGAAGGGGACGTGGGATCTATGAGGATTCTGGTTGCAGTCTATTTGTTATTCATGGGAACGTGTCATTTACCAAGCGGCGTTTACCTAGCTGTTTCTAAGGGCACTTCGATCGACAGCGTTTTTTTTATCTCGGTGGGGGGGCTCGCGCTGATCGGAGGCATTGGACTAGTGGCATGTCCCCGAAAAATAGGCGACGTCCTTGGCGCTATTGGGTGTATCCCTCACATCGTTTACTTCCTCATACATAACCTCTATCTGGAGAAGAAGTTCGGCAAGTATCATTTTTCTTGGACCCTGGTCGTTCTCCTGGCGGCGGCAGTGGCGTGGTTGATTAGGGACTACATTCGCATCAAACGGGCCGCGGGCCTCGGGACGGCTCAGAAACCAAACGCAGCCGGGCCCGAGCCCCGCAATTCCAATGACCGGATGGACGCATGACGCGGGGAGCCGGGTGACCTGCGAGGAGCTGGGCAACGGAACGCGGGCGTCTTATACGTATGACGACGCCGACAGGATCGTGGTTCTGGCCAACATCCGATCGAGTGGAACGACCATTTCGAGTTTTGAGTATTCGTATGATGGCGCGGGCAACCGTCTGGGCGTGGTCGAGGCGAACGGCGATCGGGTGACGTGGACGTATGACAACACTTACCAGTTGACGCGCGAGCGGCGGTCGGGTGCCAATGCTTACGACATCACCTATACGTATGATGGTGTCGGCAACCGGCTCACGAAGGAAGAAGACAGCGCTGTGACGACTTACGCATACGATGCGGCGAATGAGATGACGCAGAGCGAGGATGAGAGCGGTGTGACTACCTATACGTATGACGCAGCGGGCAATATGGCACTTTCGGTTAATCCGTCGGAGGAAGCGACGACGTATAGTTGGGACTACGAGAACCGCTTGGCGGCGGTGGAGTTGCCCAGCAGCGCGGTCAGTACTTTCACATACAAGGGCGATGGGTTGCGAGTGCAGAAAGAGGACTCCGCCGGCACGACGAAGTTCATCTGGGATGGCCAGAACGTCCTGCTCGAGACGGACGGCGATGGCGACACCGTGGCGGCCTATACTCTGGCACCGGCTGGTTTTGGAATGCTTCTCGCTCAGCGGCGCGGCGACACAACCAAGTTCTTCCACTTCGACGCCATGGGGTCAACCGACCGCCTGACCAATGCCGCGCAGGCTGTGAGCGATAGCTACATTTACGAGGCCTTCGGGAAAGTCCTCGCCAGCAGCGGCAGCACGGCGAACCCGTTCCGGTATGTGGGCCGCCTGGGCTACTACTTCGATCCCGAGCTCGAGCGGTACTACCTCCGCGCGCGGTGGTATGACTACACGACGGGTCAGTTTCTGTCGCGCGATCCCGTTGGGAGGTCATGTCTATACAGCCTGTCGCGCCAGAACCCGCTTGGACTGGTGGATCCCTCGGGCGCGCTTTCGTGCCAGTTCATAGGGCTTTACGTCTTACCAGTCGCCCCGATCATCGAGGACCTTGGCCGCTGGTACTGGGAAAGAGTTGGGAATTGCACGATCCGGCTCGCCGTTCCCGGGTTATTCGAAAGACTGAAGGATGTGCTCGCAGGAGTTGTGGTCAGTACAGGCGCACTTGGAGGTGGGAAGCCTTGCACATGCGTGATAGAGGCGTGGTACAGATGGATTGACCGCTATATCGTTGGTATATGGAAGGTCGCACTTTTTGTTTGTAGCGTGTGCGGCAAGGAGGTTCCAGTGCCAATACCGTTCCTCGACTTGATTCGGCGGGATGTCCCGGGCCCGCCTCTGGCCCATTACCACCTCACTAAGGGGACACAGACGGAAACTCTTGGGTGCCAGTGCGCGTTGCCACCGGCATGCGGCGGCGGTACAGACTATATCGCTTATATGACGTATGGATTGCCGCCTCAGTGAGGAAGATGCCAATGAGGGTTGCCCGAACTTCCTGGATATGGCTCCTTCTGGCCTCACTCGCGACGGTGCTCGTCGTGATAGCGACGTGGGACTTCATTGCGCTCATCGTTCCGCGCTCGGCAACGGCGTGGAAAAACTACCCAGGCTGGGTCTCCAGCGGCGTGTTTCTGCCAACCCTAAGTGTAACGTGGGCGGCCCAAAAGAGCATAAGAGCCGGCCGTGCCAGTAGCGACGATTACTTTGACGTCGGCTCGTATAATGAATCCATCTTAGGAAACCCCACGCGTGCCCTGGCGTGCTATGCTGAAGGAATCAAGATCAAGCCCACAAACGCCCTGAACTACTACGCAATCGTTAGAATCCTGTCGGCCAGGAAGCGTCAGCGTGAGGCGTTGCTCCTTCTCTTAGACGCGCCTGATGATGAGGTTGGCGAGTACTGGGGATTGGTGGCCAAGTTGCAGGAGGAGATGCAAGATACAACGGCTGCGGCCGAAAGCTACTGCCGTGCGGTGCAGGCTGAGCTCCAGCGGCGGGTTCGGGAAAGCTTAGACCCGCAGGGCGCGGCGCGGCGGACCAATCTGATTCCCCTGTGGCAAGAGAGAATGAGCGCCTTGAAAGGAGACGTGAAGAAATTGAACCATCTGAAGCCCAGCTGAGGCACCCCGTCAATCGCGTTCTGCCGTACTCGAGTATCAAAGGAGAACGAGACGTGAAAGGGTATTGGGTCAGGATCGCCAAAGTGTGGGCCCAACGCTTTTTATGGATGCTTGTAGGAGCGCTGCTCGCGCTGGCGTCGGAGCGCGCGGTGTTCGAGTGGGGCCGCGCGGTTGTGGGAGAAAAACTTGCGCGGTTTCTGGCCGCGAACCCGCAGACAGAAAACGAAGTAGAAAAGCTGTTCGCAGGCGCGACACACTATGAGCGGCTAGTTAGGCCGGGCGATGCGGAGGTCGTTCGCTATCGCTTTCTATATGGGGAGGATATTGATGTCATCTACGACCGTTCAGGGCGCGTCCAGGAGGTGATTCCTGCCTTTGCACAGAGCTGGGGCCGGCCATGGCCTCTTATTCATCGCGTGCGCCGCGAAAGGGTTGTGCTCACTTCACCCCTCACCGAGCCATAAGCTCCGGCAAGTGCGACCCTGCCGTGTGCATGCACAGAATCCGTCATTACGCGGACACGCACCGAAACTGTGGGTTCCGGCGGACGGGGATGATATGATAATCCCAAGTATCGTCTTCCTGGCGATCTGAGGTCCAAGGCCGGCAGAGTATTACTCGCCGTCGGATGAGAAGCTGATGAAAGTGACACGCGGGTTGAGGAAGGTTGAGTATAAGTGCAGCGTATGATGGCGTGGGCAACCGTGTGGGCGTTGTGGAGGCGAACGGCGACCGCGTGACGTGGACGTATGACAGCACTTACCAGTTGACCCGCGAGCGACGGTCGGGTGCGAATGCGTAAATATCACATGCACCTATGGTGCCATCGGCAACCGCCACAAGGAGGCCGTGGTGCACGGCCGGGGCAGTGCATACATGTGACGAGGCCAATTAGTCAATCACCATCGAAGGCCTCAACGCGTCAGGTTGATCCGTGTACTCCGAAGTCGTGATGGATCATTTCAATAGCCCAAGAAACGTTGGGTTCTTGGAGAAGCCCGACCGCGTGGGTTCCAGCGGGAAATCAGGGCAGGGCCCCTTTATGGTGCTCCAGCTGCGAATTCAAGAGAATAGAATCGTTCAAGCTGGCTACAAGACATATGGTTGCGGTCCGGCGATTGCGGCGGGGTCGTTACTCACCGAAATGATTACGGACATGACTCTGGAGGACGCCAAGCAAATCTCGGTGGAGAAGTTGGTCGCAGCCTTGGGTGGATTGCCCCCCGAGAAACAGCATTGCGCGCAACTCGCTATTGATGCCCTTCAGAACGCTCTGGGCGGCTCATGAACGAGATTGTTGCTGACAACGCGAGGAACGGTTCGGTACGATAGTTACGACTTTGAGATGACGGCAAGAGATCCCAAACAGCAGGTTTGCACTGCACAATGGTGACACGTTCTGACGATACTGGCGAGAATGCAGAGACCCACGGGAATGGCCTGGAGAAGAGCTATCAGCTCGCCTGCCATCTGGCAGTGTCAGGTCAGCTAGGGCGAGCCAAGCGTATTCTACAGGAACTTGAATCCAGGGTCAGCGAAACGCAGATGCGTGCGCAAATCCAAAATGATCTCGGGGTCATCAGTCACCTTCTTGGAGACAGGGATCAGGCAAACGCACGATTTCAGTCTGCTTTCGCCATTGATGCAAACTGCGAACTGGTGCGCACGAACCTTGCTTTTCTGGAGCATGCCTGCCGCAAAGCAGGAACATCTGCCCCTGGAGAACACCGCAAGAACCATTCTTCCCACGAGCGGGCGCGAATTGCCATAATCAGTTTGCTATTCAACTGGCCCTCGTCAGGGGGAGGGATCGCCCACACGGTGGGGATGGCGAAGGCTCTGGCTGCCAGTGGGTATGAAGTCAGGTTGCTGTATGCCCGCAACCCATCATGGGGCGTTGGAAATGTTGAGTCTGACCTTGCCATCGAGAGTATTCCTTTGGACTTCGACAAAAGCACAGGGTATGCAGACACAATCAGGTCGCGTTTTGCGCAAGCTCTGGATGAATGGAATCCCAGTTCTGTGATTGTTTGCGACTCATGGAACTTCAAACCGCACCTTGCCAAAGCCGCGCGCAAATACCCATACTTCATGCGTTTCAATGCGCAGGAATGTCTCTGTCCCTTGAACAACTGTCGGGTCCTTTTTGAATCACAGAGTGAGTTCCTGCAGTGTCCCCACCACCAATTGGCCGCCCCCGATGTTTGCCGACAGTGCGTGGAAAGAATGGGCAATCACTCGGGTGTTCTCCATCGCCTGGAGCGTGAATTGAGCGGGGTCAACGATCCAAGTTACGTTATTATGCTGCGGGAAACGCTGATGGAAGCCAAAGCGGTTTTGGTCAATAACCCCACAATTGCCGAAACGCTTTCACCATATGCGCGCGAAATCCACGTAATACCTCCTGGGGTGGATCTGGCACGCTTTCCGAGGGAAGCTGTGTTCTATCGGCCCGACCGTCCTATCCGGCCTGCCCGTGTGTTCATGTCAGGCGTAATCGAGGAACCTTTCAAGGGGTTTGCAGTCCTTCACGAGGCGTGCAGAGTCCTTTGGGGAAAACGCAGAGACTTCGAGCTGGTGATTACGGCTCAGCAACCCGGGAGAATAGATGAGTTTACCCAGTCCATTGGATGGCTTTCACAAGATGCCGTGGTGCGAGCATACTTTGAATCGGACATCTGTGTGGCGCCGAGTTTAGTCCAGGACGCTTTTCCAACGGTAACCCTGGAGGCCATGGCTTGCGGGCGATCGGTGATTGCCAGTCGCATCGGTGGGTTTCTCTTTCAGATTTTGGAGGGACGGACTGGTTTGATGTTCAAGCCGGGCTGCATCTCGGAACTTGCCGAGAGAATCGCGTATCTGCTAGACCACCCAGAAGAGCGATGTGAAATAGGCAGGGCTGGGAGAGCGCGCGTTGAAGAGCATTTCAGCTGGAAGGTTATCGTGGATCATCACTATCGAGGACTGCTTGAGACAACGGAAATGACGGGATGCTCGCTGTGAGAATCGAGCGAATAGCTCTAATTTATGATGACACGTTGCGCCGAGACACCACGGGCTTCTATTGCCGGCGGGCTCTGCAGCAGCTTGTACAGGTGGATCATTGTTGTCCTTCGCAGATGGACAGCATTCTTGCTGGGAGATATGACCTCTTTCTCAGCATAGATGACGGATTGCGTTATCAATTGCCGGCATCTCTCCGCCCCACAGCTTGGTGGGCGATTGATACGCACATGGACTTGGATTGGTATCTGAAAGAGGCCCCAGTTTTCGACTGCGTGTTCTGCGCCCAAAAGGACGGGGCAATGGAGCTGACGCGGCGGGGCATCAAGGCTATATGGCTGCCGCTTGCTTGTGACCCCGCCATCCATCGCAAGCTCGAAGACGAGAAGACCATAGACATTTCCTTCGTTGGAAATATGGTTGGGGCCGAACGTGTAAGCCTCCTGAAGCTGATTCAGTCGCGTTTCGCAGATGTGTTCATCGGCCAGTGCTATTTCGAGGAAATGGCAAGAACGTATTCGCGGTCTCGGATTGTTTTCAACAGGAGTGTTCGGAATGACATCAACATGCGCGTGTTCGAGGCACTTGCGTGCGGCTCATTTTTAATTACCAATGATCTTGCGGAAAACGGCCAACAGGAATTGTTTCAAGACGGTGTGCATTTTGCCACTTACAGGGACGCTGAGGAGCTGCTGGACAAAATTCACTACTACTTAGCTCACGAGGATGCTCGCGAGCGAATCGCACGAGTTGGGCAGAGCGAAGTTGTGACGCGCCACACCTATAAGCACAGGATGGAAAGGTTACTTGAAGAGGTAAGCCACTGTCTCTATCCCAGGACATCTTCGCTGATTTCGGAGGTTAAGGGAGCTGGTCGACCCTCGGACTATTCTCACTTTCCACGTCCAGAGCTTCTGGCGCTGGTTTCCACATCGGCGAAACGTGTTCTGGACGTTGGGTGCGGGGCGGGTTGCCTTGGGGAAAGCCTCAAGCAACGCCAGTGTGTAGAGGTCGTCGGGATCGAAGTTGATGAGCAGGCGGCAACGAAAGCCCGCGACCGCTTGGATCGAGTTCTCACTGGCGACATGGAGGCGCTGAAGCTGGATTTTCCAGTGGCCAGTTTTGACTGTATAGTTTGTGGGGACATTCTTGAGCACCTCAAGGATCCCGCAACGGTTCTTGAGCATCTTCATCCTTTGCTTTCTGAGAACGGTCTCCTTGTTTTGAGCGTGCCGAACGTTCGGCACCTCGAGATCTTGGCAAATCTGGGAGATGGAAATTGGACTTATGAACAAGCGGGCATCCTCGACCGTGGACACCTGCGGTTCTTCACGCGCCGCGAGATGGAAAAACTCCTTTTTCGAGCTGGTTTTGAAATCGTGACGCTCAGGGAGGTAAGGGATCCGGAATACGAGGGATGGGAGAAAGCAGGGAAGCCGCGCAATATCAGGATGGGACGCGTCACCGTTGAGGCTCTTAGCTCCGCGGAAGCGGAGGAGTTATTTGTCTATCAGTACCTGGTTGCTGCCAAGCCCATTAGGCGGCGCGATTACGGCCTGACCTCCATCGTCGTGCTTACACACAATCAATTGGGATACACGAAATGTTGTCTCGACAGTATTGCTGAGAATACGTTGGAGCCATATGAGCTGATCGTTGTCGACAACAGCTCCGACGATGGCACAGTGGACTACCTGCGCTCGCGCTTGGATCTTCGAGTAATTCTGAATCGGGAGAATCGTGGGTTCGCTGCTGGGGTGAACCAAGGCATAAATGTTGCGCAGGGAAACCAGATTCTTCTGCTGAATAACGACACGATCGTGACTTTCGGGTGGCTGTCCAAAATGCTGCGTTGCCTATACAGCCAGGCGGAAATCGCCGCCGTCGGTCCATTGACCAACTGTACTGCCGGGAACCAGCGCATCGATGTTCCGTACCGGACTCTCACGCAGATACAAGCGTTCGCGTGGGATCTGGGTCGGTCACAAAGCGGTTGTTCTTGCTTTGTCACGTTTCTGGGTGGTTTCTGTTTGCTTGTTCGTCGGTCCAGCCTTGAAAGGGTAGGTGTGTTCGACGAGCGGTTCGGACTTGGAACATTTGAGGACACCGACTTCTGCGCGCGGCTGTGTCAAGCGGGCTATCGCTTGGCAATCGCATTGGATAGTTTCGTCCATCATTACGGCAGCCGAACGCTAAACGCGGTTGTTGAAGACCCTCTGGCGCTTCTCGAGGAGAACCGGCAGATCTTTGAGCGGAAGTGGGGTTTGGTACCAAGCGTCGAGGTTGATTCGCCTCCGCAGGTTGAATCAGTGAGAGAGGGGCATACGCTTACTTTCCCATGGAAGATGCCACGTGCCAAACTGGGCTCGAAAGGGGGGCTGCTTCTCACTGACAAACCCGTGTTACTTTCGCTCTGTATGATCGTCCGCGACGCGGGCAAAACACTGCCTGCCGCTCTAGAGAGCATCAGGCCTTGCGTAGACGAAATGGTGGTAGTGGACACTGGTTCAAGAGACAATACAGCCGCAGTCGCCGTGGATCTTGGCGCGCGGATTCTCCATTTCCCTTGGTGCGACAGCTTTTCCGAGGCTCGGAATGAGTCACTCCGCCATGCGCGCGGCCGGTGGATATTCTGGATGGATGCCGACGATACAATTGATGCAGCGAACGGGCAGAGACTTCGGGATTTGGCAGAACACGCAGACGAGGGGGATACGTTGGGTTACGTTCTTCAGGTGCATTGCCCTGCAAGCAATGAAGAAGGCGAACTGGATGCGACCATTGTTGACCACGTCAAGTTGTTTCGGAACCGACCCGATGTTCGATTTGATGGTCGAGTTCACGAGCAGATCCTGCCTTCCATACGCCGCGCCGGGGGGAAGGTCAAGTGGACCGACGTTTTCGTGATACATTCCGGATATGATCACGGTCCGGAGGCTCAACGTCGAAAACGCGAGCGAGATTTGCGACTTCTGAGCCTGGAGTTGAACGAAAGGCCCAATCACCCGTTTACGCTTTTCAATCTCGGGATGACGTATTTTGACATGAGGGAATACGAGAAGGCGGTGGGCTTTTTGGCAGAAAGCATCAAACATTCAGATCCGCGCGATTCTCACGTAAGAAAGGCTTATGCGTTGCTTGTTGGCAGCTATCGCTTTCGTGGCCAGCATGCGCAAGCCTGGCAAATCTGCCAAGAGGGGCGCCGGGTTTACGCAAAGGATCCAGAGCTTCTTTTCCTGCAAGGAATCTTACAACACCACTTCGGTCGTCTCGGGGAGGCCGCCGCGAGCTATGAGGCAGTGCTGAGCGAAAGGGACGACGACCACTTCTCAAGCCTTGACAAGGGGATAGTCGGTTACAAGGCTCGGCACAACTTAGCGGTCGTCCACATAGACGCCGGCGAGTTGACTGCGGCAGAGACACAGTGGCGGCAGGTGCTCAATGAGGTTCCGACCTACAAGCCTGCATGGCGAGGCCTGGGCGAATGTCTCCTGCGCCAGGGAAAAACGGTGGAAACCAAGCAGATGGCTTCGGAACTCCTGAGACATCCTTTGCTGAGGAGCGAAGCGATGGCGCTTCGTGCGAAAATCGCTTTAACTCAGAACGACGTTGGGAGCGCTCGTTCCCACCTGGAAGCAGCCGTAGCCAGCGACCCAACAAATCCGGAAGCGCTACGGGATCTATGCCAGCTACTGTTCGAACATGCTTCTGCCGAGGATACGGAGGCAGCCCTGCGAAAGCTGGCTGCGATCTGTCCCGATGACGGAGCAGTTCATCACAACCTCGCGACAGTGTATCTACGGCAGGGGAGAGCCTTGGAGGCGACGGCAGCATATCAAAGGTCATTGCGGTGCAGACCAGGCTCCGCAGTTACTTTCCTTTATCTCGGCCGTGCGTTGAAGGCGCTAAGCAGAACGGAAGAGGCGATCGGGGCTTTTCGAGAGAGCTTGCGACTTTCGCCTGACTCGCAAGAAGCGCATGCAGAACTTGAAATGCTCGGCGGATGCATGCACGAACCCTGAGATGACGTGGACTGGTAAGACGATTCTCACTATCCCGTCGGGGCAGATGGGGTTCTACGAAGGCACAAGGAAATGCGAAGTGCGATCGTTATCGATATCGTGGGCGATTCAAAGGTGCCAGCGGTCGTCTTGGAGAACGTTCGTGAAGGGCTGGAACTGTTGTTTCGGCTGACATTTCGGAGCTGGCTTGAAGAAAGAGAACTGATCAGTGTGGAGGAATCGGTGAGTGACGGTATCCCCAAAGTCCTTCGGAGGCGATTACTGGGTCGCCGAAGCAGTTCAAAAGTGCTCATTTTGACGACCGTAGATTTGAGAACTTGTCGGAGACAGCATGTGGCTGGCATGGCAGAATTCGGAGGCAGGATCGCGGTGGTGTCTCTGAGGGGGCTGTGCAAACCGCGCGATGATCTGGACTTGGGTAGCGTGTTGCCGAACTTTGATCGCCTGGTATGTGAAGCTGCGCACGAAATCGGCCATCTGTTTCAACTAGACCATTGCGCGCAGGTTCACTGCATCATGGGTGTACGAGACGGAGCTTGGTGGCGGCGGCCAATCCAGGCGTTTTGCCCTGTGTGCCAACAGCGTCTTGAACGGGCCTTGCCTCCGCAGGATTCTCTCATCTCACAGTGAGGAACAGGCAGATGGGCCTCTCCGCACGACCGAGAGTGCTATGGATTTCAGAATCGCCGGGATGCTTCACCGGCTTTGGTACGGTCGGGCGTGAATTGCTCCGGCGGCTACAAGGAAAAAACAAGTACGAGATCTCAGCCGTTTGTTGGGAGGATGCGTGCGGAAAATCAGATCAACACGGGATCTTCATGTGCCGGCCACGACATGGACAGAGTTTTGCCGACTTAGTCCGTGAGACAATCGGGCGGGTCCGGCCAGAGATAATCATAACGTTTGGAGATCCATGGTCTTTTCAGTGGTTATTACGGGAGCCAACACGCCGCGACCGTTGCTGGGTACAGTATGTGACAATTGACGCCGAACCAGCTTCTCGCGAATGGCTGCCGGCATTGACCAATGCGGATGCCGTTGTCGCTACTAGCGCATACGGAGCGCAGGTACTTCGCCGAGACCTTCGTCTGGAGAATACAGCGGTGATCCCACTCGGTGTGAACTGCCAGGAATTCAAGAAACTCGCGGAACCAAACCGCCTGCGCTCGGCGCACCACCTGGATAACCGCTTTGTGGTAGGCTTTATAGGACGTAACCAACCACGCAAGCAGATACCTGTCCTGATCAAAGCATTTGCGGCATTTCGAGCAAGACATCCAGAGCCTTTCCTCTACCTCCACACCATTCCCAAGGACCGGTTGGGTTGGGATTTGCAGGCACTGCTTGAACGGTATGGACTTCTGAATGATACTGGGGTTACTCCCAATCTGTCGTTAGACCGCGGTCTTTCACCAGAAGCTCTTAACGAGTTGTACAATCTCTTTGACGTGTTTGTCTTGCCGAGCAACGGAGAGGGCTTTGGCCTCACGATTCTTGAGGCAATGGCGGCTGGCGTGCCCGTTTTGACCACCGAATGCGCCGCGACCGAAGAACTTGTCCGCAGCCGCGCGATGACCTTCGCCGTAAAGGCATGGGTAACGTGCGCACCGTTCAACCTCGAGCTTCCGATACCCGATGAGCAAGATCTTGCTGCCAAGATGGACAATCTGTACCGAGACCAGGAACTCCGTGAACATCTGGCTTACACGGGCAATGTGTTTGTTCAGGGCCTAACATGGGAGAAATGCGCAGACCGATGGGAGACGTTGCTTGACAGCATGGATCCCGCAGCGAAGGTGAGGACACTAGGATGAACACGAGACTTCTTTGGCTTATCGATGTTCCGGGCCTGGAGACCCGCTCCGCAGTCGTAGTGCAAAACCTTCTGCCGATGTTGTCGCGCATGGACGGCTACAAGAACTGTTGTGTGGCCGTGAAGGCCCCTGGGTGTTGTGCGAGTAGTCAGATGTCATCTTACGATGCGATTATCGGTGATGAGAACGCATACATGTCGCTTGGTCGTTTGATTCGCCGATTTCAGCCTGATTTTGTTATTACCTTCGATAGTCTTCTCACTTTCACGTTGCTTTCCGGGACTTTCCAGGGGAAAGGGTTCTGCTGGGTGACTTACTGTACGACGAGAACTACCCTATACAGCACGCAGAACTATTTGCTGATGGACAGGCCGGATGTTGTCGTCACTGTGAGTGCGCAGCAGGCAGATGGAATGCCACGTCGTGGGCTCGTTCCAGTAATCCCGTTGGGCGAAGAGAACGGGTGCCGGTCTGACAATCCAGGGAATGGCGTTGAGCGGCTCTGGTCACACGAAGCAACGCTTCAAGAAAATACGGGCTGGGAACATTGTGCGGAAGCGTGGCATCTTCTGCTGAGTAGCCTGAGATCCTACGGTCCGTCTGTGATCAGCGGCGGAAGGCCAAAAATGGTCAGCATCGATGATGTGAACGTTCGACGAGCGTCAATTGTAATTCCAGTTCACAACAACCTTCGCTGGACTGCCCCGCTGCTAGGAAGTCTCAGCGCGGCGTTCGAATCAAACAAAGGGCCCGAAGTCATCGTCATTGACAATGGCTCAACTGATGGGACACAGCACTTTCTTATGCATCATGCCTCATGTCGAACCATAAGGAACCCGACCAACCTGGGGTTTTCGAGGGCCTGTAATCAGGGAATGCGAGAGACCTCGCGCGAATTCGTCGTATTTCTGAATAATGACGTGATTCTCGGTCATCGCTGGCTTGAACCTCTGCTTCTCCAGTTCGAAGACGCGGGGGTCGGTATCGTCGGTGCTGCTGGCGCCGTCTCCAATCACGAGTGCACTGGGATAGGTGAGACACGGAATCCTTACACACGGTTTGACTACATCCCAGGTTGGTGCATGGCCATTCGTCGAGAAGTTATCGAAAAAATCGGCGGGTTTGACGAGCGGTTCGGATTTGGCTATTTCGAGGACGCTGATTTCTGCCTGCGTGCGAAGAAGGCGGGTTATCGGCTACGAATCGCGCCACATGTCGAGATTCAGCACGCGGGGGCGCAAACCACAGAATCTCAGCGGGATTTTAACCCCATCGATCTCATGAGAAAAAACCGGCGTTTTTTCTACAGAAAGTGGCGACGACCGCGAATTCTCGTGGCGCGGCTGGATGCTCGGGGCGACATCCTTCAGACAACGGCAGCGGTGCACCAATTGCGTAGGAAGTACATGTATGGTACAATCACCTTTCTCACTCTGGAAGGCCTAATGGAGATACTCAGAGACAATCCGGATATCGACCGAGTTATTGCCCTCCATTCACCCGAGTTTGAGCAAATGGTGCAAAACGAGACATTCGAAATCGCCATCAACTTTCAGGACTACGCGGCGTGTGCTCAAATGCTTGCCGGCATTGATGCACGCAAGCGTTTGGGCCCTTACCTCGATGAAAGGGGGCACCTGATCAGAACGGGTGCCTCGCGCTACTTGAGCCAAGATGTCGAAGTCATCAAAGAGTACTCCCGAGAAGCGCGACGGGAAAAACTGTCCAGACCCTTCCTGTATGCCAGGGTTGCAGAGGTTGCCTTGCATAGAGCAAAGCCGGTCCTTATGCTGACAGATTCTGATAGACACTGGGCGAGGAGGTTTGCGAAGGAATGGGGAATGGATTTACATTGGCCACTCCTTGGCTTTCATGCACAGAGTGCCGGGTGGCATAGCCGGTTTTTGCCACCAGATAAAATAGTAGACCTCTTTCAGGGGCTGCTTCACGCCTTTCCCAACGCAATGATCTTGGCTTTTGGAACAAGGGCGGAGCAATGTTTTCTCCACCCGGTGTGGCCGCGGTTTAATGGTGACCAGCGTGTTGTCAGTCTTCTTGGCCGGACACACTTCCATCAGATGGCAGCGTTAGTGCAGAAATGCAACATAGTCATCTGCACCGACTCCCTGGTAAGACACGTCGCCGTGGCCATGGGTACACCAACGATTGCCATGTTTGGTGCGACCGATGCATCAGTCGCTGGAAACTATGGCAAGAAACACATCGACGTTGTTTCGCATGTGCCGTGCGCTCCATGTTGGCAAGCGACTTGTGAGAACAATCGCCAGTGTTTTGAGCATCTCGATGTGAAAGGGATTGTCTCAACAGCGCAGGGGCTTCTGCGCAAGTGGGGATACCAGCGACCAGAGGTTCCTGCCGAGCCGAGAAAGAAGAACCGAAACGAAAGAACGCTTGAGACGCGCCGACGAGTCTCACGAAATGTACCTGACTGAACATGGAATTATGTCCCCGGCACTGAAGGGAATCAAGACTCCAGCTGTGGAAGGTTGTTGTGCTGCAACGATGAGTTTCGGAAAAAGAGGTGCTTTGTCACGACGCTAGTAGTCCTGCAGGTTGAATTTGATGGACACCGAGACTGTCATGCGATACCCCGATAGCAGTTCTTTGAGACTCACATTGCGAAAGGAGCGCGTCCATGTGCCCGAAGAGGGTGTACATCGTCACGTTGACCGCAGAAGAACGCTCCTGTTTGCAGGGTCTGCTTTCGAAGGGAAAGGCGGCGGCGCACAAGCAGTTGCACGCGCGCATTCTGTTGAAAGCGGATGTTTCCGGGGGCGGAAAGGAGTGGACCGACGAGCAGGTCGCGGAAGCCTTGGATACCAGCCGGCCCACGGTCGAGCGAGTTCGGCAGCGATTTGTCGAGGATGGTTTGGAGGCGGCGTTGAATCGCAAGAAAGGACCTGCGCCGCCGCCGAGGGTCATGGATGGGGAGGCCGAAGCGCACCTGATCGCTCTGGCCTGCAGTCCGCCGCCGCAGGGGCGTGCGCGCTGGACGCTGCACTTGCTGGCCGACCGGATGGTCCAGTTGCGATACGTCGAGCACGTCTCCCACGAAACGGTCCGGCAGACACTAAAAAAAACGTCGTCAAGCCTTGGCTGAAAGAAGAATGGTGTTTGCCGGGTGCGCCCAGTGCGGCCTTTGTGTGCGCGATGGAAGACGTGATCGAGGTGTATCACCGCCCGTATGATCCTCGGCGTCCGCAGGTGTGCATGGACGAAACCAGCAAGCAGCTGGTGGGGGAAGTGGTCGAGCCGTTGCCGCCAAAGCCCGGCTTCCCGGAGCGTTTCGACACGCACTACGCTCGCAACGGTGTAACCAATCTTTTCATGCTGTTCGAACCGCTGACCGGATGGCGCGACGTGCAAGTGACGGACCGCCATACCCGAACCGACTGGGCGCACATGATGAAAGACCTCGTGGATGTGCATTATCTTGAGGCGGAGCAAATCATTCTGGTCTGTGATAACCTCAACACCCATGAGAAAGCGTCCCTTTACGAAGCCTTTCCTCCCGACGAAGCCAGGCGAATCGGCAACAAACTGGACATCCATTACACCCCCAAGCACGGCAGCTGGCTAAATGTCGCCGAATGTGAACTGAGCATTCTCTCGCGGCAATGTCTGGACCGCCGCATTCCCGACGTCGCCTCGCTGAAAGACGAAGTGGCTGCTTGGACTTCGGACCGCAACAATGCTGCTGCACCCTTGGACTGGCGCTTCACGATCGAAGACGCTCGGATAAAGATGAGACGACTCTATCCATCAATTGCGCCTTGAAGGACTACTAGGTATACTCCGACCACCTAAATGGGCCAAGATGCAGAGTGAGTGAGGGGTTGGACGCTGGAGGCAGGATAGAACCCTTTTTATGTGAGCACATGTGTCCTTTTGATTAGGATGTGCCTTACTAACATTGCTCTGAGGGTGGAACCATGGGGAAAAGAGTGCTTGTTTACGGTACGAGCTATTGCCCTGATCAGGGGTATGCCGACACGATGCTTCGGACATGGTATCAGTGTTTGCTGAAGTGGAATCCCACACTTCACCGGCAATACAGCCTCGTTATTGCAGATTCCGACAGCCACGTTGATTTTCAGCAGGCCTTGGAAACAACCAATATAACCTACTTCAAGTCCGATTCGGACTGCCTGTTCAGCGCTCCTCTGCACGACGATGTGGATGTCAATATCGTTTCGTTCTACTCGAATATCGGACGTATCAATGGCAATGATCCTTCGAGAGGGCAGGATGGAAGCGGCCGGGCGATGATGGAAGGAATTACCTTGGCCATCGAAAACAACTGTGACTGGGTCGTTCATGTCGAGACAGATCTCTTCACAAAGGGCGACCGCTGGATCGAGAAGCTTCTACTCATGATGAGGCAGGGACAAGCACAGTTCGCCGCGCCAAGGAGCAGATTGCACGGCTTCCTCGAGACCGCGCTGTATGCCGCTTATGTGCCTTTTTTAAGAGAGATTGATTTCGTGAATCAATACAATTGGGAAGCTTCCGAAAACAAAATCGGGCCAGGAAAATACCCTGAGAATCATTTTGAGAGAATCCTGCGCAATGCATGGATCAGGATTACTATCTATGGTGACCGAAATGATCTCAATACAATCGCGTCCGAGGATCTGGCACAACAAGAGTACGGTTATGTCACCCATGTGTCGCCGGCTGTTTTCCGAGACGCTCTTGGTGTCGGAGCGACTCTCGCACAAGGGACGGCTTTTGCTGCACCGCAGGTTCCTTTTCGGCTCGAATGTCGCGATGGCGAGTACCAATCAGCGATCACAGGCTTGAGAGATTTGGTTTCTTGTCGGGGACCTCGCGAATGACAATGGATTCGTAGATCACCAGGAAGATCAACTTGATTGGTTCTGCCGCTGTCCGTAAAATGCTGTTACACTACAGAGGAAGGCCGGTGCGTCGGATGAACGAACCCAGAAGACTCGGCCGCCTCTGCATATTGCGAACGCCATGGTGAATATGGTCCTCCAACTCATCGAGCGACTGCGGGCAGAAATTGCCCACCACAGTATGTTTGAGGTGCTGCCACACACCTTCATCCGCGTTCAGGTCCGGCGCATAGGCTGGCAGCGGCTCCACGTGGAAGCGGGGATGTGCGGCGAGCCATCGTTTCACCTTGCCGCTGCGATGGGTGGCGATGTTGTCCCACAGCAGCACGATCGGCCCCCGCAGGTGGCGCAACAGCACCTGCAAGAACTTAATCACCTGATCGCCGTTGATAACCCCGCGCACCAAGCGCAGGAACAGTCGCTGATCCACGGTGACGCCGGAAATGGCCGACGGCTTGGGCCAACTGAAGCGGTGCCGGATCAGCGGTGTCCGGCCCCGCGGCCCCCACGTATGGCGCAGCGGCGGCACCAGAGAAAAGCCGCTCTCATCCACGAAAATCATCGTCGCTCCCAGCGCCAGAGCTTTTTTTTATCCTTGGCCATCGGTAACGGATCCAATGCGCCACGGCTTGCTCGTCACGCTCCAGGGCTTTCTTCTGCGGCTTTTGCCAACTCCAACCCAGCAGATGCAACACGTAAGGGATCGATTTGAAATGATAGACTACGCCGAACCGCTCCCGAATCACCTGCGCGATGGGTTTGCCCGTCCACACTTCTGTCGGGAAGCCATACCGGATCGCACCGCGTTCCAGAATTCTCTCCAGTTGCCGACGCTGCTGGGCGGCCAATGCAGGCTTGCGGCCGGTCGGTTGATTGCTGGCCCCTTTCCCCTGGCCGCGGGATTTCCACCGGTAGACCGTCAGGCGCGCCACGCCAAGCTGCCGGGCGATCTGGGTGGGCGACAAGCCCTGATCCATCATGGCCACTCCGCGCAACCGCAACTGTTCGTCTTGTTCCCATCTCTTGACCGCCATAATGCAACAACATGTACTGTACCTTATTGCCGATGTCAATATATTGTTACATCATTTTACGGAACTCAGTAAGATGACGCAACATGCAGTTCTGTCGCCGAGCAGAGGATCCGGTTGATTCTGTGCAATATCGGCACGAGGAGAATCGAGGAAAGGTCTTTTTGCAGCACATCATGGTACACAGTTACTTGAAGGTTTCAATCGGAGGAGCGCAGACAGCTTGCCTGGGTGTTTTTCCCATGTGTGCATTGCGCGGCAGGATGTCGCGGAGCGACAGAGGAGCTCGGAGGTCGGTCAAGGCGCAGGGGGCGTAACTGCGGCATCGGTGCGGCGACAGGAACTATCGCCATGCCCTTGTGGCTGCTTGCTCGTCTTGATGAACATCTCAATTGCTCAGGGGTGACAGCAATGGCACAGGATCGCTTCCGCGGAATGCAAGCGGCTGTTGGTGATAAGGACGTTTCGCTGTCGCCAGCGTCTTGTGGGAGGCAAGTACACAAATCGCACGCGTCCCAGCCGTTTCATGTTGGCATTTTCCTGGACGAAGCAGCAACGGTGCTGTCCGATTCGTGCCTTTCGATCTCGCGTGTTGCGCAGTGCCCCATGGGCACACCGACCCGCTTTGTCTTTGCGTCGCCCCACAAACACGTTCGGATTCTCCTGCGTGAGCGAGAAGTAAAGCCAGCCGCGTTGATGCACTGCCCCCATCCCCCGCCGGCACAACCATCAACTGTTAAACCGCGTGACTGCTCGCACATTACCCGGGGGGGCAGATTCGCGAGTCATCGGCGCCGCCGCGTCGGTAATGTTCGCCGTCTCACTGTCTGGCATGGTTCCCCGGTTGGCGTGGACAAGGAAATCCCACGGCATCGCGAATCCTCTAAACGACACGCGCGACACCGACACCAGTTACACTCGTTTCCTGCGCCGCTTGACCAGTTCGACGTGCCAGTTCGCATGTGCCACGTGTTTACGTTACTTAGCCAACCGCGCCTCGTGCTGAGTAAGATACAACGTTTCGTAGTCGTCCAGACTCATCCCCACGAACACATCCCGTGCAGAACTGTACAAGATGTCCTCCGCGGGCCATGTCGTGTTCACGAGAAGGTGGTGAAAACGCGTTCGGGGGGTCCCCGTCGCCAGCCGGTGCCGCAGCTGCACGGCATTCCACTGACATTCACTCGGTCCATCTATCACGATGCCCAGTACCAAGTGCGCCCGCGAACTCGCACGCAGCCGTTCACAGTGTCACTGCAGAAGACCGCCCACAGCGGGGATCCTAACCAGCCCGAACATGCAGCACCTGCTCGCACATCGTTGTTGCTGACCTTTCTTACGAGCGGATTGTGGCTTGTGTCGTCAGAAGCTGAATGGCTTCACCCGCCGATAGCAGTCGCCCTGGGTGGGCGATCTGCCGGAGGTGCATGCATTCAGAAGATTAAACTGACAGAATGAAACCACGCTTATCACGGGATAAGATATATTATGATAAGAGTGATCGTGTTGGTCGTACATAGATACTCTTTGCTACCCCACTTTATGCGGTACTACTCGTCGCTTGGTGTGGACGAGTTTGCAGTTGGTTGTACGCGGCAGAACTACGAATCGATCCGCGAGATCCTCAACGATTATCCGGCATCTCTATATCCAGTTGACGATCTGCCTATGCCCGCTCGTTTTGAGCTTGGCCTTGGCCTTGAAGCACTGAGAAATGCCATAGGTTGGCCTGCATCTGAGTGGCATATTCCAGCAGACTTGGATGAGTTTCATCAGTTTCCCGAGGACCTCAGAGATCTTGTGAAATTCATGGAGCGAAGTGACTTGCACTTGCTCGGCGGGTCGTTCTCCGACAGGGTCGCGCCTGATGGATCCCTGCCTGCGGTCCAGCCAACGCCGTCGATATGGCGGCAGTGCCCTCTGGAGGCAGACATCACGCAGAGACTAGTGCGGGGCAATTGCAATAAGGTCGTACTCTGTCGCGGCAGCGTCGTTTTGGCGGTCGGTCACCATCATTCAGACTCTCACGGAGTAACTCGCTGGGATGCAGTGGTCCATCATTTCAAATGGCGAAAAGGCGTCCTAGAAATTCTCCGACAACGGATGGAAACGTATAGGGAGAAGGCGGTTGAGTTTTGGGTTGAATCTGATAGGGTTCTGCGGTATTTCGAAAACACAGATCGATTCAATCTCTGTGATTTCACATGGAAGCTGGGCTGGATACCACCAGGATTCTAGAGAAAAATGCAAATCCCGCTCCTTTCACTAGAAATAACCCATCGCTGCAATCTCAACTGTGTGCTTTGTGATCATCGGATCGCGAGCAGTGATTACGACTGTATGACGCTGGAGCAGTACAAGAGAGTTGCACACGCATTTGCGTCGCATGAAATCAACGCAGTGGATCTCACAGGAGGAGAACCGTTGCTGCATCCGGACTTGATGTACATGGCACAGTGCATGAGGCAGGATTTCCGGTGTCAGCAGACCGGGCTCAAAACGAATTGTATTGCATTGACTCCAGAGATCGCGGTTCTGTTTGATTACATCTGTGGGACTCATTATCCCGGACGCAACGACTTTGCCTACGAACGATGGAAGCACGAAAAGCGGATTCGTTGGGAGCACCGTGCAGAAATGTGGAATCCGTATGTTGATCCAGACCTGAGTGAAGAAATGGCTCAACGGGCTTTCCAGCGTTGTCCAAAAAGGGGTTTCCGTGTTCTTGCCGACAATCTTTATGCCTGCTGCTCGGCCGAGAGTATAGAAAGATATTATAGAACAGAGCCGATTCACGTTTGGCTTGGAAATGTAGATTGGGAAGGCAGACTCAAGGGCATGAAGGCGTGGCAGGGATGTCAGAGGTGCTTCCGATCGCCACAACTACTTGTGGGGTAAATGCTGCGTCATCCCAGGAGTCTGTCGGAATACCCCGTTTTTTCACACACCAACTGCTCCTTGCGGCCTACGTGCGTTGAATATCTTTGAGACGGGAAATGTGGTAGTTTTGACGCCTTTTCGCGGAAAGCCCGGCTGCACGCAAGATTCCCAAGCCACGCCCACCGCGACTTGGAACTCCGGAAATAGGGATCAAGAAACCAGGCCAATACCTGTGTATCGACGCTGGCACACTTGTAACCTTACCAGCATCAACATTCTGCAAGTGCGCAAGAAACGCAACGGACACAGAGTTTTTGTGCAATCATCATGGGCCACATGGTATTTCCCTTGTGGCTTACGCTCATTGCATAGCGGGAAAGGTAAGCCAGTCGGTCAGGGACCAAACATGATCGGTCAGCCCGGCGGCCAAGGCCGGGGTTCGGTGTTGCCAGTTGCCTTGAGTGTCACGGACGCGCAATGTCCGGACGGGCCAGCAGAAATTGTAGCTATACATCGTGAAGTAGGTCACCGCCTCATGAACGTCCCAGTCTTTCGAGAAACAGTAGGTGCGACGCACCTTTCGCGCATTGCGGTTTCGGTCGGTTCCGTTGTTGCGCTCGATGAATGCGGTGTTGATTTTCCGGCTGACCGCCGAGCGGGCCAGAAGGGCGCGGACCTCGTCGGGATCGCCGAAGATGACGCGCTCTTCCACCCGCACCACACGGCCTTTTCGCCGCGTTTTATGAACCGTGCCGTAGTGCAACGTGGGTGGCGGCACCTGGTAGGGAAGGCGAGGACGTCCTCGCCGTCCCGTGCGCGGCGGACAGACCGTTTCGCCATACACCTCCAGAAGCGCGGTTTTGTAGGGCCGATACTCATCGCGGCTCGACTGAGCTCGCCGAAGTCTGGTGATCAGCGCGGGCACCCGCCCGCCCAGACGTTGCTTGACCTCCCGAACCAGCGCGAGGGTGTTGTCCTCGGTCCGCTTGCCCGGAACCACACACAAGACCAACCGATGTTCGGCGTCGAACGCCACGTGATCCCAATGGTCACCCTGCTTGGCGTCGACTGGGTCGTCGGGATCGCAGTGGGCCTGTTTCTTGCCGACGAACGCCCATTTTTCGTCCAGTTGCACTTCGCGCGTCTGAGGGGGAAAAAGCCGCCAGTTCGTCATGGAGCGTTCGGGCATGTTCCCCCGCCAAGCGGCTATACCGGCTTACCGTGTTGCGGTTGTGTCCCGTCAGCCGCGCCGTCTTGCGTACCCCACAGCCCTCCTGAATGTGCCTCAATAACTCGATCACTTGTCCCTCGGACATCTGCGAATAGAAAAAAACCGTTCCTTTGCGTTCGGAAGACCGCCCCTTGCACGTCCGGCAATACAAGATCCGTTTCTCGTCGTTCCTCCCATACCGATCGCTCACACTCAAGTTGCCCGCTCCGCGCTTGCCGTAGTCGGCGCACTTCTTGTTTTGACAGCAGAACCGCAACAGATCGTCCATGGCCAGGCCTCCTCAACAGGATGGGGAACTTCAGCCACATCAACGGTCACCGTTCCTCGGCACTCGTCGGGACACTTGGCGTACACACAAGGAAACTGTTTTGCAACAACATTAAGCCACAAGGCTGATTCGTGACGCATGTTTATATATGATGTGACGGTGACTGTGTCAAGAGTTGTTCTCATAGAATATGAAGCACCCGTGTCGGGCATGCAAACGCTCGCGTGGTTGCACAAACGCCGTACGTTATCGAACGCATGAACATCAAGGGGGCAAGCAGGCTTGCGACGGGAATGCCGCACGAAACAAGGAGATCCAGCGGTGAGCGGCGACGGTTCTTAGGTCCGGAGAAAGCAAAATATCACCGTCATATCGTATAAAGTCCAGACACGACCACTGTGCGAGAAAACCTGAAAACACAGGACGTTCGCGAACAACAGCCCCGCGGATTCCTTTGCCGCAACCAGTCCGCGAAAATCGCTGTTCAAGAGGCAACTGGTAAAATACGTTTCCGCTGCTTTATGCTTGACAGAGTTGACGGGATTAAGGTTCTGTAAACAAAACTCATAAAAGGAGGAACGAAATGAAAGCGAGGATGGTTTTGGCGGTGGTTGCTGTAGTGTTTACGGCGTGCGCGTCAGTGCCGGTGGACACGCCAAGCTGGTTTCCGGCTCCGAAGAAGCCGAGCGGCCCTTCGGAGTGCGCCGTGGGACAGGTCGTGAAGTATACGACTGAGGGGACGGACCCGCTGGATGTCCACGAGTTCAGTTGGGACTTCGGGGACGGCTCCCCACAGACGGACTGGAAAGACGACGGGGAGGCGATGAAACATGTGTTCGGGAAGGCGGGACACTTCCAGGTCAAGGTCAAGGAGAGATGTCCGTTGAAACTGTTTGAGACGGACTGGAGCGAGGGCAAAGGAGTAACAGTCAAGTGAAAACTCTCAGGACGATAGGCCTGGCCCTTTTCTGTTTAGCGTAGCGCCTGGTGTGTCTTTAGCTTTCGCAGCTCTCTGGGAAGGTATTACTCATACCTTAAGGGAGGGACTGTTGCTCAGCGCGCCGATGCGGACCGAGAGTTTTTCCTCCATCCCTCTTCTCCCCGCCATCGTCAGTACGAAATTCTCCGGACATGGTTCATCGAAGGGCTGCCGACCAAGGTCATCGCCGAGTGGTTCGGCGTTAGTGTGCATACGGTTCATACGCAGGTGCGCGACTGGAGGCGCGCGCGGCAGCAAGGCGAGCCAATGGAGTTCTTTGTTCAGAAGCGTCCGGGTACGAGATGTGACCGCAAGAAGCCCCAGGTGCGTGAGCATATCGTCCGGCTTCGGGCGCGCGGCTATGCGGACACGGATATTCACGCGGCGCTCGCGGCGGCGGGCCTGAAAGTCAGCGTGTCGCTGATTGATCAGGTGCTGCGCGAGGAGGGATTGGTTGGGCTTCGGAAACACACGCGCGAGGAGCGCGAGCGGGTCAAGGCGGAGTTCACGCGGCGCAAGCGCCTACGCTGCGCGTCGGTCATCGTCACGCTCCAGACGAACGCGCCGACCGCCGAGCTGCCCCCGTGAGCCACCGTGTCGGCCTCAAAGTGGCCCGGCACGTCCACGCCCCGGAAGTTCGTCCGAATGGGAATTTGCCCCTCCAAACGTCCGACGCGTTGCGTCCCGCACAGCCCCCGACGCCGTGCCCGAAGCGGCCGCAGCAGGCCGGTCCAGCGTCGAAGGACTCATCGCCAGAAGCCACGCGAACGTCCGGCACCAGCACGCCGTGATGTTTCTCGTAGGAGGCCACCCACAGGGACACCACCACCTTCAACCGCTTCCCGCAGGGCTGATTCGACCCCAGCCAGATCACCTTCAGCGGCCCCAGCAACTCCGCCTCATACTTCACCTTCCGGCCCCGACGCCGACCCGACGGTCGCCTCCCCGATCGCCCGAACACCCGAATCAACGACTTCCGATGCAACCCCAAAAGATTACAGCCCTCGTCCAGAATTCGCCTCTTCTCCTGCCGTCCCCGCATACGCCGCAGCAACCCCTCGGGCTGTCGGTTCGCGAAACGATATGAAAGATCGCGGAGCTCCAAAAAAAACAAAAGAAAGTTCTTGACGGGCAAGTGCCACATATCGGATTGAAGTAGGTTAAGTCGGAGTTGGCAAATATTACGCTTCTGCGAACGGGCGGGTGTGGGCACGGGAGCAACGTGTTGGATTGCCTGCCGCTGAGGCGTGGGACAATTATCCCAGGAGATCTCACCATGGCTGACTTTGTCCGGGGTCGCGATCTGGAGAGAGCGGATCGGCAGTGGGAGTGGGAGGATGAACGGTTTGTTTTGATGTTCCAGGCGGCCGGGAGCGGTTCCCTATGCCCGACGGGCGATAGCGGTTGTCAGGGGGATTCTGACCAGCCGGACTACGACTCCAGTTCTATTCCTGAGGCGATCG